>Ga0302325_10000991_pt1 | contig 74599 bp, 71 predicted proteins | sample Palsa_T0_2_FD_201948 | JGI IMG/M metagenome (GOLD analysis project Ga0302325, IMG submission 201948) | Peat permafrost microbial communities from Stordalen Mire near Abisko, Sweden - Palsa_T0_2 | ecosystem: Environmental > Terrestrial > Soil > Palsa > Peat permafrost | place: Sweden: Abisko...
CTTATGTATTCTTTTATTGTTCATTTCCTAAGCAGACCTAAAATTAGCCATAAAATCCATGCCATGGTGCTGCCATTTTGTTAATGCCAGATCAACCAGTAGACCACCGCTGCCAGCAAAGCGCTTACAGGAATGGTCAGGATCCAGGCCCAGATGAGGTTAATGGTGACGCCCCAGCGGACGGCCGACATTCGTTTGGTGGCCCCCACGCCGACGATGGCGCCGGTGATGGTATGCGTTGTGCTGACCGGAATACCCAGGTATTGGGTAAAAAATAAAGTGATGGCCCCCGCCGTCTCGGCACAGACCCCTTCCAGCGGGCTGACCTTCGTGATACGGCTGCCCATGGTCTTGACGATCCGCCAGCCCCCGCTCATCGTGCCGAGCGCAATAGCTGAGAAACAGGCGACGGCCACCCAGTTGGGTACATTACGGACATTGTCAAGGTCTCCATGCGCCACCAGCGCCGCCGCGATGATGCCCAGTACCTTTTGAGCGTCATTGCCGCCATGTCCAAGGCTCAGCAGGGCGGAAGACAACAATTGCATCCTGCGGAACCAGCCTTCCGCCTTGTAGGGATGGCTGCGCCGGAACAGGTTGACGATAAGAATAGTGATGATCAGCGCCACGACAAAACCGATCAGGGGCGCGAGTACGATAAAGCAGAAGGTCGGTATCACGCTGCCATAATCGATCACATTCTTCCCGTGCACCACCCAGCCGCCCGCATGTGCCAGCGCGGCGCCTACAAAACCGCCCATCAGCGTGTGCGACGAACTGGAAGGAATGCCCAGCCACCAGGTCAGCAGGTTCCAGGTGATGGCGGCGATCAAACCCGAAAAGATCACCGGCAACGTAACAAAATCCCGGTCGACAAAATGGGCGATGGTATTGCCGATCTTAAACTCCCCGATAAAATATTTGAAAATGAAAAAAGCCGCAAAGTTGAAAATGGCAGCCCATAATACCGCCTGGAAAGGAGTCAGCACTTTCGTGGAGACGATAGTGGCAATGGAAATAGCTGCATCATGAAACCCGTTGATGTAGTCGAATACCAGCGCAAGTATAATAATGGTAAAAAGAAAGATCATGGAAGTAATGGGTTTGCAGAGATGGCAGCCGGCTTCAGGCGTACTTAATAATAATAGATTCGATGACGTTGGTCGCATCCTCACATTTATCCGTCACGATTTCCATAACCTGGTAGATATCCCGCTTCTTGATCACCTCCTTGGCGTCCGGCTCCGTCTCGAACAGGCGCTCGATACTCATATCGAAAACGTCATCCGCCTGGTTCTCCAGGCTGTTGACCCTGACCAGCGCATCGGTGATCGTCCGCATATTCCGCATATTTCTCAACTCCCTCACCGCTCCGCGGATCTGCACCGACCCCTGTTCGATCAGGTCCGCCATCTTTTGAATACCCGCATCATTGGGGTTCACCTTATAGAAATTGATCTTTTTGGCGGCCGAATAGATGTAATCGCAAATATCGTCCAGCGCACTCGCCAGGTAATGGATATCCTCCCGGTCGAATGGAGTAATGAAATTCCTGCCCAGCTCAGTAAATATCCGGTGCGTGAATTCGTCATTGACATGCTCCTGCTCTTCTAACTGCAGAATTAACACGGCCCGCTTGTCGTAATCCGGCTCTGCTACCACCTCCTTTAATAATCCTCCCATCTTTGCCACACTATCCGCGACTTCTTCGAAGAGAGAATAAAAGACCTTGTCTTTGGGCATGAATAATTGAACAAATGCATTGAATCCCTTCATTCTGACAAAATAAACGGAATGTCGGAAGGTAAATGGCTAAATCGTCTTTTGATAATGATTTCTTAATATTAAAACTATATTATTAGCCAATTATTTTCAAATTAGAATTGGTTCTTTAGAATTAAAGATAATCTATCTTTATAGTAACCTCATAAACAACTACTAGTAAACCTCCCCCTGTCGTTCACTACCCCTTTTTGACAAGGGTTAACATTAAGGTAATATTCCCTTAACATTCCGGTCATTGCTTAAACATTCTTTTGCATCCAATTTAACGAAGCATATGGACCGCAAAACTAATTTTAAACGAACCAAGACTTTTATGAAACTTAATGTCCCTAAACAATTTATTTTAATCGCCATTTTTCTCTTTGTAGCCATGGCTTCCTTCGGGCAGGCACAGTTCCTGTTTTCTGACTCTGCTTACAGGGCCGCGGCCCCCAACAGCGGGCGCATCTGGGGCTATGTTTTTGGCGATTATTATTACAAGTCTAAAGCCGATTCTCTGAACAGGGGCGGCAGCAACCAGTACAGCGGTATTCCCCAGAGCAGGAACGCTTTCCAGTTCCGTCGTCTCTACCTGGGATACGATTATAATTATAATAGTAAGTTTTCATCTGAATTACTGTTGGCCGCGGAAGACAATTTCCCCGCTTACAATGCTCCCGGTCAAACCGCCACCAACGGGGACCAGCTCTCCAATGGTAAAGAGACCTTCTTTATTAAGTTAGCTAACGTCCGGGTGAAGAATCTCTGGAAGGGAACGGACGCGGTAGTCGGTCTGCAAACCACACCTGCTTTCGCCCTGTTATCAGAAAGAATTTGGAACTATCGCTCGATTGAAAGGACGATCGCCGATATTCGCCGTACTCCTTCCTACGATTTCGGTGTAGGCCTGCAGGGTCACTATTTCAAAAACTCCTTTGGTTACAACCTGTTGGTGGCTAACGGCACCAGCGACAAAACGGCCAGCAGCAGCTTCAAATGGTTCTACGGTGACGTTTGGGCTAGTTTGGCGAATCATACCATCATATTGGACTTATATGCCGACTACCAACGCCTGAACTGGACACCGACCTGGCATCATGACCGCTCTATGATCAAGGGTTTTATCGCCTACAATACGGCGCCGATCACGATTGGTGTCGAGGGCTTTATCAACAACATTCGCCACGATACCAAAGCCAGCTTAATCGGCGGTGGCGCTGACACCATCGCCACAATGGCAAATGGTCTCTCTTTCTACGCACATGGAGACATCGTTCCGACCAAACTCAGGTGGTTTGCCCGCGTAGACCTCTACAATCCCAACTCAAAGGTCAACAACAGCCTGTACACAGCCTACGCCGGTGTTAGCTCGCCTAGCGGCTACATGACCCCGGGTTATAAGTACAGCTATGCCGGTTCCACCACAGGTGCGCCGACAGCTGAAACCAGCACCGGCGATCCGACCTCCAAAGAAACCTTCTTGACCGCCGGCCTGGACTTTACGCCTTTCAAAGACATTCATTTCGAACCTAATGTCTGGTACAGCCATTATGCATCACAGATTGCGGCTACCGGGAAAGAAGGCGATGCTGACGTAGTCTGGAGATTAACATTCTTCTTCGTTTTCGGCAGGCACTACAGCAACACCTACAACCAGCTTTAATCGAAAAAAACACTCCTGATAGTTATGAAAATGAATTTGCTCAACTTGAAAAACACCCTGGCGATAGTTGCCCTGGTTGCCAGTACTGGTCTTGTTTCCTGTGGCAGCGGTGGCGGCAACGCCTCCGGCGCTGACAGCACGGCCTCCGGCAATGATGATGCACTCATCGGGGCCGGCAGTTCGTTCGATAATCCGCTGTTCTCCAAACAGTTTTCTGAGTACAACAAGACCAACGGTCTGAAAGTTAACTACCAGTCCGTCGGTTCTGGGGCCGGGATCTCCCAGCTGACCAACAAGACCGTCGACTTCGGCGCTTCCGATGCACCCATGAACGGCAAACAGGATTCCGCGCTGACTGCTCCGGCTATCCACATTCCCGTCACCGCCGGTGCTGTAGTACTCAGCTATAACCTGCCTGACGTGAAGGATACCCTCCAGTTGTCCCCGGACGTACTGGCCAGCATCTTCCTGGGTACGATCACTAAATGGAACGATCCGAAGATCGCAGCCATCAATAAAGGCGTCAAACTGCCGCCTACCGGCATCGTGATCGCTCACCGTTCGGACGGCAGCGGTACTTCGAATATTTTCACTACCTATCTGGCTAAGGTCAGCACCGACTGGAATACCAAGGTTGGTCATGGCTCTTCCGTCAACTGGCCTGTAGGACTGGGTGGTAAAGGCAACGAAGGCGTTGCCGGTCTGATCAAACAGCAACCCGGCGCCATCGGCTATATCGAGTTGGCTTATGCCATTCAGAACAATATGCCTTACGCCAAGGTGCAGAACAAGGCCGGTAATTTCATTACCCCCAGCATTGCCAGCGTAACGGCTGCCGCCAATATCCAGATCCCCCCGGATTCCAAAGTGTCCCTGACCAATACGGATGCTGCCGATGGTTATCCCATCTCCGGTTTCTCCTGGGTGATCATTTACAAGGAGCAGAATTATAATAATCGGTCATCTGACCGGGCTACCAAGCTGGTTAAGCTGATCTCATGGATGATCCATGACGGCCAGCAGTTCAGTGGTGCACTGAACTATGCACCCTTATCGCCCGCTGCTGTCAGCGTAGGGGATTCGATATTAAAGTCTGCTACCTATGCCGGCAAGCCGGTATTGCAGTAGCGGATGGAGTTTCAAACTCAGAACTGATCTTTATGGATACTGATACTTCCGCAAAGAATAGCGTTATTACCCGCAGCGATTTACCGCTGCGGGTTATTAATTCTACGCCTGAGACCGTTTCCAGGGCGCAAAAGAAAGTCAGGCGGTCTTTCCGCCAGATCCGGACCGAAACTGTTTTCCGGCGGACGCTGACAATCATGGGCCTCATCATGATCATCCTGGTGGTGGGCATCCTGCTGACCCTCATCGTCCAGTCGATGCCCTCTATCAAATCCCTGGGGTTGAAATACCTGTGGGGCAAAGTCTGGGACCCGGTACAGGATATCTACGGTGCGTGGCCTTTCCTGCTGGGAACGCTGCTCAGTTCTTTCCTTGCCCTCATTATTTCCATTCCCTTTTCCCTGGCCGTCGCGATCTTCCTGGGTGAATATTTTCCGAAAGGCTGGATGCCTGATTTCCTCAAGAATGCGGTCGAGCTCATCGCTGCCGTCCCTTCCGTGATCTACGGGTTCTGGGGGTTGGCCGTACTGGTGCCGATCGTCCGCAACCTGGAAAATCATATTGGGGTTGAACCCGTGGGAGTGGGCATCTTCAGTTCGTCGCTTATCCTGGCCATCATGATCATCCCTTACGCGGCCTCCCTCGGGAGATCGATGATCCAGATGGTCCCCTCGCCGCTGAAAGAGGCGGCTTACGGACTGGGCGCCACCCGCTGGGAAGTGATCCGCAGCGTCGTGTTGCCTTATACAAAATCCGGTCTGTTCGCTGGCATCCTCTTGTCCCTCGGCCGCGCCCTGGGTGAGACGATGGCGGTTACCATGGTCATCGGCAATACCAGCCTGATCCCAAAAAATATTTTCTCGCCTGGCAATACCATGGCCAGCGTTATCGCCAACGAATTTACCGAGGCAGACAAGCCGGTGTACCTGTCCGCCCTCATCGAGCTCGGACTGGTGCTTTTCCTGGTCACCGTCGTGATCAACCTGATCGGCAAAAAAATTATAGACCGCTTCACTAATGAATAAAGTATGGACGGAAAGAATATAAAATACCGGATCGGTAAAAGCTATGTCGCCCAGATCGTGACGACAGTGTTTGCTTTTGCCTGTGTGATACCCTTGCTGTTCATCCTTGGTTTCATCATCAAAGCAGGCATTACCAAGATCAACTGGCATTTTCTGGTCAATGTGCCCAAACCCGTCGGTGAAACAGGCGGCGGTATTGCCAATGCGCTCGTCGGCAGCATCCTGATCATCTTCTGCGCCTCGCTCATCGCCGTTCCCATCGGGATACTGTGTGGTATTTACCTTAGCGAGAACGGGAAAACCCGCCTGGCCTATTGGTGCCGCCTTTGCGTGGACATCCTTCAGGGGGTGCCTTCCATCGTTATCGGTATCATCGCCTATTTCTGGCTGGTCAAGCCCCTGGGCGGGTTCTCCGCGTTGTCAGGCAGCGTCGCCCTGGCCATTATGATGCTGCCCATCGTCATCCGGTCGACGGAAGAGACACTGAAATTACTGCCATCTTCCCTGCAGGAAGCAGCCTTCGCGCTGGGCATGCCTTTTCACCGCGTCATCTTCAAGGTCGTCGTACCGGTCGGCATCAGCGGCATCCTTTCCGGGGTCATGCTATCCATCGCCCGCATCACCGGAGAGACGGCCCCCCTCCTGTTCACAGCCTTCGGCAACCCTTATCTTTCCTTTAATATCACCAAACCCATGCAGAGCCTGCCCCACCTGATCTTCGATTATGCCACCAGTCCTTACGACGACTGGAAAAATCTGGCCTGGGGCGCCTCCGTCATTCTCTTGCTATGGGTTTTATTGCTTAATATCTTCACCAAGCTGATCACGCGAAAATGGAAAGTACAATTATAAAAAGCAGGAATTTTAATGCTTTGTTCGGTAGCAATCACGTTGTTAAGAATGTAAATATCGATATTCCGCGGAATCATGTCATTGCAGTGATGGGCCCCTCAGGCTGCGGGAAGACTACTTACCTGCGCTGTATCAACCGGATGCACGAGCTGATCCCCGGCGCTACCAGCAATGGGGAAATGACCATTAACAACGAGAACATCTATGACATGCATCCCATCTTCGTCCGTCAGAAGATCGGTATGGTCTTCCAGCGCCCCAACCCCTTTCCTAACCTCAGCATCTATGACAATGTCATCGCAGGCTACAAGCTCAATGGCGTCAAATTGCCCAAGGCTGAGCGGGACAGGATCGTCGAGCATTCCCTGACGCGTGTTGCCCTCTGGAAAGAAGTTAAAGACGCCCTCAACAAAAAGGGCTCCTTCCTCTCGGGCGGCCAGCAGCAGCGTCTTTGTATTGCCCGGGCAGTGGCGATGGAACCTGAAGTGCTGCTTTTCGACGAGCCGACTTCCGCCCTCGATCCCATCTCCACCTCGACGGTGGAAGAGTTGTTTCACGAGCTGAAGGTCAACTATACCCTCATCATCGTTACCCACAATATGCAGCAGGCTGCCCGCGTTAGCGACAAGACTGCCTTTTTCTATATGGGCGAACTGGTGGAATACGACGAGACAAAGATCATGTTCACCAACCCCAAGGACAACCGTACGCAGAACTATATTACAGGCCGTTTTAGTTAACTTTAACCATAAGCGGGCTATAAGGCCCGCGCCAATTCTTAGATCAATGGCACAAATAGAAACTGAATTACAACTGCTGAAAGTCGAGGCCGTCAATATGTGGACACTGGTGAATTCACAGTTGAGCAAAGCCCGGCTGGCCTTCCTTAATTTCGACAAGGACCTGGCCCGGGAAGTAGTTACGAAAGAAAAAAGGGTCAACGGCAGCGAATTGAAGATCGACCGCGACTGCGAAAACATCTTTGCCCTGTTTTGCCCCGTGGCCATCGACCTGCGTTTCCTGCTGGCCGTCCTGAAGATCAATTCGAACCTCGAACGGATCGGGGATATTGCCGAGGGCATCGCCAAATACATTATCGATGCGGAAGCACCCTTTACCAAAGAATTACTGGATGTCACCCGTATCCTGCCGATGTACGAAGAGTCCGTGAAAATGCTGGAAGATACGCAGGAGGCTTTCGAAAAGGAAGATACGATCCTGGCCCGCAGCGTATTCAAAAAAGACGATTTCCTCGATGACATCAATCGCCAGGCCCATAAAGTGCTGGAACGTTACCTGAAAGACCACCCCGAAGACACCTCACAGGCACTATGGCTGCTGTCGATCATCCGCAAGCTCGAAAGGGTAGGAGACCAGGCGAAGAACGTCGCCGAAGAGATTATTTTCTACTTAGAAGCAAAAGTCCTGAAGCACAAAAACAAGTTTGTGTAGCGGATATAATATTTGCATAACTATTCAGTAAACTCCCCATAATACGGAGCGCGTACTTTTATACCAGAAATTAATGGGTTAGTCACCTTGTTAATCGATGGTTTATATATGTAGAGTTGAATTTTCTCATGCAGAAGCCACTTCATTTCCATGAAGTGGCTTACGTTTTTTGGGGAAGCCCCCCAATATCTTTAATTGAAAACAGCGTCGGGGTACAACATATCCAGCGCATGTTTCTTTTCCTGGGTGCAATGGTGCATGAGATAGCTGACGATAGACTCCGTCGAATAGTCCAGGTGGAGATGGGGCTTTTTCTTCTGCGCCATCCATGGCCTGAATACGCCTTCAAAATTCGCATCCAGCGTATCCAGCACCGGCACGCCCATCTTTGCCAGCGCCGCAGCATTACAGAATTGTTCGTACTGCCCGCGGATGGGGATCACCAGCAGCTTTTTGCCCAGATACAGCGCTTCCGCGGGCGTTTCAAAACCCGCACCTGTCAGGATAGCGCTGCAGTTGATCAGGCTCTTATTGAATGCGCTCTTGCTAACAGGGATGAAGAGGATATTGCCGTCCTGCACCGGTTGTGTCACCTCTTTGGAAAACACCTGCCAGCGGAATTCTTTCAGCGGGTGGAGATATTGCCGTACGGTGGCATCGCTGTAGGAAGACAGGTAGACGGTGATATAACCCTTGTCCGCAGGCTCGGCCTGCAGGATATCCTTCTTGATCACCGGCGGAAGGATAAAGTCGTCGTATTGTTTAAAATGGAGACCGATATATTGGGTGGCGCGGGCATAGTTACGCAGGATCCATGCTCCCATGGGGTCTTGCTTTTCGGGCCGGGGCACTTTTGGCGAAACAAAACTGGCCTGGTGGCCGAAGTTAACGCTGGGCACTTTTTTATAGGCGCAGGAAAGGGAGGTCAGACATTCGAAATCGTTGATCACCAGATCATATTTTTCTACCGGCAGATCTCTTACCTCGCGCCAGATCCGCGCGGGATTGATTTGCCGTGCAATCTGCCAGTAGTTGAGGCCACCGCTGTGGGTGTAGAAAAGGCTTAGCCCCTTGCTCCTGTATTTGACCGGGGCATCCAGCAGCAGACTGTTATTGGCGCCGCTCAGGAAAATATCCACCTGTCCATACCGCTCCAGGTAAGGGAGTATCTCCATTGCCCGGCTGATGTGGCCATTACCTGTTGCCTGTACTGCGTAAAAGATCTTCATGGTACAATTAAGGGTTATATCGCTGCAAGTGAACTAATGTAAAAATTGATCTCATCCGTCAGGACGTTGACGTTCTGCTTCATTTCGACGGTTTGCGTCACCGGGAAATCCTTCTCATCATATTCAAAAATGGTCCATTCATTGTGCTGATATTCCAGCGCAGTGAGATGCTCCACCCAATCCCCGGAATTCAGGTAGGTGACTTTCCCATCCTTGGTCTCTACTATCTTTTTCTGCGGCTGATGAATATGCCCGCAGATGACGTAATCGTATTTTTTTTCGATGGCAAGCTCGGCGGCTATTAATTCGAAGTCATTGATCTTGCTGACGGCCTTGTTGACTCCCGCCATTACTCGTTTGGAGATGGAAACACGCTCGCGGCCGAGCGCCTTTAGTATGAAGTTAATAAATCTATTGAATCTTATCAAGAGATTATAGCCGCTGCTGCCTAATTTAGCCAGCACCTTGGCGCCCCCCTTGGTCGTATTGTCGAAAACATCCCCATGGAAGATCCAGGTCATCTTATTGTCGATTTCCAGCACCAACTTGTCAGTCAGGGTGAAATTCCCCATCTGAAGATCCGTATAGCGGCGCATCATCTCGTCATGGTTGCCGGTAATATAAAAGACCCGGGTGCCGTTGGTGATAAACTGGATGATCTCTTTGATGACCATAATATGAGCAACGGGGAAATACCTTTTGGTGAACTGCCACCCGTCGATGATATCCCCATTGAGGATCAGTATGTTGGGGGTAACGCTTTTTAAGTAGTTGACAAGCTCTTTGGCCCTACATCCGTAGGATCCCAGGTGAACATCAGATAGAACAACTACATCTACAGGACGCTTTTCCATTGTTGTGGTTTCCCAAAGTTCTATATAAGATATTATTACTGTTTTAAGCCAGCGTTAACAAATTGTGAGCTTTATGTGAACGGAGTATTACCTTGTAGCGATACTTTACCTTTGCGCCCATGAAAAAATGGCCACCGCTCTTTTTCACCACCATTTTTCTTGCTTTGGCCACATCCTTTGCTGCAAAAGCAACGGAGGCGGTTAGACGGCTTGCAAAATTCGTTCAGCCGTCCGCGATGTCCGACTCCTTCCCGGCCCCTTTAATGACGGGCGATCGCCGCTATACTGTGGCCAACACACATTCGCATAACGATTACGAACAGCCCACCCCCTTCTGGACGGCCTATAACGCAGAATTCGGCTCCATCGAAGCGGATGTATTCCTCGTCGACGGCAGGCTGTTCGTAGCCCATGACCGGAAGGAACTGCAGCGGGGACGTACGTTGGAAGATTATTACGTCAAGCCTTTGGCCGGCCAGATCGAAAAGAACCATGGGCATCCCTATACCGATACCAGCCGCCAATTGCAGATGCTGATCGACGTCAAGGCCGATTCCACTGCAGTCCTCGAAGCCCTGATGGGCCTTCTTGAAAAATATCCGGCACTGACCCAAACGCCTTCCCTCATCTGGGTCGTCAGCGGCAACCGGCCGCCCGATTCTCTTTATACCTCCTATCCCCCTTTCATCGCTTTCGACGGCATCCTCGGTAAACACTATTCACCCGCGGCCCTGTCGAGGATCGTGATGATGAGCGATGACCTGCACAGCTATACACACTGGGGCGGTCTGGACACGATACCGCCCGCAGATAAAAAGGCGCTCCTTGCAGCCATTAACTGGTCGCATGACCTGCATCTTCCCGTCCGCTTCTGGGATGCCCCCGATTTCCCCAATGCCTGGGACCAGCTGATCCGACTACGGGTAGACTTCATCAATACGGACCATATCCGCCAGCTCGCGGCTTACCTCCGGGACAATCACTGATCAGCCGGGAGCCCGACCGGTACATGGCGCCCTGCGATCTGCCCATTTGCCAAATTTGTGTATCTTCCCGCTCGCAACAATTTCCCTACGCTATATGAATGAAGAGCTCCTGTTACTGATCGGGGATAAGATTAAATCAAAAAGGACGCAGAAGAATGTCACCCTGGAACAACTCGCCGGCAAAGCGGGTGTCAGTAAAGGGCTCATCTCACAGATCGAAAATAACCGCACCGTCCCTTCCCTGCCGGTCCTCTTCAATATCATTCATTCCCTGGGCGACGATCTCCGCACTTTCTTCGAAGACATGCAGGATGCCTTCTCCAATAATCATATCGTCATCGTCCGCAAAGGCCAGGAACGGACTTTCTCCAAAGAACCCGTGCAAGGGTTCTCCTACAAACGTATCCTCACCCGCAGCGTGACCTCTCAGGCAACAGATGTCGTGCTGCTCGAATTAAAAAAGAAGGCCGGCCGCAAACGGATGATCCGCACGGATGCCTTCGAATGTAAATATCTCCTCAAAGGCAGTGTCGAATACCAGATCGACAAAGAGACGATCCTCTTACACGAAGGTGATACCCTGTTCTTCGATGGCCGCGTCCCCCACCGGCTGAAGAACATCGGCGATACGGAAGCCCTCATCCTGGTCTTCTATCTTTTCTGATGTTATAATACTGCGGACTGAGCGTTTTCATCTATTTACAAATACTTAACATTGGTTTAGTATTTATAAACTGTTAACGTTTCCTTAAAACAGCCCTAACCTTCCCGTCACATTGACCGAATAATTTCGCAGCCAGAACTAATCAGGTCATTCCCAACTAAAAACAATACTGTATTATGAGTAAGAAAATTACCCTCTACCTGGGTGTCTTGCTGATTTGCCTTTTACCACTTTTCTCTCTCGCCCAAAAGATCATCGTCGGGCGTGTTCTCTCCAAAGCAGATCAAACGCCTATTGCCGGAGCTTCGGTGACTCTTAAAGGTACTCGCATCGGCACCTCCACTGCCGTAGACGGCAGCTTTGGGATCAAGGCCAAAGACGGGGATATCCTCGTGATATCCGGCATCGGCGTAGCCCGGACAGAGCAGACAATTGAAGGCAACAACCTTACCATTTCGGTGTCGGCTGACACCCGTGAGCTCAACCAGGTGGTAGTGACGGCAACAGGCATCAAAAAGGAAGCCAAGCGACTCGGTTATGCCCTGCAAACGATCGATGCTTCCAACCTTACCCAGGCCAGGGAGGCGGACCCCATCAATTCATTGAAAGGACAGGCCGCGGGTTTGGAAATTAATATCAACTCTGAGATCGGCCGTCCGGCCGATGTTATTATGCGCGGCGAAAATGCTCCGCAGGATCGCCCGATATTTGTAGTGGATGGGGTTCCGTTCGAATCCGACACTTACAACCTCAACGCCGACGATATTGAAACATTCACCGTACTGAAAGGTCCAAACGCCGCAGCACTCTATGGTTTCCAGGGTAAGAATGGAGCGATCATCATCACTACCAAGACTGGCGCCAAGGCAAAAGGAAAGGTGACGGTTACGGTTAATTCCAGCGATCAGGTCAACAAAGGGTTTATCGCCCTTCCTAAATACCAGGACACTTACGGCGCCGGCGATAACGGCAAATATGCTTTCGGCGGTGGCGGTTCCAGTGCTTCCTCTTATTTCGGCAGCGGAGCAGTAGGCGTAGGGATCAATGACTATGATTATGATATCTGGGGACCGCAATTCAGGGGTCAGCCGATTCCTCAGTACGATGGCGCGTATACCCCCAATCAGCAGTATACCACCACTTTTGCCGATGGTACCACTTACAAAGGCAATGTATCCCCTACACCCTGGGTGGCCAGGGGAAAGGACAACCTGAAACATTTCCTCCAGGCCGGCGAACTGACCGCTAATAGCATTTCCATTAGTTCTTCTTCGGAAAAACAGGATATCCGCCTTTCTTTGGGCGATACCTGGCAGCGGGGCATCGTTCCCAATACCCAGTTGAACAATGGTAACTTTACCCTGAACCTTACGCAGCGGTTCAATCCGAACTTCAGCATAACAACCTATTTCAACTATAGCCGGCAGTCCTCTCCCAACGTTCCGGACGTGAATTATGGTCCGAACAGCATCATTTATAATATCATTATCTGGGGCGGCGCCGATTGGGCCATGAAAGACATGCGGAACTACTGGCAGCCCGGTTATACCGGCGTCGAACAGAAATATGAGGAATATTACCGGTATAACAATCCCTACTTCATGTCATACGAATGGCTGCGGGGACATTACCAGAACAACGAATCCGGCTACTTGTCTTTGAACTACAAGGTCAATAACAATATCGATTTCCAGTTCAGGCCCAGCCTGACTGCATATGACATGTTCAATTCGGAGAAAATGCCATATTCAGCCGGCGTTTACGGCAGGCCACTCCGCCAGGGCGATTACCGGGAAGACCGGAGGCAGTTATTCGATGTGAATTATGATCTGCAGGCCCGGTATCATCGCAACTCCATCCTGGGTTTCCTGGATCTGAATGGCCTGATCGGCGGAACGGTCAGGACCTTCACATTCAATTCGAGCTTCGAATCCACGAACTACCTGAATGTGCCGGGCATCTATGCCTTCTCCAATTCCCTGGGGGCACTCACGGGCAGCAGTTTCCGTTCTACCATGGAAGTATTGAGCGGCTATTACTCGGTGGATCTTGGCTATAAGTCCTATGTGACGGCTAACATTACCGGTCGTGTGGACAAATCTTCCGCGCTGCCGGCCAACAGCGACGCCTATTTCTATCCTTCTTTCAACCTGGCATCGGTAGTATCGGAATATGTCAATTTGCCTGAAGCGATTTCGTTCCTGAAGGTGAGGGCTTCTTATGCTGAAAGCAAGGATGGCGGAACGCAACCTTTCTTTACACCCAATGTCAGCAGTACACCGGCCGGCGGTTATGGCTATGTCTGGCAGTCCCCTTACAATGGCCCGTATTACCCCTTCTCCAAGACCTACACCCTAAATCCGACCTATTCCAACCAGAACAGTGCCGCCTATACAGATCAGGCAGTCAGTAACAACATTCAAACAGCAGAAAGAAAGGCACTTGAATTCGGCGCAGATATCCGCTTTCTGAAGAACAGGATCGGCCTGGATGTGACCCGGTACCACTACAAGAATACGGGCATCGTGGGTCAGGGCACCTCCAATGCCTCCGGCTATTCCTCCTACCTGACGAATGGGAATACATATACCAATGACGGTTGGGAAGCATCAGTGACCGGCCGGCCCCTCGTGAACCCGCACGGGCTGAGCTGGGACGTAACAGCCAACTTCTTTACATACATTAAGAAATGGGTTAGCGATGCCAATCCGGACAACTGGCAGCACAACGGCACCAGGTATGACTTGGTCTATGGCGACGCCTTCGTGCGGACGCCGGACGGCAAAATGGTCATCGACCCGACTTCAGGCGTATTTGACCGCTTCACTGACCTGGGCAGCCCCGCACAGAAAATTTTCGGCCATTCGGATCCTGACTGGCAGTGGGGTTTGATCAACACCTTCCACTATAATTCATTCTCCCTGCGATTCCAGTTTGATGGCATGGTCGGTGGCGTGATCGATGACTATGTAAGGGATAAGACGCTGCAGGGTGGTCGTCATATCGAAGCCGCTACAGGAGCTTTCGGTGCAGCCCGACCTTCGGATGAAGCCAATATTGCGGCCTATACGGGCCAGGGCGTCAATCTTACCGGTGCCGCGATTGCCCTGGATCCTATTTCGGGCGTGGTCACGAACATGAAACAGTTGACCGAGACGACCAACACCACCAAGAGCCAGGTTCAGCCATTCGTTTACAATATGTCCTCGATTGCAGATTTAGATATCATCAAAAAGACCTATGCTAAGCTGAGAGAAGCGACGCTGAGCTACAAATTCTCGCCGACCGCTTTTGGAAGGAAGTCTTTCATTCAGAACGCTTCTGTCTCACTGGTGGGCCGGAATCTCCTGTATTTCTTCCCCAAACGGTACAAAGACCTGGACGTTGATCAGTACAGCCAGGGCGCCTATAGCGTGAGCAACACAGGAGCCTATTCTACTTCGGCTTCCAGCAGTTCAGGTTTGCAAACGCCTACGACACGCAGCTATGGTGTCAACTTCAATTTTTCCTTCTAATCCATTAAAGCAACAAGTATGAAAGAGATAAAAAATATTTTCTTGATAGTTGTTGGGACCGTGATGATGGTCTCCTGCAGTAAGACCATCCAGGACAAAGAGTCTAACCCCAACAATCCTTCTAATGTGCCATCCGCCCTGATCCTGGGGACGGTACTCAATGATATGTCAGGTGAACTGGGTAGCAGTAACAGCGGATCCCTGGGCGGCGTTAACTCCTGGGATCTCGTTCAGGACTGGAATCAATATCATTGCCAGAACTACGACTATTATGGTAACAATATCTACTCCTGGACAGATGGTTCGGTCAATTCCAACGGGTCGAGTGCCGGGCCCTTCAATTCCTACCTGGTACTGAAGAATGTCGTTCAAATGGAACAGGCTGTAGTCGGAGTTGACGCCGGCCATGCCAATCCCTATGAGGCAATCGGCAGATTCGTGCGAGCCTATTATTATTACAATATGACTTCACTGATGGGCGATGTTCCGCAAACGCAGGCGTTGGAAGGACTGACCGAACAGGCGCCCAGCTATACGCCTCAGGAGCAGGTATTTGAGTATGTCCTCAATGAGCTGGATACGGCCAATTCCGATTTTGCCACCCTGATCAGCAATAACGATGCGACGTTGTCCGCTTCACAGGATATTTTCTACGCCGGGAACCTTTCAGCCTGGCAGAAGCTGGTGAACTCCTTTAAATTAAGGGTGCTCATTAGCCTGAGCCTTCAGGCTTCAGACGCCAATCTGAATGTGCCTGCACGATTCGCCGCTGTCATCAATAACTCGGCTACCTATCCCATTTTTGCAAGCCAGTCGGATGATTTCGAGTACAATTACAACCCCGGCGCCTCCAATACCTTCAGTACGTACCCCTTCAACCCGAGCAATTTCGGTTCTATCGCCGGCCGCTATAATATGGCCGCCACCTATGTCGGTGCCCTGACGACCATCAGCGATCCTCGCGTGTTCATCACCTGTGATCCGGCATGGGCACTTGTGAAAGCGGATTCGATTCCGGCTGACAGTTCCTTTACTTACCCTGCACGGTTCGAATATTTCACGGGAGCCAGCACGGGCTTAGCCCTGGGTACGATGTATGCCAACGCCAGTGCGGGCGACTATTCATTTATTAACCGATACCGGTACTATTCCAATTTCACCGGCGAGCCAGATGTGCTGGTGGGCTATAAGGAAATGTGCTTTAATATCGCTGAGGCGATCGAGCGTGGCTGGATTAGCGGAAACGCAGAGACCTGGTACAAGACCGGCATTAATGAATCAATGAAGTTCTATGGTATCGATACGACCCAAACCAACTTCACTGCCCACTTCCTGCCCCCCGGCGCTAACGCGGTTACAGAGGTGGCCCCTTATCCCTTTACTTTTAAATTTTCAACCTACTACGCACAGCCTGCTATCCAGTTGTCTTCCACAGCGGCAACGGCTATCAACCAGATCGTGTTACAGAAGTATATCGCCACTTTTGAAAATTCAGGTTACGAGGCATACTACAACTGGCGCAGAACAGGCGTGCCCGCCTTTCAGGGTGGCAGCGGCGTCGGCAACAATGGCGTGATACCTATTCGCTGGGCCTACCCGGTGACCGAGCAGACGCAGAATGCGAAAAACTGGTCGGCGGCTATATCCAGCCAGGGATTCACCGCCGATGACCTCAACCAGACCATGTGGTTGCTTAAATGATCGAAACGATGTTCCAATATTATTTTCCTTACAGGCTGCTATCGATAGCAGCCTGTATTTTTCATTTTGGATCGGCGGTCGCCCGGCAAATCATGGCTGCCCGGCCGACGAGGTAAGTTTTAAACATTATTTAATGAAGGGTTAGACGGGCCTAATGGCATTTTCGATATCTTTCGATATAATACTATCTAAAATGAAAATTGAGCAAGCCGAAAAGATTACCGACGAGATCATGAGCCTCTATGAAGAGTATGGTGGCGCGGAATATGCAGGCGAAAAGGTCTCCCAACTGGAGCACATGGTACAGGCTGCTCAGCTGGCCGAGGCCCAGGGGTATGACGAAGAAGTTATCCTCGCAGCCTTCCTGCACGATATCGGTCATATCAGCGAAGCCGCCAAAGGTGATAATGAAATGGATGGATACGGCATCAAAGATCACGAAGAGCTCGGCGCCGAATTCCTGCGGGAAAAAGGCTTCTCCAAAAAAGTAGCCCGCCTCGTCGAATCCCATGTGGAAGCTAAACGCTATCTTACTTTCAAAGACCCGTTATATTATTCCCAGTTGTCCGACGCCAGCAAAAAAACACTCGAATACCAGGGTGGTCCCATGACGGCAGAAGAGGCTACTGCATTCGAACAATATCCGCTGTTCGACCTGATCATCCGCATGCGGAAATGGGACGAAGAGGCAAAGATCGAACACCAGCCGATGCCCGACCTGCAACACTACCGCAATATGATCCTTCATCACCTCCAGACAGTTGGCTCGACCCCTAATTCATCTGTAAAACATTCCTGATATGAGTTCCGTACAATTGGTCGTTTTCGATATCGCTGGCACCACCGTCCGGGACAATGGCAGTGTCGCCGAAGCCTTTCTATCCGCCTTCCGGGATTTCGGCTTCACGATGCCTGTTGAAGAAATAAAAAAGGTAATGGGTTTCAGGAAAATGGATGCCATCGTCTTGCTCCTCGAAAAATTCGCACCCGACGTGAAGGATAATGACTTCCTGATCGACCGCATCCATACCCGTTTTATCGATAAGATGATCGAATTCTATCGGAATGACGAGACCCTGGCGCCTTTCCCCAATGCAGAACCCGTCTTCTCCGCCCTCAAAGAGCAGGGGATCAAAATAGCACTGAATACAGGTTTCACCCGCTCCATCACCGATACTATCCTGCACCGGCTGCGCTGGGACGATCGCAGCCCGTTGATCGACCGGGTGATCTGCAGCGATGAAGTGACCCATGGCCGTCCTCATCCGGATATGATCAAGGCGCTGATGGACGATCTCAGCATCGTCTCCCCGGAAGCGGTCCTCAAGATCGGTGATACGGAAGTGGACGTGGAAGAAGGGCGCAATGCCGCCTGTGGTATCGTCGTCAGCGTGACTACGGGCGCCTATACCCGCGATCAACTGGCGTCCTACGGGCCTGACTTCATTATCGACGACCTCAAGGAACTCCTGCCCATCATCGAACAAGCGTAATTACTTTATATGTCTTCTTCCCCCGCATCTCCATCTCCTGCTGCATCAGCCTACCTTCCGCTTGCCGGGGGATTGCGAGGTTGGCTGCAACGTGCACCCGGCTGGGCATTCGTCCTGTACGTTTCCCTGACGTCCTTCGTGGTATACGCGTGCATGTACGGATTCAGGAAGCCCTTTACTGCCGCCTCCTACGATGGCATCCGCTTTTTCGGCATCTCCTATAAGGTGGTGCTGGTCATCGCCCAGGTGCTGGGCTATATGCTGAGCAAGTTTTACGGCATCCGCTTCATTGCCGGCATGGACCCCGCGAAACGCGCCGGCTTCATCGTCAGACTGATTTTGACTGCGTGGATATCCTTACTACTGTTTGGCCTGGTACCAGCCCCATATAATTTTATTTTCATGTTCATCAACGGCCTGCCTCTCGGCATGGTATGGGGCCTCGTCTTCGGCTTCGTGGAGGGCAGGAGGACGACCGAACTGATGGGCGCAGTTCTGGCGACCAGTTTTGTCTTTGCCTCCGGCCTTGCCAAGACCGTCGGGAAAGGATTGATGTTATACGCCCATGTCAGCGAATTCTGGATGCCCTTTGTTGCGGGAGCGGTATTCGTAGGCCCCCTGCTGCTCAGTACCTGGCTGCTCAACCAGACGCCGCCGCCGACACCCGAAGATATCGCCCAACGCACCATCCGCCTCCCCATGGGGAAGGAGCAACGCAAGAATTTCATGCGGATATTCGGCGTGGCCCTCGTGCCCGTCATTATCGCCTATGTCATGCTGACGATCCTCCGCGATTTTACGGAAGATTTTGCCAACGAGCTCTGGACGGAGACCGGCTTCTCCAACAGCGCAAACGTCTTTGCCGGCACCAGCACCATCGTCTCCATCTTTGTCCTGGCCGTCATCGGCGGTTTTTTTCTCATCCGGAATAACTATAAGGCTTTCCAACTCAACAATGTCATTATCATCGGCGGGTTTATCCTGGCCGCCGGCGCAACAGTGGCTTTCCATCTCCACCTGATCTCCCCTGTCGCCTGGATCATCACTGCTTCCGCAGGACTTTATCTCGGCTATGTACCCTATAACTGTTTTTATTTCGAAAGGATGCTGGCGGCTTATAAAGTACCGGGCAACGTAGGTTTTCTGATCTATGTCGCCGACGCCTTCGGCTACCTCGGAACGGTAGTCGTGCTGCTAGTCAAGGAATTTGTGCACATCCGCTACACGTGGGTTGATTTTTTTACCGGCATGTTCTACCTTTCTGCTGTCGCGGGCATTTTACTGGTATTGTGGGGGTCCATTCTCTTCACAAAAATTTACCGCAAACAAAACCACCACTAAAAAGGAATTTATGCAATCGCGATCCGCAATCGTTATAGGCGCCGGCATCGTCGGGCTGGCTACGGCAAGGGCACTGGCGCTGCGTGGCTTTTCGGTCAAAGTATTTGAAAGGTCGGACCGGGCAGTGGGAGCTTCCATTCGCAATTTCGGCATGATCTGGCCTATCGGTCAAACGGCCGGTAAAATGTATGACCGCGCGGTTCGGAGCAGGAATATCTGGAAGGAAACGGCGCCGGCAGCGGGCTTCTGGCATGACCCCGCCGGCAGTCTGCACCTGGCCTTTTCGCCCGATGAATGGCAGGTATTGGAGGAGTTGCATGAAACTTTCCGGAAAGAGGGACGGCCCGTTCGGCTCATGGATAAGTCGACAGTCGCTTCTGCCTCTGGTGCAGTGGTCACTGATGGACTGCTGGGCGGCCTCTATAGCGAAGACGAAGTGATCGTCGACCCGCGCGAAGCCATCGGCGCATTGCCCGGCTGGCTGACCGAAAAACTCGGTATTGAATTCTACTGGGGGAAATGCGTCTCCTATATTTCCGACCAGATCGTATACATCGGCAACGACGAAGAATATGAGGCCGACCTCGTCTTTGTCTGCAGCGGCGCCGATTTCGAGACGCTCTATCCCGAACAATTTGCTCAGCAGCCTGTCACTAAATGCAAACTGCAGATGATGCGGCTCGCTGCCCAGCCGGTTGACTGGCGTATCGGCCCTGCTCTCTGTGGCGGTCTTTCTCTTATTCATTATAACAGCTTCAAGGCTGCTCCATCACTGGCTGCCCTTCGCGAACGTTATACCACAGAAATGGCGGACTACCTGGAATGGGGGATCCACGTTATGGTGGCCCAGAATGGCAAAGGCGAACTGACCATCGGAGACTCCCATGAATACGGACTGACCCATGACCCTTTCGACAGGGACCTGATCAACCGCAAGATCATGGACTACCTGCGCAAATTTGCCTGCTTCAAGGATTGGACTGTCACCCAGACGTGGAACGGTATTTACGCCAAGCTCACCGACGGCGAAGCCGATCTCTTCTTCTCCCCGGAACCCTATGTCTATGTCATCAATGGCGTAGGCGGGGCCGGCATGACCCTGTCCTTCGGCCTGGCTGAGGAATTGGTGGAGGGGTTATAAGGATTTTGTACTTTTGGCCGATGAAGAGCCTCAAGGCAATACTGGCCGGCAACCGCTATTTTTTTGGTTTTTTTCTCTTCTTTTTTGGCGTAGGACTGGTCCTCCTGCTGAGGGAAGGGAAGGCAGCGAGTTTTATTGACCTGAACCCCTACCATCGGAGCGTCCTGGATACCTTTTTCATCTACCTTACCTTCCTCGGCGACGGCGTGTTCGCCATCACCATCTGTGTCATCTATCTGTTCATGCGGCGCTGGTCCCGGGCCTGCCAGCTGATCTCGGCTTTTGTGGTCTCCGCACTGCTGGCCCAGATCCTGAAGAACGTCTTTTCAATGCCCCGGCCCAAACAATTCTTCCCCCCCGGTCAATACCCCTATTTTATCGACGGGGTGACCCACATAGGTTTTGCCAGCTTCCCTTCCGGCCATTCCACTTCCATCTTTGCCCTGGCCACCCTGCTGGCGCTCTTCGACAAGAATAAGAAGGGGAATGTCGGCTATCTGCTGATAGCCGTGGCCGTCGGCTATTCCCGTATCTATCTGGGACAGCATTTCCTGGGCGATGTACTGACCGGTTCCTGCATCGGTGTATTGACGGCAGTGCTGGTGCACTGGCTTTTTACGACCAGGCTCCGGTCCATCCCGGGCTAGTCTTTTTTTTATCTATTGCCCGGTTTAACGTACGTTTGCCCTCAATTTTCAATATCACGTATGATTGAAGGCAAAAAATTGGTCATTGTCCTGCCCGCTTATAATGCGGAGCTTACCTTGCGTAAAACCTATGCTGAAATTCCTTTCGATATCGTAGACGAGGTGGTATTGGTAGATGACAATAGCAGCGACCGGACGGTAGCCGTCGGCCATGAGCTCGGGATCTCCCATATCATCAAACATGACAAAAACCGCGGTTATGGCGGCAATCAGAAGAGTTGCTATAATAAGGCGCTCGAACTGGGGGCAGATATCGTCATCATGCTGCATCCCGACTACCAATATACCCCCAAGCTTATTCCTTCCATGGCGTGGCTCATCGCCAACAACGTCTACCAGGTCGTCCTGGGATCGCGTACCCTCGGCAAAGGAGCCCTTCATGGCGGCATGCCCTTGTATAAATATGTGTTCAACAGGGCCCTGACCTTTTTTGAGAATGTCATGCTGCGCCAGAAACTGGCCGAATATCATACAGGTTACCGGGCCTTTTCGCGCGAGATCCTGCAACGCATCGACTACCAGATCAATTCCGAAGATTTTGTTTTCGACAACCAGATGTTGTCACAGATTATATACCTTGGCTATGAGATCGCAGAAATCACCTGCCCTACCCGCTATTTCGAGGAAGCGTCCAGCATCAACTTCCGCCGCAGCGTCGTCTATGGCCTGGGGGTGCTAAAAGTTTCCGTTGTCCATCGTCTCTGCAAATGGGGATTGATGAAAAGAGAAATGTATAAACCACTCAACTGATGCATCTCAACAAGACGACCACCGTCCTCCTGATTGCATTGTTCGCAGCACTGCTGTTCATTCCTTTTCTGGGTCACGTTCACCTGTTCGATTGGGATGAGATCAATTTCGCCGAGTGCTCGCGGGAAATGATCAAAATGGACGATTATACACGGGTATATGTCGATTTCAAACCCTTTTGGGAGAAACCGCCGATGTTCTTCTGGATGCAGAGCACGGCCATGAAAATGTTCGGTGTCAATGAATTTGCCTCCCGGCTCCCCAACGCGATCTGCGGGATCTTCACGCTGATCGCCGTCTTCGTATGCGGCTCGCGTATCTATGACCGGAAGTTCGGCCTCCTCTGGGCCCTGGCATTCGGCGGTTCCCTGTTCCCCAACATGTATTTCAAATCAGGCATCATCGATCCCTGGTTCAACCTTTTTACCTTTCTTTCCCTCTATCATTTCATCCTCTACCACTGGAAAAGAAATCATTTCGACAAGCCGGGAGTAAATAAGAGCCAACTGTATTATGTCGCCCTGTCCGGCATCTTCATGGGACTGGCCGTCCTCACCAAGGGGCAGGTCGCGCTCATGGTATTCATGCTGGCGCTCGGCGTTTATTTTCTCTATAACCGGTTCAAATTCTATTTCAGCTGGTGGCATGCGCTGATTTTCCTCCTCGTCGCCTTCCTGGTGACTTTTACCTGGTATGGATATGAGACCATCAAGCGGGGGCCATGGTTCATCAATGAATTCCTGAAATATCAGTGGCGCCTGTTCACTACCCATGACGCCGACCAGGCCGGTTTTTTCGGGTATCATTATATTGTCTTGCTGGTAGGATGCTTCCCCGCGTCCATCCTGGCCATACCCGCTTTTTTCAAGGCCAGGTACAACGGCCGGTATGACAAGGATTTCAAAATGTGGATGATCATCCTTTTCTGGGTAGTCACCGTGCTGTTCACCATCGTTCAGTCCCGCATCATCCATTACTCTTCGATGGCGTGGTTTCCCCTCACTTTCCTGGCCGCCTATTCTATCTATAAGTGGGAGAGAGGTGAAATGCTGTATAAAAAATATGTGGGCATCTTCCTGGCGATTCTGGGGGGGCTTATTTCCCTGCTGATCCTGGGTGTGGCCGTCATCGGTCTGAATGTCAAAAGGCTGGCGCCTTATGTCGAAGATACTTTTGCCCGTGGCAATATGGAGGCCGACGTACACTGGTCCGGATTCGAAGGCCTGATCGGTATCCTGCTGGTCGTGGCGCTGGTGCTGGGCATTCGCAGCCTGAGGAATAAAGCATTCAGTTATGCGGCCGGCTATCTTTTTATCGGAACGGCCATTGTCGTTTTCTTTGCCTCCGCAATCATCGTTCCCAAGGTCGAACGCTACAGCCAGGGCGCCGATATCGACTTCTTCATTGCCCGTCAGGGAGAGAACTGCTATGTGCATACCCTGGGCTTTAAAAGCTATGGCGATCTTTTTTATACGCAGAAAGAACGACCTACCAATTTGAATTCTTATAGCCAGGACTGGCTGCTGACCGGTCCCATCGACAAACCGGTCTATTTCGTCACCAAAGTGGACAGGGTACAGAACTGGGAGACGCCTGGCAAATACCCGGAATTAAAGGAACTCTACCGGAAGAACGGATTTGTCTTCCTCAAACGCGATGTTCCGCCGCCGCCGGCGCCCCCACCGGCGCCCATTCCCACCCCGCCCGTGACTACCCCTGCTGCCCCTGTCACGCACCACCGGCACCCGGCGAAGTAACCGGACAGCCCCTGTATCGCCAGCGGACAATGAGCTCACGCCGTGGAAGCCTAAATAATTCATTTGCAATGTGATGAATGAATGGCACTCTCTTGGCTGTCTGGAGGGGATAAACATCTCCTTCCATGATCAAGAACTATCTGGTCGTCGCCTGGCGCAACCTGGTCCGCAACCGGACCTTTTCAACGATCAATATCCTGGGCCTCGCCCTTGGGCTGGCTTGTAGCCTGTCGATCCTGCTATGGGTACAGGATGAAAGAAGTGTGGATGCTTTTCACCGGAATGGCGACCGGTTATACTATGTATATGAGCGGAACTATATGGGCGGAAAGCTGCAGACCTGGTATTGGACACAAGGTCCGCTGGCGGAAGAGCTAAAGAAAGAGATTCCTGAAGTACAGGCGGCTACAGCCATGTCCTGGTCGGGCGTGAATACTTTTGCCGTTGGAAACAAGCTTTTGAAGGAAGACGGTTTTGCGGCTGGTGCGGATTATTTTACCATGTTCAGCTATCCCTTACTGGAAGGCAGCGCAAAAGACGCATTGAATTCCCCTAATGGGCTGGCTATCTCGCGCAAAATGGCTGTCGCGTTTTTCGGCAGTCCCGCGGCCGCCATCGGCAAGGCCATCCGGTACGAGAACAAGAAAGACTTCATGGTGAAAGCGGTGTTTGAAGACCTTTCACCGCAGGTCAGCGTACAGGCCAACTATATCATGTCCTGGTCAGCGTATATCGAAGATGGCAACGGATGGGTCAAAGATTGGGGCGCGGTTGACCCTCGGACCTGCATCCTCCTGCGGCCCGGCGCTAATGTGACTGCTGTGGAAGCCAGGATAAAGAATATCACCTCCAAATTCGAGACGGAGGTCAAGGATATCAGGATCGAGCTGGGGCTGCAGCGCTTCAGCGATTACTACCTTCATTCGGAGTTTCGGGACGGCGTTCCGACAGATGGCCGTATCGAATATGTGCGGCTCTTCAGCCTTGTGGCCTTATTCATCCTCGTAATCGCCTGTATCAATTTCATGAACCTGACGACGGCGCGGTCATTAAAGCGGGCGAAGGAGATTGGGGTTCGCAAAGTCATGGGTGCGGCGCGTGGCCTGTTGATCCGCCAGTTCATCGGCGAGGCGATCCTGATGGCGATCCTGTCGGTGCTGCTGGCACTGGTGATCGTGCAAATGACATTACCTGCTTTCAACCAACTGACGGGTAAGGAGATCTCACTGCCTTTAGGACGACCGGACTTCTGGCTGAGCCTTGCCGGAATCACGCTGCTGACCGGTTTATTGTCGGGCAGCTATCCGGCGTTTTACCTGTCCGGTTTTAATCCCATCCGGGTACTCAAGACAGCATTGCCTTCGGGTTCGCGTGGTGATGCCATATTTCGCCAGGGACTGGTGGTATTTCAATTCGTACTTTCAGTCGTACTGATCCTTTCTACTATCCTGATCAGCCGGCAGATCAGCTATATGAAGAAAGCACGGTTGGGTTATGACCGCGAGAACCTGCTCTATATCCCCATCAACGGTGATCTCGGCGGGAAACTGGATGTCTTCCGGACGGAAGCCGCGCATTTACCGGGTGTGCAAAACATCAGCACACTGTCGGATGAGCCGACGGTCATGAACCGTGGCACCCTGTCTCTCAGTTGGGAAGGGAAGGACCCTAATGAACATGACCGGTTTATCCATGAGGAAATTGGTTCGGGCTACCTGCAGACGATGAAGATCGCGCTGATAGCGGGCCGGGATTTTGATCCCGCAGCCTATCCTACAGACAGCAATGGCGTGATTGTCAATGAAACGGCGGTCGCACTCATGCATTACAAAGATCCCATTGGGAAACCCGTGTACAATGGAAATTATAAAATGCATATCGTGGGGGTCGTAAAAGACTTTCATTTCCAAAGCCTGCATGACAAGATCATGCCCCTGACGCTGGAGCCGGGTCGGGATGCATGGTTCAGGACCATCCTGGTGCGGACGCAGCCCGGGCAGACGACGCAGGCACTGGCGGGCCTTGAGAAGCTTTGCCGGCAGCTGAATCCTGCCTTCCCTTTTGACTATAAGTTCTCCGATGCAGAATATGCCAGCTTGTATAAGAGCGAGGGGATCACAGGACAACTGTCGGTCATCTTCGCCGTACTGGCCATCTTCATCTCCTGTCTGGGGCTGCTGGGATTGTCCTTATTTACCGCAGAACAGCGGGTACGTGAGATCGGCATCCGCAAAGTGTTGGGGGCAAGCATAGGGTCGCTGTTTGGCCTGCTCTCAAAGAATTTCTTCGGACTGGTAGGGCTGGCCTTTCTTATCGGGGCGCCGCTGGGCTGGTGGGCCATGCATCAGTGGCTGGCAGGTTTCGCCTATCGGACGGACATTCCGTGGTGGACCTTTGCTGTGGCCGGGGCGGCGTTATTGGCGGTGACGCTGTTGACGGTATGCTGGCAGACGATCCGGGCGGCGGGAACGAATCCTGTGAAAAGCCTAAGGAACGAATAATATAACCGTAACCCATAAAAATATTTTCTATGATCAAGAACTATCTCCTCGTCGCCTGGCGCAATCTGGTCCGTAACAAAGCATTTTCTGCTATAAATATCCTGGGCCTCGCCCTTGGCATGACCTGCAGCCTGCTGATCCTGCTGTGGGTCCATGACGAACGTAGCGTGGATGGCTTTCATGCCAACGGCAAACAGCTTTACCAGATATACGAGCGGAGCTATTTCGACGGCAAAGTAATGGCCGACTATCCCACGCAGGGATTGCTGGCCGGGGAGTTGAAAAGAGTGATCCCCGACATCCAATATACCAGCAGCCTCGAATATTGCTCTACTAATACTTTCGAGGCACGAAATAAGATCAACAAGCTGTCCGGCTCTTTCGCGAGCGCCGATTTCTTCACGATGTTCAGCTATCCGCTGCTGCAGGGAACGCCGCAGACAGCCCTTAATACGCTGGAAGGCGTCGCCATTTCACACAAAATGGCCAACCTGTTCTTTGGCAGCCCGTCAGCAGCCATGGGTCAAACCCTCCGGTATGAAAACAGCCAAAACTTCAGGGTATCCGCCGTGTTCGAGGATCTTCCAGCGAACTCTTCCATGCAGTTCGATTTCCTGCGCAGCTGGAAGGCCTTTGAAGTGGAGAATGATAGTTGGATACACAACTGGGGTAACAGCGACGCGCCCACTTATATACAGCTGCGTAAAGACGCCGATCCTGCCAAAGTAAAAGCAGAGATCAGAGATTTTATTTACCGGTATAAAGAAAAAAGCCCGTCCTACCGCGTCGAGCTGGATATGACGCCCTTTCCGGAAAAATACCTGCACTCTGCTTTCAAAAATGGTTTTATAGACGGGGGCCGCATCGAATATGTCCGGCTTTTCAGCGTCGTCGCAGCTTTCATTCTGCTGATCGCCTGCATCAATTTTATGAACCTGGCCACCGCCCGTTCGACCAAAAGGGCAAAGGAAGTAGGCGTGCGCAAAGTCGTTGGCGCCGGCCGGCCAACCCTGCTGGTGCAATTCATGGGCGAGGCACTGCTGCTCACGCTCTTTTCGATTGTCCTTGCTATCGCCCTGTCAACGCTTCTGTTGCCGGCCTTTAACAGCCTGACGGGCAAGCAACTCTCCCTGCCTGTCCGGCAGCCCTTGTTCTGGCTGGCCATGCTGGGGCTGTTGCTGATGGCCGGTTTCGTCTCGGGCAGCTATCCCGCCATCTTCCTGTCTTCCCTTCAGCCTATCCGCGTGCTGAAAGGCTCCTTGCGTTTTAGCGGCGGGGCTACCTTCTTCCGCAAAGGACTGGTCGTTTTCCAGTTTACGCTCTCTATGATGTTCCTGGTAGGGATGATCGTCATCTACCGTCAGATGGACTATATACAAACAAAGAATCTGGGCTATGATCGGGAAAACCTGGTCTATCTTCCGCTGGAAGGCGATCTGGCTCAAAAGTATCCGTTGTTTAAAATGGAGGCGGATAAAAGCCCGGGAATCCTTGCGGTCTCCAAAATCAGACAGGCTCCTACCGAACTGCATAATCATACCGGCGATATCCGGTGGATGGAAAAAGATCCTAACCAGGTGGTTTCTTTCGTCAGTACCGATGTGGGCTACGATTTCGTCAAAACGATGAAGCTGGAATTGGCTGAAGGCCGGGACTTCTCCCGCGACTTTCCTACTGATTCCAACGGATTTATCGTTAATGAAACGGCCCTGAAAAGGATGGGTTACCAGAACGGTATCGGTAAGACCTTGTGGTGGGGTAGTCACAAAGGAAAAATTATCGGTGTCCTAAAGGATTTTCACTTTGCTTCCCTCCACCAGGCCATCGAACCGCTGGTCATTCGCCTAAACGAGAACCGCCAGTGGGGAACTCTTCTGGCCCGGATAGGCACCGGTAAAGACAAAGAAGGACTGGCCAGCCTTCAAAAGCTATGCAAGGAACTCAATCCTGCGTTCCCATTCTCCTACCAATTCTCGGACGAGGAATTCAATAAATTGTACCGCAGCGAACAGCTGGTCAGTAAATTGGCTAACTATTTCGCCTTTCTGGCCATTTTTATTTCCTGCCTCGGCCTCCTCGGCCTGGCTATCTTCACCGCTGAGCAACGGACCCGGGAGATCGGTATCCGCAAGGTGCTGGGGGCGAATGTGACGGGCATTATATCGCTGCTATCGAAAGACTTTTTAGGGCTGGTATTGATCGCCATCGTCATCGCATCGCCGTTGGCCTGGTATATCATGCACGGTTGGCTGCAGGACTATGCCTACAAAACCCCGCTCAGCTGGTGGATATTTGCCGCGGCGGCCCTTTCGGCGATAGTGATAGCCTTTGTGACCGTCAGCTTTCAGGCGATAAAGGCGGCGATGGCCAATCCGGTGAAGAGCTTACGAGCGGAGTGATGGGCTAAGCTGAGAGTGCCACCTGGACTTTACTTACAACATCGTCTACGGAAGGCTTACTGAATGCCGTGACATTGAGTTCTTTCAATTTCTTATTCAGAAAGTTAGAAATGGACGAGAAGGTTACTAAAATGAAAGTATCGGTGGTCGAAATGCGTTTAACCTGGTCGTTAATAGAAAGTATGCTGGAAATAGGAAGCTCCCCATACTGCCCCGCACTTTTAACTTCAATAAAAATTCGCTTCCCGCTATGGGGATCCGTGACGACAATATCAGCGCGATTACCACTTGGTTCCTGTTCTACTTCAAGGCTTTTATTTTCAGTTAACTTGCTTGTTAGCTGATCTACAAACAGGGATTCAGTATTTTGAGTGAATGTAGATGACATACCTTAAAAATTAAACGTAAAAGCTTTCTTGTTGGCCGTTAACAGGACACCAATAATAAGTCCAATAATAACGCCAATATAAGCTTCCGCTGTTAAAATTACAGCTTTTTTCATATCTTTCACTAGATCATCAGCCGGAAGTATGTTAATTTTCAAGGCGAGGTAGGAGGCTGTTAATGAAGCAATTGGAGTAATAAAGAGCTTCTCCTTCTGACTCTCCCAGATATCTTTGAACCGGTCCTTTTTTGTCTTGACAAAGCCGTAGACCGGGCATTCCTCAAGTGTGATGGTTGCCTCGGGCTTCGACCATTGCAACTCATGCTTTTTAAAAAGGTCAGTAACCTGTTCAAAATACCGGTTAATAGTGGCTTTCATCAAAGCTAAATCCTTTTTATTCGCCGTCTCCACATAAACTTTCAATCTGTCCGACTCCATCATATATACTAGGAAAAGGCTGTCATTAGTGTGGTAACCAGCGCAGAAATCACTTACGCTAACTGAATTTCCATTCTTATAGGCACTTCTGGCGTAGGCGCCCGGAAGTTTGTTTTGATAGGCATCAGTAAATATTTTAGTAACTGTTACCTGGTCAAAGCTTGCCAGCTTTACCCTGAATTCCCCATACATGGTTTAATGGTTTAAAAAACTAAAGTAGTCTTTTTGTCATTATTTATGGCGGGAAATTAGTCGCAATGATGCGCTTTCATTTCTTCTTCCCCGAAAAAAACCGCAGCACCTTGCTGATCACCTTGTCATTGGCGCCCAGCTTGCCTTTCAGCGCGGTATACACCGACACCAGAGCATTGTCGATCTTGACCAGCAGCTTGTTGCTGCCGTCGCCCGGCCTGGCCTGGTAATACGTAGCCCTGCGGATGGGATTTTCTTCGATGGTATAATAGTACAGCGCGATAGACCGCCGGAAAGTTCCTTCGGGGCAGGTCATCGGCAACGGATGTCCGTGATAAGAATCGGCGTCGGTATTGAAGATGACACAGCGATTGAAGATAGGCGTTACACTCTCCTCACAGGCCTTCATATTTCTGTCCCACAGCTCCAGCTTGCCGCCCCAGTCTTCCTTCCAGTCCTCGTTCAGATAGACCAGCACATTGACGCGACGCTGCCAGTTGCGGTGATGGGGATGCACCGTAAAGTCGGCATGCATGTTCAGGAACCCGCCCCGGGTGGATTGGTGGATCCCACCGCCTTCCAGCGCGTCGTCCTTTTGCAGGTTTTTGATGCCGGTAATAACGCTGAGCCATTCCAGGAAGGCCGGCGAATTAAGTTCGTTGATCGTCGCCTTGATGGTCTCGGGCAGCACATCGATCTTGTTCAATCCCCGTTTATCTTCGTTGTAATGTTTATAGTTGATCCAACCATCCGTTTCATTCAGCCTGTTGAATTCAGCGATGCATTCCTTCAGCACGCCCGGATCGAGGAAGTTCTCCAGCACAATATGCGGGTAAGGGTTTGCACCCTGGTATTTTTTACTCAATTCCGGCAACTGGGCCGTCCATTTGCTATAATCAAAGATTTGGGTCGTGGTTGTCACTTGCTTGGATTTTTTTGTAATTCGAAGGGGCAAAGGTAAGGAGTTTTACCCTTTCGCCGTCATACTCAATCCCGGCGTGACTCCAGCGTGAAACCTATCGTAGTGCCGACATCCGGCCTGCTCCGGACATGTACCGACTGACCATGGGCTTCGATGATATGTTTGCAGATGGCCAGCCCCAGGCCGGTACCTCCCTTATCCCGGCTCCTGGCCGCATCCGTCCGGTAGAACCGTTCGAATATCCTTAACAGATGCTCTTCTTCAATACCGATGCCGTCATCGCTGATCTCGATCAGCACATTCTTTTCATCGATCTTATAGACGCTGGCGACAATACTGCCACCGGTCTTGCCATACTTCGTGGCATTCTCCACCAGGTTGATGAGCACCATCCGGATCTTTTCCTTGTCCGCAAAAACTGTAATCGGCGATTCGCAGCCTTTTTTGATGGAAGTGCGGACATTTTTATTATGTGTCTTGATGGACAGGGATTCGAAGATCTCCCGGATCAGGTCCTGAACCACGAAATTCTGTTTGTATAACAGCTGTTCACCCCGCTCGAGGGTGGAGATCTCGTCCAGGTCATTCATCAGGTTCACCAGCCTCTCCACATTCTTGGCAGTATTTTCCAGGAACTTTTTCCTGATCACGGTATCTTCCATGGCGCCACCCAGCAGGGTATCGACATAGCCCTGGATGGCGAAGATCGGTGTCTTGAATTCATGGGCCAGGTTTTGCAGGAATTCTTTGCGGTAAGCTTCGTTCTTTTTCAGTAACTCGATTTCCTCATTCCGCTTCTCCCCCCATTTTTCCACGTCTTCCCGAACCTCGTCGATGCTCTTCTGCGGTAGGATATATTTGAAGTACACCTCTTCTTTTTTGGTCGCTTTGGTCTGGTGGATCAGTTTATAGATCAGCTTGATCTTGCGGTAAATGAATTTCTCCAGGGTGAAAAGGATCAGCCCGTAGCTGCCGGAAAAAATGATCAGCAGCGACGCAATACCCACTATCCTGTTACCGGTCAGGACATAGATGCCGGCGGAAATAGGTAACGCCAGCAATACGGCCGTAAGGGTGGATAATTGTTTGGGAGATAGATTTTTGGTGTTCAACGATCAAAGGTTGAATTTATAGCCCACGCCCTTGACGGTGGTAATGCAATCCAGCCCTAATTTCTGACGGATCTTGCGGATATGGACGTCGATGGTGCGGTCCCCTACGATCACCTCATTGCCCCATACCTGGTTCAGGATCTCGTTGCGCAAAAATACCCTGCCCGGCCTGGAGGCCAACAGGTATAACAGTTCGAATTCCTTTTTAGCCAGCGTGACATCCTTGCCATCCACCATCACCTCAAATTTCGAGGGATCGATGCTCAGGTTTTCCACTTTCAGCACCTTATCGTCAGGCTCTTTATTGACCCGGCGGAAAAGGGCATTCACCCGGCTGATCAGCACCTTGGGACTGATAGGCTTCGTTACATAGTCGTCAGCCCCCATTTCCAGTCCCCGGACGTGCGATCCCTCATCACTCAGCGCCGTAAGGAACAGGATCAGCGTCTCCTTGAAAGTAGGCTGAGATCTCAAAATTTCGCAGACCTCCACTCCATTTTTCTTAGGCATCATGATGTCCAGGATGATCAGGTCCGGTCTGACGATCTTAGCCTTTCCGATCGCCTCGTCGCCATCCTTGGCAGTCAGCACCTCATAGCCTTCTTTCGTCAGGTTATATTGAATGATTTCCAGGATATCCGGCTCATCGTCAGCGATCAGTATCTTCTTGCCTTTAGATTCCATTAACGAAAAATTTACGCAAACCTACTGGAAATAAAGATTGGGGCGGGTTTTAGCCGGATCTGTTCACAATTTCTTAATACATAAATAACACAGCAATATTCCCTTTCCGCCCCCCGGCCCATCCCCGACGGATCCCGGCAGGCCGTAATATTACATAAATTTACTTTTTGTCCTTGGTTTGGTCGTATTTTTGTTGTTGAGGAAGAATATCTTATGAGTCCATTTTTACGATCGGCACTAAAGCCTATTTTTATTGCGATGCTGCTGGGTTGTTCCCTGGCAGGTTGGGCGCAGGGTACTTCCTACCCCTATAAAGTCGCCCAGGACCGCATGATCTGGCATGATAAGATAGACCAGGCGCAACAGCGGCTGATCGATCTGGGCGGCGGTAAGGACGACAGCGTGGTCCGGCTGACCAAGGATGAGACGATCAACCTCCAGATCACCGATGCCTTTGGCCGCCAGGTCGATGACCTGCAACAGCAAATTGAATTCGACTCCACCCTCAATACCAATGGCAAAAAGCGATACCTGCGAGGGCTCGAAAGCCTCCTGAATGGATTCGGTAAAGCTTACCAGGCGAAAGAGATCAATCCCACCCTTGGGCCCGACCTGGTGCAGGCTTTCATCGAGGCCATGCCATTAGATAAAAAAGGGCAAAGTATCGAACCCATCATAGAGGCTCATCCCTATGCGGTAGGCACTATCCTCGTGGACTGTTTTCTCTACCCTTCAGAGAATCGGGGCGTCGCACCTTCCCGTCTCCTCCTGACCAGGCGATATTGCGAAATGCACCCCGATCAGATTTTCAATTACTTAAACCGGCATCCGGGGCTGCCCTTTGAAGACAGTCTTATCATCGTAGCCGGTCATCACGATATCGGTCAGCTGTATAACTTCGCCGCAGCCGGCAATGAACTGGCATGGCATATCCGCAACAGCAAAGACTCCCTCATCCACACCGTGGCCATGTTGGCGGGCAGCCGCAGCGGCCGGCTTTACTTTCCTTTCCTGGATCAGCTGGTAAAAGGGAAGATCAGCATGGAAGATATCGACAAGGTCAAGGACGACGATCTCAATTACTTTAGGCTCATGGTCAGGACCCGGTTGGACTATGCAGCCCGCGTGCTTCCGCCCTTAAGGGATACGCCCCTGGAAATGGATGCACTGACTGAAATGCTGGAGAAAAAAAGCAAACAGGTCTTTGTCAATGAGATCAATGCACTGCATACCGTGGAGAACCCGGCTATCCGGTTCAAGATACTCGACCCGCTGACACCGGAGGAACTCTATTACCTGGTGGTGCTCAGTGAGGATGAGATCTACACTTCCAGCTACCTGGGCGTCTATACCCGGATCTTCCAGCGCATGAAGCAGCCTAATGGCGACAGCCTGCTGCTGGCTGTCCATGGGGACTATTTCCGGAAGTTTATCAAAATGGCGGCTGCCTATAATAAACTGGAGCATTTCCTGGGCACAATGGACAAGCAGAATGCCGGCACCGTCATGAAGTCCTTCGTCATTCACCTGGAAAATGCGGGTGAAGAAGAAGCAGTCGACGTGGCGGATTCCTATAGCAGCATCGTCGAAAAGAGCCCCGCCCTGGCCCGGTATATTCTCAACGAGGTAAAATGGAATTATGACAAGAATGTAGCGGAGGGTGATAAAAAGGGGATCGTCATTTATCGTCTCCTGCAGACCCTTTTCGAATCCGCTGATACAGCCAATAAGATCGACATCTCCGCCAAATTGGGCATTCCCCCCATTTATACCGTAGACCATTCTTCGCTGGTCGACGACAGCGGCAGGGTAGTGGAACAGGTATTTTTTTATGGGGACAAGGATAAGGACGGGCAGAACTCTTACGTGGATTTCATGTCGCTGTTCCATAACAGGATGCCCGTCACGCCGCATATCAAAGGCAAACCAGAGCCAAAGGGCAAACCAGAGCTCCGGCCGGAATGGAAGATCACTGAGAACCCGCAATGGACCACCATCACCACCACCCGGGGCAAACCGGTCCTCATATTCGCCAACAAACCCCTGTTGGGTGACGACGACCCCGATACCAAGGCGCAGGAGGCACTGGGGCAATACCTGGAGGCACATCACCTTCGGCCGACGATCGTCATCCACCGCGGTCACAGCTATCACGTCAAATCGACGATCGAGCAAATGTCGCCTACTGCCCGCATCGTTGTACTCGGCTCGTGCGGAGGCTATAATAATCTTAGCGAGGTGCTGAAGATCAGCGAGGACGCCCATATCATTTCCTCCAAGCAGGTAGGCACCAAGACCGTGAACGAACCCATTCTTGACGCCATCAACAATACGTTAGTCGCAGGTAAGGACATCGAATGGCTGCCTATGTGGCGTGATCTGGATGCCCGGTTTCAAAACGATCCCGCTGGCAAAGAAAAATTCGACGATTATATTCCTCCCTACAAAAATCTCGGCGCAATCTTCATAAAAGCTTATCGCAAGGCCATGGATAGCGAGTAGGGACGAACGGAAAAACCCCGTACCTTTGCAAGACCACCATCATGTCAGTAGAGAGTAAGAAAAGGAAGATATTCGACTTTAGCCAGTTACGCCGAGTATTCGCGTACGCATCGCCCTATAAATCACGCCTCTATCTGTCCATCTTCCTTTCCATCCTGCTGGCCATTCTCGCCCCCTTACGTCCATTTCTGATCCAGCTGACGATCAATGATTATATCCGCAAAGGGGCAGCCCCCGGTCTCTCCCTCAAGGAAAAAATGGAGTCTCTGATCATCTGGATGACCATCCTGCAGATCGGCCTGCTGCTGATCGAGACCGTCGCCCGGTTTTATTTTTCGTTCATCACCGCCTGGCTGGGGCAGACCGTCGTCAGGGACCTGCGGGTCGATGTCTACAAAAAGGTGCTGGGGCTCAACCTCTCCCAGTTCGACAAGACGCCTATCGGCACCCTCACTACCCGGACGATCAACGATATAGAAGCCATCAACGATATCTTTTCCGATGGTTTGATCCCTATCATTGCCGACTTGCTGTCGATCCTCTCCGTGCTGTTGTTCATGTTCATTGCCGATTGGCGGCTGACCCTGGTCTGCATCGCGCCCTTTCCCGTCCTGATGCTGGCTACCTGGCTGTTCAAAGAATCAGTCAATAAGTCCTTCATCCGGGTCCGGAATGCCGTTGCCGCGCTCAATGCCTTCGTTCAGGAACATATCACCGGCATGCAGATCGTACAGGCTTTTGCTGCGGAACGGCGGGAAGCCGCCAAATTCGACAAGATCAATCGCGACCACCGCAATGCCAATATCAACGCTATTTTTGCCTATTCTATCTTCTTCCCGGTGGTCGAGATCATTCTCGCCGTCAGTACCGGCCTGCTGGTCTGGTGGGGCGCCACGCAGGTAATGCACCTGCCGGAACGCGAGGCCCGCGACCTAAGCGGCAAGATCATCGCCTTCTTCCTCTATCTCAATCTGCTGTTCCGCCCGTTGCGGGTGATTGCCGATAAGTTCAATGTGCTGCAAATGGGCATGGTGGCCAGCGAAAGGGTGTTCCGGGTGCTGGATAATCCCGACGTCACCCCTGATAAGGGCACCTATAGCCCGGACCGGATCAAAGGTAAAGTGGAATTCGATCGGGTGAATTTTGCCTATACCGGCGACCGCTATGTACTGAAGAATATCTCTTTCACTATGCAGCCCGGCCAGACCGTCGCCATCGTCGGCCACACCGGCAGCGGTAAAACGTCTATTATCAGCCTGATGAACCGCTTGTATCAGATACAGGAGGGTGAGATCCGTGTTGACGACGTATCCATAGATGAATACCGGCTCTCTGCCCTGCGCAAGAGCATCGGGGTCGTGTTACAGGATGTCTTTCTCTTTTCAGGGTCCGTCGTGGATAATATTACGCTCCGCAATGACGAGATCCCCATGGAAAAGGTCATCGAAGCGGCCAAACTCATTGGGATGCATGACTTTATCATGCGTTTACCGGGTGGTTATCACTTTAATGTCATGGAAAGGGGCAGCAGCCTGTCCCTCGGTCAGCGGCAATTGCTGTCTTTTGTCCGTGCCCTTCTGTACAATCCCTCCATCCTGATACTGGATGAGGCCACCTCTTCCGTCGATACCGAATCCGAACAGCTCATCCAGGAGGCCATCGATAAGCTGATCGCCGGCCGTAGCTCCATCGTTATCGCCCATCGCCTTTCCACTATCCGCAAGGCCGATCAGATCATTGTCCTCGATAAAGGCGAGATCCGCGAGATCGGTACCCATGATCAGCTGCTGGCCAAAGGCGGGTTTTATTTCAAATTGCATGAGATGCAGTTCCGCAAGCCAACAAAGGCTGAAAGAAGGGCATCCTGATCAATTTCCGGAGGTTTTCCTCTAACCATTTTTTAATCTGTTTTTCATTTTCTGGGCGTCCGCCCCTATCTTTGCAGCAAATTTTGAGGAAAGTATGGCATCCAGATGGTCCAAATCTTTATTGGTAGCGGCTTTCAGCCTAGTTAGTCTGTTTTTTTTTAATATGTCCCAGGCGCAGGATACTGCTGCTGCGGCAGGGGCGACAGGACAGGATACGCCGAAGAAAATGGACGCCTCCAAAATTATCTTCGAACACGTTGGCGACGGTCATGAATTTCATTTCTGGACGTTCAACAAAAAGCCGGTTACCCTTCCGCTGCCCGTGATCCTCTACAGCCCGGAAAAAGGATGGTCCGTTTTTATGTCCTCCCGCTTTGAACATGGTGAACAGACCTACGACAATTACCGCCTCCTCAATGAAAAATATATAGAGGAAAACAAACTGGATGAAAAGGTATACAAGGCCGGTAAAATCGTTGCTGTAGATGCAAACGGCGCTATAGATGCCTCGGTGAAGGTGTACGACTTCTCCCTGACCCGCAATGTGACGCAAATGCTGATCTCCGTCATCCTGCTGATCTGGATCATGAACAGTATCTCCGGCAAATATAAAAGTGGACAGGGTGTAAAAACAGCCCCCAAGGGTTTCCAGGGGGCAGTAGAGCCGGTGGTCATTTTTATCCGGGATGAAGTAGGAAAGGCCAACCTGGGAGATCGCTACCAGAAATACATGCCCTTTCTGCTCACTGTTTTCTTTTTTATTCTGATCAATAACCTCATCGGGCTGGTACCAGGAACGGCCAACGTGACCGGGAATATTGCTTTTACTGCAATGCTCGGGATTATATCGTTCATCGTCATCATGTTCAGCACCGGCAAACATTATTGGGCTCATATCATTAACCCGCCGGTGCCATTCGGGGTCAAGCCGATCATGATCCCCGTAGAACTCCTGGGCATCTTTACCAAACCCTTCGCCCTGATCGTTCGTCTTTTTGCCAATATGATCTCGGGACATATCATTATCCTTAGCTTCATTATCCTGATCTTCATCTTCGGCGCCATGAACACCGCCCTCGGTTGGGGAACCTCACCCTTCTTCGTCCTGCTGGCGGTCTTCATCTACCTGATCGAGATCCTGGTGGCATTTATACAGGCTTATATCTTTGCTAACCTTACCGCAGTCTTTATCGGCCAGGCCTTTGAAGGCGGCCACGAAGAAGGGCATGGGCACGAACATGGAGAAGAAGCCGTAATCGTATAACTCAAATGTTTTCTTAAATATAAAACCAAGTATCATGACGTTGATGACAACTTTGTTGGATGTAGTACAGCCCGGTTATGGCGCTATCGGCGCAGGCCTCGCCGCCATGGGCGCAGGCATCGGTATCGGCCAGGTCGGTAAAGGCGCCGTAGAAGGCATCGCCCGCCAGCCGGAAGCTGCTAACGACATTCGTGCCAACATGATCCTCGCTGCGGCCCTGGTGGAAGGTGTTGCCCTTCTGGCTGCCGTTGCAGGTCTGCTCGTCGCAGTTAAATAACCGGATCGGCCGAACAGGCCGGTACGGGGAGTGAAGCACGTAAAAAAACATACTGCATCCGACGCACAGGGCCGAAGATGCAGTACTTTTTCTCCTGCTGTTGCGAGTGGAACCCATGAATTTAAAAATGACTGTATAAAATAGTTTGTATGGATTTATTAACGCCCGACTTAGGCCTGTTTGTTTGGAACCTTCTCGGTTTCCTCATCCTCTTTTTCATCCTGAAGAAGACCGCCTGGAAGCCCATCCTCAAATCGCTCAATGACAGAGAACAAGGCATTGCCGATTCACTGGCTACCGCCGAAAGAGTAAAGGCCGAGATGGTCCAGCTCAAGGGAGAAAATGAGGCGCTCCTGGCCAAAGCCCGCGAAGAAAGGGCCCAAATGCTCAAGGAAGCCCGTGACACCCGCGACAAGATCGTCGGTGAAGCCAAGGAACAGGCGAAGATAGAGGCCGGTAAGATCATCACTGACGCCCAGGCCGCTATCGAACAGCAGAAAATGGCAGCCCTCACCGAAGTGAAGAACCAGGTCGGTAACCTGGTGGTGGAAGTAGCGGAAAAGATCCTGCGCCGCGAACTGGCTGACAAGGGCCAGCAGGAAAGCTATATCCGTCAACTGACCAACGAATCGAAACTGAACTAAATAATCTATGACACCGAACCCCCGTTTAGCAGCCCGGTACGCCAAGTCTGTCCTGGACCTCGCCATTGAAAGAGGCCAGCTGGATGCTGTCTATAACGATATGCTTTTTTTGAGGGATGTTTGTCGCGTCAGCCCCGAACTGGTCAGCGTCCTCCGTAGTCCTATTATCAAGACCGATAAGAAAAAGAAGATCCTGGATGCCGTGACGGCCGGAAAGGTCTCCGACCTGACGACGGCTTTTAATCATTTGCTGATGAGCAAGGGCCGCGAGGCCTGGCTGCCCGAGATCGTAATCGCTTTTATCGATCAATACAAACAGCACCTGGGCATCCAGACAGTCAAACTGACTACCGCCGTACCTATCAGCGACGCAGTGAAGCAATCCATCCTGGACAAACTGAAGGCTGACCGGAAGGTGCCGCAGATCGAACTGAATACTGAAGTGAAGGAAGAACTGATCGGAGGTTTTGTGCTGGAGATCGGCGATCAGCTGATAGATACCAGCATCGCATTCGACCTTCATAAGATCAAACAACAATTCGAAAACAACGATTTTATCTATAAGATTAGGTAATTAACTTCAAACTGAATACAATTATGGCAGACATCAAACCGGATGAAATTTCAGCGATATTGCGGCAGCAATTGAGCAATACCAACGTTGCTACTGAGCTGGAAGAAGTCGGCACCGTGCTGCAGGTCGGTGACGGTATCGCCCGTGTATACGGACTGAGCAGTGTCGGTAGCGGCGAGCTGGTGGAATTTGAAAATGGCGTCAGAGCTATCGCACTCAACCTGGAAGAAGACAATGTAGGGGTGGTACTGATGGGAGAGACCGGCGATATCGAAGAAGGCTCAATAGTCAGGCGCACCGGGAAAATTGCGTCGATCAATGTCGGCGAAGGCATGCTGGGCCGCGTGGTCAATACACTGGGTGAACCCATCGACGGCAAAGGTCCCATCACAGGAGAGAGATATGAAATGCCCCTGGAGCGTAAAGCCCCCGGTGTCATTTTCCGCGAACCGGTAAAGGAGCCCCTCCAGACAGGTATCAAGGCCATCGACGCCATGATCCCCATTGGCCGCGGACAACGCGAGCTGATCATCGGCGACCGCCAGACCGGCAAGACAGCAATAGCCATCGACACCATCATCAACCAGAAAGAATTCTTTAAGGCAGGTAAGCCCGTATATTGTATCTATGTCGCCATCGGCCAGAAGGCATCGACGGTGGCAGGGGTCATGAAGACCCTCGCTGACTATGGCGCCCTGGAATACACGGTGATCGTAGCGGCCACCGCCGCCGATCCGGCCCCCATTCAGTTCTATGCTCCCTTCGCCGGGGCAGCTATCGGTGAGTTCTTCCGTGACTCCGGCAGGCCCGCGCTGATCATCTTCGATGATCTGTCCAAACAGGCTGTTGCTTACCGTGAAGTATCTCTGCTGTTGCGCCGCCCTCCGGGCCGCGAAGCATATCCCGGCGACGTATTCTATCTCCATAGCCGCCTGCTCGAACGTGCGGCCAAGATCATTTCAGATGACGGCGTGGCCAGGAACATGAACGATCTCCCGGATTCCATCCGTCACCTCGTCAAGGGCGGCGGATCACTGACTGCCTTGCCTATCATCGAGACACAGGCTGGCGACGTCTCTGCCTATATCCCGACTAACGTGATCTCCATTACCGACGGTCAGATCTTCCTGGAAGGTAACCTCTTCAACGCCGGTATCCGCCCTGCCATCAACGTAGGGATCTCCGTTAGCCGCGTCGGTGGGAATGCCCAGATCAAATCGATGAAAAAAGTTGCCGGTACGCTGAAGCTCGACCAGGCCCTGTATCGCGAAATGGAAGCTTTTTCCAAATTCGGCGGGGACCTCGATGCCGCGACCAAACTGGTCATCGATAAAGGCGCCCGTAATGTGGAAATCCTTAAACAACCGCAATACACCCCCTTCTCTGTCGAAAAGCAGGTCGCCATCATCTACCTGGGAACCCAGGGCTTACTGCGGCAGGTAGCCGTTAGAAGAGTAAGAGAATTTGAAGACCACTTCCTGATGGAAATGGAGAACAAACTGCCCGATGTATTGGCGGAGTTCAAAAAAGGCAACCTTCCCGAAGATGGGGTGAAGAAAATGGTGGATCTTGCCAATGGCCTGATACCGCAGTACAAATAAGGAGTACCATCGAATTCCCGATAAAAAGGCCCGGCAGTAATGACCGGGCCTTTTTTTTACATGCCCGGCCTAAAAAAATTAAGTATAAACGCTTGCACAATTAAAAACTTTTGGCAATCTTTACAATGTCATCACGACATCCCCTCCAAGCTCCCGAAAAACATCCGTTCATTTTATTTCCAATCCTTTTTCTGCAGTTTATCCGTACAGGCAACTTGGTTTGCAGGTAATAAGTATCTGATACTCCCGGGTAGTAGTACGACAATCCGTTATAGTCCCTTAAAAGCACTTATGAAACAATTATATCCGTCCCGAACATCTCCACTCTCCTGGTTTATCCTGTATTTATCTGATTATCATAGCGTTTTATCATTACCAGCGATCATTAGAAAGGGTCCGTCATACAATAATATATACATAATTATATAGCAAGAGTTTAGTTTTAAAGGGTACGATCAACAACCGCCGGGCTTTTCTAAGCCTGGCTTTTTTTGTCTCGCCCGTTCCGCGGCAACCAACGCCCTCCCACCAATCTGCCCCCGCGGTTAAAAAATTTTTCCTTTTCTTATTTGGTTTATAAAATAAACTAGTTTATTTTAGCAATAAATTTATGAGAAATGAAAGCACCTGTTTTACTAACTGTCCTTATCCTTGCTGCCGGATGGCTTTCAGCCCAAACCCTGGTCTCCGGCATCGTCAGGGACGGTAAAGGCCACCCCATCCGCGGCGCCAGTATTACCATCAAGGACACTTATGACGGCGCTACCTCCGATTCCCTCGGCCATTTCAGCTTTCAATCCACCGAAAAAGGCGATCATCTCCTTACTGTCACCAATATTGGTTATAACCCCCTGGAACAACCCATCACCCTCAACGGATCATCCATAGATCTGCGCCTCGCGTTGAAAGAGCAGCTCAGCGAACTAAAGGCCGTCACAATTACTGCCGGCTCTTTTACCGCCGGCGATGCTAAAAGAGGCGCCGTCCTCAGCTCGCTCGACGTCGCCACCACAGCAGGTTCCAATGCAGATATCACGGCTGCCCTGAAGACGCTGCCCGGCGCCCAGCAGGTCGGCGAGCAGGAAGGGCTTTTTGTACGCGGCGGCGCCGGCTATGAAGCCAAACAATACATCGACGGCACCCTTGTCAATAACCCTTATTACTCCAGCGTTCCCGATATCGCCCAAAGAGGCCGCTTTTCTCCTTTTCTTTTCAAAGGGACGGTCTTCAGCACCGGCGGTTACTCGGCCCTCTATGGCCAGGCGCTGTCTTCAGTCGTCCTGCTCGAATCGATAGACCTGCCGGAAAAATCCGAGATAGACGCTTCCATCTCGCCAATCCTGGCTGGTGTCGGGACCCAGCAGCTGTCCAAAGACAAACAATCGTCATGGGGTGTCAGCTACAACTACGTCAATGTTGACCTCTATTTCCATGCAGTTAAACAGGTGCCCGACTATTTCGAGATGCCCCAATACCATAACGCAGATGCCAATTTTCGCATCCGGACGAAGAATGGCGGCATGATCAAATATTATACGACTTTCTCCTATAACAACCTCGGTCTGCGCCGCCAGGACTGGGACAGCCTGAACACCAACGACGCCTTCGCCATTGCCAATCACAACTGGTACAACAACCTCAGCTGGCGCGAATACCTTAACAATGGCTGGAAAATGGATCTCGGGACCAGCTATAGCACCAATCTCGACAATATCTCGCAACACGTCCAGAATCTGCAAAATCAGCCGGTCACCTATCCTGACTCTGTTTTCTGGATGAACTATAAAAATTTCGGCGTGGATCAACACCAAAACCTCGCCCAGGCAAAAGTTGTTTTCGATAAAAAATTAGGTACGCTCAGCGCCATCCGGTTCGGAACGGAATATTGGTATGCCTATAACGATCAGAAATACCATACGGTGGAATACAATATCGATACCCTTTACAAATTTCACGACAACTTCAATGCGGCCTTTGCCGAATCTGATATCTTCCTGACCAATGAGTTGGCGGCCAAGGTGGGTGTACGCTACGAACATTCCAGCATCCTCAACAAATCCGACATCGCCCCCCGGGTATCCCTGGCCTATCGTACAGGCCCTGACGCTCAGGTATCCCTGGCCTACGGCATCTTCTATCAGAAACCGGAAAACAGTCAACTCTTCTTTACACCCGATCTCAAATTCACAAAAGCGACGCACTATATCATCAACTATCAGAAGATGACCAAGGACAGGATATTCCGCGTCGAAGCCTATTACAAACAATACCAGGACCTCATCAAGACCGTCCCCGTCAATTATTTCTTTTCCACTTTTAACAATACCGGCACCGGTTATGCCAAGGGGTTCGAGCTATTCTGGCGGGATAAAAAATCAATAAAGAATTTCGATTACTGGATCAGCTATTCCTATCTGGATACCAAGCGCAATTACCTGAATTATACCGAACAGCTGATGCCTTCCTTCGCCGCTACCCACACCGCTTCCATAGTCATGAAACGCTTTTTCACCAAAATAAAATCCGGGATCAACCTTACCTATACCTTCGCCACCGGTCGTCCCTACTACAACTTTATCCTCGACAGCACCAATAAATATAACCTGGCCGAAAGCGGCAAGACTAAAGATTTCAACAGCCTTAATTTCAGTGCGGAATATGTCCCCAGCGCCGGCAATGCCAAGGCAAAGACTTTCGTCGTGTGGTTTGCCAGCGTCAGCAATGTGCTGGGCTATAATTCGGTATATGGGTATAATTTTTCGTACAGCGGCCTCTATAAGCAGGCTATCACGCCGCCGGCTACACGGTTCTATTTCGTCGGCTGCTTCATTAGCTGGGGCGTCGACCGGTCACAGGATGCCATCAATAACAATTTATAAATATAAAAACTACAACCATGCAAAAGACACTCCTTCTGTTTTCTTTCGCCCTGCTCATTGGCCTTGCTTCGCAGGCCCAATCGGACAAGTACACCCAGGCCATGCAGAAGAATATCCCTCTGCTTGATTCGGCCAAGACCATCGATCAGCTGACGAGCCTTGCCGGAACTTTCGACCGTATCGGCGACGCCGAAAAAACACAATGGCTGCCCTATTACTACGCTGCCCTGGCCCAGACCTGGATCGGCTGGAGGCCCGACACGAAGGACAAGGACGCCAACTCCCAAAAGATCAATGCCTACCTGGCCAAGGCAGAGGCCATTGAAAAAAACGCCGAGACCTATGCCGTCGAAAATATGTCTGCCACCCAGCAGATGCTGGTCGATCCCCAGTCCCGTTGGATGACTAATGGCAAAGATGCCTCTGATGCGCTGCAGAAAGGCCTGGCCGCCGATCCCAATAACCCCCGTCTTTATTATCTGCAGGGTATGAGCCTGTTCGGCACTCCGGTACAATTCGGAGGTGGGAAGGAGAAGGCGAAGCCCTTATTTGAGAAATCCGTGGCCCTCTTCAAAGCCGCCCAGCCTAAGCCGTTATATCCCACCTGGGGTCAAAAACAGGCTGAAGACATGCTGGCACAGTGCCAATAACCCTTACCTTTCAAAAATAATTTGTCACATGGAGAATAATATCGAGCACGAATCCGCCCTCACCGGCGAACAAAGCCTGCAATTGATCACCTCGATGATCAACAAGGCGAAAAATGAATTCATCGACACGGGGCTCAGCTCCCTGCTGTGGGGCAGCGTCATTACTTTTTGCGCCCTGGTTACCTTTGCGAACTATTGGCTGAATTGGCGCGCACTGGATTATGTGTGGTTTCTCTCCATCGCAGCTGTTGCTCCGCAGGTCTACATTGGGATACGCGAAGGGAAGGAAAGGCGTTATAAGAGCCACGAAGGAGACCTGATCGGCGGCCTCTGGATAGCCTTCGCCATCGCCATCTTTATTTATTCCTATGTGGCCAATGCCTATCGTTTTTCGCAGGCGACCAGCGTCTACCTGATCCTATATAGTATTCCGACCATTACCATCGGCATCGGACGCCGGTTCCGGCCCATGATTGTCGGCGGTATCGCCTGCTGGATATTGGCTATCCTGTGCACGTTTACGCCCTTTCCGTACGAAATGCTGTGCCTGGCTGCCGGAGCGCAGCTCGCCTGGTTTATCCCCGGCCTGATCCTGAGAAAATACTACCTGCAAGCAAAAAGAAAACATGTTTAAAGATCTCAACCCGATATTGCATTCTCAGTTGCGGTTGGCCGTGGTCTCCATCCTTATCACGGTGAAAGAGGCCGAATTCACTTATCTCAGGGAAAAAACGAATGCGACGGCGGGTAACCTCAGCGTACAGATCAACAAGCTGAAGGAAGCCGGCTATATAGACGTCATCAAGTCGTTTAAAGACAACTATCCGCAGACCATCTGCAAGATCACGCCGCAGGGCGTGCAGGCCTTCGAAGAATACGTAAAAGACCTGCAGGCTTATTTAAATATAAAAAAATAGGGCCGTCTCATTAGAGACGGCCCCTATAACAGAACCATTCAATACTAACTTTTCTCCAGATCCATCGTCAACCGCTCGTTGCTGTTGATGATAACTTCCAATTTGTACCTGCCCGGTCCCAGCTGCGACGTACCTTCGATATTATAGTTGTTCTCTCCATTCTCACCTATGGCCGTCTGCTTGATCAGCTCACTGCCGCTGCCATCCATCACCCGCATCATGACAAAGGATTTTTCCTTCAGCTGTACACCCACCTGGATATCGTTGATGTTCGGATCGGGGGTGACACTCACCGCTTCGACACTCTTACTGCCATAAGACCGGAGGATCAATACTTTTGAATAAGTCACGCGGCCTGCCGCATCGGTCTGACGGAGACGGTAATAAAGATCATTCTGACGCTCCCGCTCATGCATGGGATCGGAGAAAGCATATTCGCCCTCGGCAACCGCCTCTGTTGACTTCACTTCACCGACTTTCTTATAATACGTACCGTCCAGGCTCCTTTCTACTTCAAAAAGATTGCTACGGTTGCCCGATGCAACATTCCAATTGATGGCTACCGCCTTCCGGCTAAATGAAGCCTGGAAACTCGTCAGGGTGCTACGCGTTGGGAAGCGTATCGTGGCCGTCTGTGTAATAGAGCACAACGCAGGGCTGCCATTATCACATACCTTATAGGCGAACTGCGTGGAATTTCCGGTAAACCCTTCCTTAGGCGTGAAGACGAACTCTCCGTTCTTTTCCAGGTCGACGCGACCGTCAGGGGACTCCGCCAGCAGATAGGCTGTCATGGTCTCATGGTCGGGATCATAATCATTGCTGAGTACGTTGCCATTGGCCGTATGGCTGGCCGTTCCGGCAAACTTATCGCGCAAAGCCACAGGTGCGGTATTGCAGGTGGAGGCATAATGAGGGGCGGCGCCGATGGACAATTCATCGATGGCTATCCGCTGGCTGCCGTCGATACCCTGGTAGTTAATGTAAAGCTTATACTGACCTGCCGCTACAGCCAGGGATTTGTTGTAATGATAAATATGACCTGCTTCGGAACCCGTCAGCTCGACACTGTCCAGCAGCAACACCGGCTTGTCATTGGCATCCGCAGCATAAATCTTGATCCACCGGCGGTTCTGTACCGGGGCATTGAACATATAGGTAAAGGAAACGGTAGTGTTGGCGGGCATATCCAGTATCGGCGTAAAAATGCCTGTCCTTTCGGTAGCGCTGCCTCCGGTGCCGGACACCATGGCGCCATCCCCTTCCATTTTCGGCGCCCAACCATTACGATTGACATCGAAATCGGAGAAGAACCAGCAATTGCCTTGCAAATAACCCTTGACTTCGGAAAGCCGGATACCGGGGCGGGAATTGAAATTGTCATTGAGAGGGCCTGCAGCATACAGTGGCTGCAGCGAAATAGCGAGAACAGGAGTAAGGATGACCGTTAAAAAGTTCCGTTTCATCTTTGTAATTTTCAGAAGGTGAATAATAGCTAGGATGCTGTAAATCACGGGTGATTCAAAGGAAGGAACTAAAACGACGGTAGAATTATTGGCCTGCTGTTTTTCGGGGGATAAAAAATTTCTGCGATGGAGTATTGGGACTACCCATAAATAGGTACGGACCAAAGATAGAGAAGACATTCTATTTTTGCAAGCCTTTGGCAAAAAAATGTGAATGTGCCTGTGCCTCAAGGGTTTACCCCTTCCTACCTGACAATGATCGATTTTATCTTGTCCACGATCTCTTTGGGGAACAACGGGGCTATTTTGCTCAGCATTCTTACCGCACTTTGCTGCAGTTGTATCTTGGTAGCGGGTTTGACTTCCTTTCCAAAATACTTATTGACCACCTTTTCGCCTGTTCTGATATTCACGAGGTGGTTGAGATAGATCTTATTGATGGCGATATCGGACAACCGCGGTACATAATAAATGCAATCGGCGAAATAAAAATGTGTCACCTGGGAATAGCGGGTGGCGCCCGGCGTATTGATCTTTTCCCCGCCGTGTAAAAGGTTGGCCGACCAGATCATCGCCTGCCCTTTTTTGATCGTCAGGGTCTTCTTTTTGAGCTTCAGCGCCACTATCATTTCCTGGATAAAACTCGTGTAATTTTCCGCATAGGCCATCAGCGCCTTTTTTGCACTGATATTGTCACTGGCTTTTACGCCCATGTCGATCATGTCATAAAAGGGCAGTTTATGGCTCCCCGGATAGTAATGCAACGGGCCGTTGTCTTCGGTAATATCTTCGAGGGCTACCCATACCCCGCACATGAACCGCTGGGGGATCGAATTGAAATGCACCATGTCCGAATGGGTCTTTTGCTGGGTGCCAACCTGAAAGCTGAGGGTCTGGAAGGGGATAGGCTCGCGCCGGTAGAGGAGTCGCAGCCTGTCCAACACAATATCCGACACGGCTGTTTTCTTGACATATTCATTATACATCCAGGCATCCTGCAGCCTTTTATCGTCCCCGATGATCTTGTCAAAACGGGGCTTCATAGTAGCAATCAGCTCGTCAATCAGCGACATGTCCAGACCCGGATCGAAGACGGCATAGCCGTTATCGGCAAAATCTTTTACAAATGCTTTATCTTCAGGGCTTAGCGCAGACTCTTCCAATTCTCGTTCAAAAAAGGGGGATTCTGTCCAGGGTAGATTGTCGGCTTGGATAGTCATCGGAGGTGGCATTGGGTTAACACTTTAGTAAGTATTATAAGCCCAAAACTACCCATTAGGTTGGGAGATTCCAAAAATTATCCCCGGCTCCCTTCCAGCTTTTCATCCTCTGCATTCGCCAGGACGATACCACCCATTTTTTTCAGGGGATTGCTCCGGTTCTCATCATATTCCTGCCGGTTGCGGATGATATCGATGCAGGTATAGACAGCGGTAAGGAAGGAAGCGTTGTCAGCTTTGTTCTTCCCGGCAATATCGAAGGCGGTGCCATGGTCGGGCGAGGTCCTGACCATCGGCAGACCGGCTGTATAGTTCACCCCCTCTCCAGCGGCCAGTGATTTGAAAGGGATGAGCCCCTGGTCATGGTACATAGCCAGCACCGCGTCGAAACGGTTATGGTAGCCTCGGGCGAAAAAGGCATCGGAGCTGTAAGGGCCGAATACCATCATGTGATGTTTGGCGTCCTTGATCGCCGGCTTGATGATCTCCTCATCCTCTTTTCCGATCAGTCCCTCATCACCCGCATGCGGGTTCAGGCCCAACACCGCAATCCGCGGCTTATCGATGCCGAAATCCCTGACAAGGCTGTCCCGCAGGATATTCAACTTGGAAAGGATGGCTTCGCGGGTGATATGACGGGCAATATCCTTTACTGGTATGTGTTCGGTCACCAACCCCACTCTGAAGTTATCTGATACCATCAGCATCAGGACATCGTTCGCATTGAAAACATGCTTCAGATAGGGGGTATGCCCCGTAAAGTCGAAAGCAGGGGATTGAGTATTCTTTTTATGAATAGGCGCCGTCACCAGGCCATGGATCTTTTTATCCCGCAGTGCTTCTACAGCCGTCACCAGCGATTTGACGGCATAGGAACCGCCGACATCGGTCAACTGCCCCGGTGTAATCGCAATCTCCTCCTCCCAGCAGTTGTAAATATTGATCTGCTTAGGGGTGATCCGCGAGAAATCCTTGGTATTCTGGTAATTGAACGGGATATCCGGCGTGGATTTCCGGTAGAAATTGATCAGCTTATTCGACGCAAAGATCAGCGGCGTACACAATTCCAGCAACCGGTGGTCGGAAAAAGTCTTAATGATCAGCTCAGTTCCAATTCCATTCAGGTCACCGATAGAGATCCCGATCACGGGTTTTTGTAGTTGAAGGCTCATTCGCTATTTCTTATTTACCGGGTAAAGATACGATTTCCCGTATTTTTGCCTCCCCGATGTATACTTTAAAAAAATCCCTCGGCCAGCATTTCCTTCGGGATGAGAATATAGCCCGGAAAATCGTCGCCAGCCTGGACCCACCCCCCTTCACCCGTCTGCTGGAAGTAGGACCGGGGGGCGGCGCCCTCACGAAATATCTGGTGGAGTTGGAAGGCGTCGATTTCAAGGCGGTCGAGCTCGACGAGGAGAAGATCCGCTACCTGCTGACGACCTGGCCGGTTCTGCAGGGCAAGATACTGCATGCCAGTATCCTGGACCTCGAAAAACCCTTCGAAGATAAATTCTCAGTGATCGGCAACTTTCCTTACAATATTTCTTCACAGATCCTGTTTAAGCTGCTGGATTGGAAAACTGACATCGGTACAGTGATAGGGATGTTCCAGAAAGAAGTAGCGCAGCGGGTGGCTGCCAAAGAAGGTTCCAAGACCTATGGCGTGCTGAGCGTGCTGATCCAGGCTTTTTTCCGCGTAGAATACCTGTTCGAAGTACACGAACAATGCTTCAACCCACCGCCCAAGGTAAAAAGCGCGGTGATCCGCCTTATCCCCTCTGCTATACCGGATTTCAGGGATGAAAAGAGCTTTTTCCTGCTCGTCAAAACAGCGTTTAACCAGCGCAGAAAGACCCTCCGCAACGCGGTGAAAGCCCTTTTCGATGCCGAAACCCTCGCTGACCCCCTGTTCGGGCAGCGTGCAGAACAATTGACTATCCATGATTTTGCAGGGCTCACCTGGAAAATGAAGACACAACCACCAAAATAGATGAAGAAGGTTATCATTACCGCCAAAACCCACGATTATCTGGCCACGACACTAACAGAAAAGGGGTACACCGTTCAGTATTCTCCCCAGATCACCTATGAAGAGTTGCTGAATTCCCTGGAAGGGGTGGAGGGCCTCATCGTCACCACCCGGCTGAAGATCGACCGCACGATCATCGACCAGGCCACTTCCCTTCGGTGGATTGGCCGTCTGGGCAGCGGCATGGAATTGATCGATACCGTCTATGCCGAAGAAAAGGGCATCCTCTGCGTCAGCAGTCCGGAGGGTAACCGCAATGCCGTAGGAGAACACGTGCTGGGGATGCTGCTGACCCTCATGAACAAGATCGCCACCAGCGAGGAGGAGATTAAGGAGGGCAAATGGATCCGGGACGCCAACCGGGGAACCGAACTGACCGGCAAAACGGTCGGGATCATCGGGTTCGGCAATGCCGGAGGCGCCTTCGCCAAACTGCTGGCTTCTTTCGATGTCACCATCCTGGCTTACGATGAGTACAAATACGGTTTCGCCAAAGGCTATGTCCGGGAGGCCTCACTGGAACAGCTGGCCCGGTACGCCGATGTGATTAGTATGCATGTGCCGCTGACCAACGAGACCCTGCACATGGCCGGAGATGCCTTTTTCGAATCCCTGGAAAGAAAACCCTGGTTCATCAATGCCTCCCGCGGGAAGGTCCATGATACTGCCGCTTTGATCCGGGCCCTGGAAAAGGGCAAGATCGCCGGCGCCGCTCTGGACGTCCTGGAAAACGAACGGCTGGACACCTATACCGACCTCCAGCGCCAGCAGCTGAAATGGTTGCTGGACCGGCCGGACACCCTGATTACCCCCCATATCGCCGGGTATACCCATGAGGCCTTCTTTAAAATGGCTAAGGTCATCCTGGAAAAACTTGGATTATAATATTTTCGTTATCTTTACATCCCTAATGCAATGCCTTGGATCAATATTCCGGGGCGTTGTATTTTTTTCTTTAGGCGGCCTTGGGCCGCCTGACCGTTAGGTCAATAATAAGCGGTTATAACATATAAGGAGGAACTATGAGTGGATTCACCTATTTCACGAAAGATGCGCTGGAGCAGCTGAAGGCAGAATTGCAAAAGTTGAAGACCGTGGAAAGGCAGGCCGCATCAAAAGCTATTGCGGAGGCCCGCGAAAAGGGGGATCTCCGGGAAAATGCGGAATATGATGCCGCAAAGGAAGCCCAGGGTTTATTGGAGGCGAAAATACAGAAGCTGGACAGCGACCTGGCCAACGCCCGCGTCATCGACGAAGGGACTATCGATACCAGCAAAGTTTCTGTTCTAACCAAGGTGACAGTCACTAACCTGACCAATAAAAAGCAGATGACCTATCATCTGGTATCGGAAAAAGAGGCGGACCTGAAAGTAGGAAAGATCTCCGTCACTTCTCCCATCGGAAAAGGCTTGCTGGGCAAGAAGGTGGGCGACGTGGCCCAGGTACAGGTACCCGCAGGCAGCCTGCAATTCAAAATTGAAAAAATTACCGTGTGAACACCGGTGGGGGTTTGCAAGAGCAAAAATTACAGGAGTTATTGACCTACACCGGCCGCTTTTCCCCTTTCTACCGGGAATGGTTCGCCAGTCACCATATCGACCCCGCTACTATCCGGATATTGGACGATCTCTCCACGATCCCCCCTACCACGAAGGAACATTTGCAACGCCGGAACATGGATTTCCTCTGTGTGGGGCGTGATCGGATCGCGGAATATACAACCACCTCGGGAACGTTGGGAAGCCCCGTCACTATCGCTCTTACGCATAATGACCTCGACCGCCTGGCGGATAATGAATACCATTCCTTTTTATGCGCGGATGGCTCGGCTGGAGATGTCTACCAGTTAATGCTGACGCTGGACCGGCAATTCATGGCCGGAATAGCCTATTACTCCGGCATTCGCAGGCTGGGGGCAGGAGTGATCCGTCTCGGGCCGGGGGTTCCCGCCCTTCAATGGCAGACGATCAGCCGGCTCAAACCCACCGTAATCGTGGCCGTGCCCTCCTTTATCCTCAAACTAATCTCTTTTGCCAAAGAGAACAATATCGATCTCAACCAGTCTTCCGTCAAAAAGGCCATCTGCATCGGTGAAAATATCCGCCATCCGGATTTTTCCCTGAACATACTGGGTAAAAAGATAGCAGACGCCTGGGATATCGGTCTTTACTCTACCTATGCCTCTACCGAAATGCAAACGGCCTTTACGGAATGCGGGCAAGGAAAAGGCGGTCATCTGCAGCCTGAGCTGCTGATCGTCGAATTGCTGGATGACAACGACCGGAAAGTGGGTCCTGGCATACCTGGCGAAGTCACCATCACCACCCTGGGCATCGAAGGAATGCCCCTGATCCGCTATAAAACAGGGGATATCTGCACCTATTCCGACCAGCCCTGTGCCTGCGGCAGGACCAGCCTTCGCCTGTCGCCGATCATCGGCCGAAAACAACAAATGATCAAATTCAAGGGGACTACGCTGTATCCCCCGGCGCTTTTCGAGCTGCTGAATGAAATGGAGGAAGTCCTTGACTTTGTGGTGGAAGTCTATTCCAATGAGGTTGGCCTTGACGAAATACTCCTCCACCTGGTACCGGCCGCCCGGACCGAAGAGTGCGACCACCGGATCAGGGCCTACCTGCAGGCCAGACTGAGGGTAAGTCCACATATCGTCTATACCGATGCGACCGCCATGCAAAAAATGCAATTTCCGGAAGCCAGCAGAAAAGCGATCAAATTTCTTGACCGAAGAAGCGAATATAAATAACTTGCAGCCCATGATACCTGTTGGACAAAAGGCTCTCTCCCTAACCGATTTTTCGGATCTTCTCCATGATAAAAAAAGGATCGCCCTGGACAAGGCGGCAGTGGAAAAGGTCGAGGCCAATTTTAATTTCCTGACCCACTTTTCGTCGGATAAGCTGATCTATGGCATCAATACCGGTTTTGGGCCGATGGCGCAGTACAAGGTCGAAACCGAAAACCTCCTTCAGCTGCAATATAACCTGATCCGAAGCCACTGCTCGGGCAGCGGTAATCTCCTGTCCCCCTTGCTGGCGAAGGCGACGATGATCACCCGCCTCAACAGTCTTATGCAGGGTTATTCAGGCGTGCACCCCGATGTCGTCAACCTGCTGAAAGACCTGATCGAAAAGGATGTCATGCCCTGCATCTTCGAACATGGCGGCGTAGGCGCCAGCGGGGACCTGGTCCAATTGGCCCATGTCGGACTAGCGTTGATCGGCGAAGGAGAAGTGTTCTATGAAGGCGCTGTCCACCCCGCCGGGGAAATATTCGCCCGGTTGGGGATCCGGCCATTGACTATCCGCATCCGCGAAGGGTTAGCCATTTTGAATGGCACGTCTGCAATGACGGGCATCGGGCTGGTCAATATCCTCCGCGCCGGCCGGCTGGTGGAGTGGTCTGCCCTCCTGTCTGCGCTGACCAATGAAATCGTCGAAGCCTTCAGTGACCATTATTCCTACGAGCTCAATATTGTCAAGCATCACCCCGGCCAGAACAGGATCGCTGCCGTGATCCGGGGAATACTGCACGATAGTAAGATGATCCGCAGCCGTACCGAACATTTATACCATCCCGGCAGCCTGCAGCAGACGGTCTTCGAAGATAAAGTACAGGAATATTATTCCCTGCGTTGTGTGACCCAGGTATTGGGGCCGATCGACGATACCATCCGCCAGGCTGAAAAGGTACTGGTAGACGAACTGAACTCTGTCAATGACAACCCTGTCGTCGATCATGTGAACCAGAACATTTTCCATGGCGGGAACTTTCATGGCGACTATGTGGCCCTGGAAATGGACAAACTGAGGATCGCCATCACCAAATTATCTATGCTGGCGGAAAGACAGCTCAACTACCTCCTGAATGACAAGCTCAATCAGAAATTTCCTCCCTTTGTCAACCTGGGAGTACTGGGCTTTAATTTTGGCATGCAGGGCGTGCAGTTCACCGCCACTTCCACCGTCGCAGAAAACCAGACCTTGTCCTTTCCGATGTACGTTCACAGCATCCCCAACAACAACGATAACCAGGACATTGTCAGCATGGGCGCCAACGCGGCACTGCTGACCAAAAAAGTCATCGATAATTCATTCGAAGTACTGAGTATTCAGTTGATGGCGATTGCCCAGGCAATCGACTATGCCGGTTGCCAGTCGAGATTGGCTCCCATCACCTTATCGGTTTACGAAAACGTAAGGAAGATCTGCCCGGCATTTGTCGATGACAGTCCGAGGTATAAGGAACAGAAAAAGCTGACGGCATTTTTGGAACAATCAAGCCCGCTGTTATGAAATGCGCTCTGGTAACTCTATCCATCGATGGCGGACTATATTCATGATATTACGGCATTATTACCCCAGGGACCGCCCTTCGTCATGGTGGACAAATTGCTCTACTCTGATGGTCACGTCACCTGTACAACCTTTCGCATCACACCCGGCAATCCTTTGGTGGAGAAAGGGAGGTTGAGCGCGGCGGGCCTGATGGAAAATATCGCCCAGACGGTTGCCGCCGGGGCAGGATATGCGGCCCGCGCGGTCAATGAGAGCGTTCGCCCCGGCTACATCATCTCGGTCAAAGACCTGGACATCAGGGCCCTCCCGGAAATCGAGGCCGAACTAATGACGGAAATCACCATCACTGCCCGGGTCGCGGATATTATCGTAATTTCAGGCAAGACTACCTGCGGTGGAAAAGTCATCGCTACAGGTGAGATGAAAATACTGACCAGTGTATGAAGGACATTTTCGTTGTATCGGACAATATCTTTTCCCCGTTGGGAACGACTACCGCTGAGAATTTTTCCCGGCTGAAAGCAGGGGTTTCTGCGGTGCGCCGGCATGACAGGCCGGAAATGGCCGATGAACCTTTTTATGCTGCTCTGTTCGATGCGGACATGACCGACGGCGCCAGCGGCCCTTACACAAAATTCGAACAATTATTACTGGCCTCCATATCTGAAGTCCTCGAAACCGGCGAAGTCGATCCCCGCGACCCGCGGACTATACTTATTCTTTCAACTACTAAAGGTAATATCAGTTTATTGGAGACAGATGCCGGAGGCGCCGGGCGCGCGGCCGCAAATCCCGCGCTCGACCGGAGAATTGCGCTTTCTACTTCCGCTCGCCTGATCGCCGGTCACTTCCATTTTGTCCACACCCCCATCGTCATCTCGAATGCCTGCATTTCAGGCATCCTGGCGCTGGTTACCGCCATGCGGTTGCTCCGCTCCGGCAGCTACGATACGGCCGTCGTTGCGGGGGCAGATGTCATCTCCCGGTTCGTACTGTCAGGATTCGGTTCCTTCCAGGCTATCAGCCCCGGTCCTTGCAGACCCTTCGACCGGTCGAGGGACGGTATCAATCTCGGAGAAGGCGCGGGAACGGTTGTTCTTTCTTCGCGGGAAAAATACCAGGGCGGGATCAGGCTTCGCGGCGGGGCCGTCAGCAATGACGCCAACCATATCTCTGGCCCTTCCCGTACCGGGCAGGAACTTTGTCAGGTCATCAATAAGTCGCTGGCAGAAGCAGGCCTGACTGCAGGCGATATAGGCTTCATCTCAGCCCATGGCACCGCTACGATCTACAATGATGAAATGGAAGCCAAAGCGATCACCCTGGCCGGTCTGCAGTCTACCCCTGTCAACAGTCTCAAAGCCTATTATGGCCACACCCTCGGCGCCGCCGGCCTGATCGAATCCATCGTTACTCTCCAGTCGATGCGTGAACATCTGGTGCTGCCCAGCCTGGGTTTCGCAGACAATGGCGTATCGATGCCCCTGAATATCTGCTCTTCCCTTCTGCATACTTCCCTCAACAGTTGCCTGAAGACGGCATCCGGTTTCGGGGGCTGCAATGCCGCAGTGGTCATGAGCCAATAACATAAAGAATGAGGTATATCACTGCCAGTTGCATCATCAGCGATCACATCGTCCATACGAACGGAAAGGCGGCATTCCAAGCGTCCGCGGCCAAAGGGCAGGACTTTCTATTGTCGGTCTACCAGCATACAGGCGTCCAATACCCTAAGTTCTACAAGATGGATACTCTCAGCAAATTGGGCTGGCTGGCCTGCGAACTACTGCTGCGGCAAGGGTTCCGTTCGGCAGACTACCGGCCGGAAGAGGTTGCGGTCGTGCTGTCCAATGCCAATGCCAGCCTCGATACGGACTATAAATATTACGCGACGGTAAAAGACATTCCCAGCCCGGCAGTATTTGTTTATACCTTGCCCAATATCATGATCGGCGAGATCTGTATACGTCATCATTTTAAAGGGGAGAACGCATTTTTCATTTTCGAATCTTTCAATGCCGCATTCCTGGCGCAATATGTGCATGGCCTGATGGAGAGCGGCAGCGCCCGTGCCTGCATCTGCGGCTGGGTAGATGTACTGGGAGAGGAATACAAGGCTGCTCTCTTCCTGGTGGAAGACGCCGCCGGCGAGATGCCGTTGTCCGCTGAGAATCTCAACAAATCATTTAACCTAAATACCCGACATGAGTAAATGGTCACCGATAGCTGTCGCAGGAGCAGGAATAATATCCGCTATCGGGAATAATACCGGCGAATGTCTGTCGGCGTTAGCCAACGGACAAGCCGGCATGGATGAGATTGCCTGGCTCGACACCTCACACCGTCACAAGCTACCCGTAGCGGAAGTGAAATGCAGCAACGCCCGCCTGGCTGAACTGGCCGGTATAGCTACTCCCGTCAGCCGAACTGCCATGCTAAGCTTAATCGCAGCCAGAGAGGCCCTTGAAAAAGCCGCCATCCCGAACCTCACTAATTTGCGGACCGGCATCGTCTCCGCCAATACAGTAGGGGGCATGGACAGGACGGAAAAATTTTTCGTAAACGCGCTGACGGCCGCCCCGGCAACTGGCGTCGCGCCGTCGCTGTCGAAGGGTAAACTTCGCGAAGTCTTTCAACACGAATGCGGTTATAGTACCGAGTGGGTAGCAGACCGGCTCGGTATCCGGCATTTTCAGACGACGATCAGTACTGCCTGCTCCTCTTCCGCCAATGCCATCGGGTTCGCGGCCAGGTTGATCCGGCATGGAATGCTGGACGTAGTGGTGGCCGGCGGAACGGACGCGCTGACCCGGTTTACCCTCAACGGCTTTAATGCCCTCATGATTCTGGACGCTGGCTATTGCAGGCCCTTCGACAACGATCGCCAGGGACTGAACCTGGGTGAAGGGGCCGGCTACCTGGTGCTGGTATCGGACAGGGTGGCAGCCTCCCTTCCTTTCGGCGTCCACTGCACGGTCAGCGGATATGCGAATGCCAATGATGCCTGGCATCAGACGGCCAGTTCGCCCGACGGCCGGGGCTCCTGGCTGGCCATGTCAACGGCGATCGCGCGTAGCGGCTTGCAGCCATCCGATATAGACTATATCAACCTGCACGGGACAGGAACGCAGAATAACGACCTGGCTGAAGGCACGGCCATCCGGCGATTGTTCGATCCTGTCTATCCGAAAATGAGCTCGACGAAATCCTTCACCGGGCATACATTGGGCGCCAGTGGCGGGATAGAAGCCGTATTATCCGTGCTGGCTGTTCAGCATGGACTCGTCTATCCTAACCTTCGCTGGCATACGCCCATGCCTGAATTGCCCTTTTCGCCCGTCACCACTTTTTTAAAAGATCAACCGATCAGGCATGTATTGTCCAATTCCTTCGGCTTCGGCGGGAATTGCAGCTCCCTGGTCTTTTCAATCAGCGAATAAATGAGCATATACATCCGGTCGGCAGCATGCATCTCGCCACAAAATACGTTCGGGCTTCCGGGGACGGCTCCCGCACCCGTCCATTGGCCCTTTCCGGATACATCGCCCGTCGAATACATGGGTGTGCGGCTGAAATGCATCGAGCCTGATTATAAACCCCTGCTCGACCCGAAGCTCCTGCGGAGAATGAGCCGTATCATCCGCATGGGCGCCGCCGCCGGACTGGCCTGTTTGCAGGAGGCAAGAGTAAAAGAGCCCGATGCGATCGTCACCGGCACCGGCTACGGTTGCAGTGAAGATACCGGCCTGTTCCTCAATGGCCTCATAGAAAGGAAGGAAGAGATGCTGCAGCCCGCCGCCTTCATTCAATCGACGCACAATACCGTCGGGGCGCAGATCGCGCTGATGCTGCAATGTACCGGGTACAACAACACCTTTGTTCACCGGGGGTTTTCTTTTGAAAATACCCTGCTGGATGCGCTGATGTTATTGCAGGATGGAGAGGCGGCGACTGTACTGACCGGAGGAGTAGACGAGATCACGGATATCAGCCATGAATTGTTGACCCGCTTCGGACTATACCGTCGCCGGCCGGTATCGAATCTCGACCTCTTCACAGGCCGGGCAAAAGGTACGATTGCCGGCGAAGGGGCCGCATTTTTTCTGCTGGCCGGCCAGCCTTCGGACCACGACTATGCCCGGCTGGACGGCATCTCGACTTTGTATAAGCCGGAAAGCATAACCGATATCGAACAGCATATCCAATCTTTTCTCAACGCACATGCCGTCGATCCCGGGACAATTGACATGATCGTTACCGGTCACAATGGTGATAGCCGCGGTGATGATATTTACCGGCAGTTGGCATCGGGCCCGGGGAAAGCATCGGCTTTGTTCCGCGACCGGCCTGTCATTCCCTACAAACACCTCTGCGGAGAATATCCGACTTCTACGGCATTTGCCCTTTGGATGGCTGCGCATCGGATCAGGTCAGGCGCCAGGAGGATACTCATCTATAATCATTATCTTGGCCTTCACCATTCCTTGCTCTTGCTTTCGTCAGCACAAAACAAATCTGACCATGCTGCTGAATGACTTCTTTATCATCGATGACTGGCAACCTGGCGATGGGTTGGCAAGGGCTATTCTCCGGATCAATTGGGGACACCCGATCTTAGAAGGACATTTTCCCGGCCGGCCGGTGGTGCCCGGCGCCTGCCTGTTACAAATAATGAAAGAGCTTGTGTCCATGGCCCTGGGCAACGAAATAAGGCTGATTCGGGCGGATCAAATCAAATTTATCTCGATGATCGGCCCCGACGAGGATGAAACGGTGTGGATGAATTTGACATGGAGGCAGGCTCAGCGCCCGGAAGATCCTTCTCTCCCGCCGGCGGGATGCCAGGTCACAGCCGAAGGGATCCACGCCGGCGATATATGTTTCAGGTTTAAAGGCTCTTTTCAAGCAGGATCAGACTATGCTGGCTGAGTTCGTATCGATTGTAAATAAGAATGGTTCTGTATGATTTTTCTTTCGATAGCCGCTTGACCAGGTGCCCGGGCAGAACGGGCGGCAGGTTACAGGCCAGCCATAATGCATAGGCAGACGCCGTCGGATATTCCCCGCACAGATGCTTGAAACGGGCGATAGTAGTATCGGGGCCCATCATAGCCTCGCATCGCTCATATCCGCCTAATCCCCTGTTGTCGCCGTTCTCTCCGCTGAGCAACAGATCCGGCAGCGTTCCTGCCGGCAAATGCCGTTCGAGAAAAAGTTGTGTCGCCGCCTTAACTGCATTGTCATCCTCACTCCGCAGGGTCAGGACTCCTTTCACTTCAGCCAGGGCATTGGCCCGGACGCCGCTGACAATGAACATGGCCGACCCTTCCCCTGCAATACTGCCCGGTGAGTCGGTCGTATACAGATCCTTTTCCGCCATGTCTTCCTTTTTAAACCAGCCTTCCGCATATTCAAACCGGTGATGATGGTCGGATATCTCATCCACGCCGCCTGCCAGGTAGCTATAGCCTGGATGTTCGTTCACCAGCATGGCCGCATCGATAAGCGCGCTCTCGAAGGCCAGCCCCCTGTGCACGTAGGTAGCATTATATCCGTTGTTATGTTGCAACAGGCCGATTTGCGATGCAATGGCGTTAGCAGTGCTTTGTACAAAGGTCCCCGGCGTCAGTAAACCCTCGTCGTAATCGATGATCTGTTTCAGGAATTTCACGCTGTCTTCTACCCCGCCGTTGCCCGTTCCTATCAGGATGCCCCTGGGATCGGAGGGCAATAAAGGCAACGCCGCGCCTACGCCCATTTTGACCGATTTGCTCATCCTTCTCAAAACGCTTCCCGGAATACCCTGGTACGAGGGTTCAACCGCTTTCAGCAGGTTATCGACCGGCCCTCTTGGCGCATCGATCCCGGCTTGCGGCGAAATACTGGAAGTTTGATGGATATAGAGCATAGCTAATTGACTTTGGAAAAAATGAGCGAAGTGCAATTACCACCGAAGCCGAAAGAATTGGACATTACATGCTGCAAAGGGTATACCCCATAAGCCTGCACAGGCTGCAGACCGATACCCGGAATAGGCTGCTCAAAATTCAGACTGGCATATATCTCCTGGTATTCCAGCGATAAGGCGCTATACACTGCTTCGATGGCGCCGGAGGCGCCTAAGGTATGACCGGTATAAGGTTTGGTTGATACGAAAGGTGGCGGATTGCCGAACAGCCGGACCATTGCCCTGCTCTCCGCCTCATCGTTGTTTTCCGTTGCGGTGCCATGCGTATTGATAAAATCTATCTGCGTGACGTTCAATCCCGCCGACAGCAACGCTCCCTTCATGGCCAGGTATGGCCCGTCCCCTTCAGCCGACAATGCAGAAGGATGAAAGGCATCGTTGGTATTACAGTAACCTGTCAGTTCTGCATACACCTTTTTGCCGGCTTCAGCCAGCGCCTCTTCTCCTTCCAATACGAGAAAGGCTGCCCCTTCACCGAGATTCAATCCTGACCTGTCCCGGTCGAAGGGCCGGCAGTGGCCGGTCGACAGGATCTGCAGGGCATTAAACCCATTGATGGTGAATTTGGCGAGGCTGTCGGCCCCCCCGACAATGGCCCTCCGGGCCCGTCCGTTCCGAACGAGCCTGGCCCCAAACTGTATGGCATTGGAGGATGATGAGCAGGCTGTATTGATCGTGGTGGCGAAGCCCTGCATTTTATAGCGATCCTGCAGATACAGGTGCACCGATGCGCAATCATAAGAGGAAAGGAATGCCGATCCTTCACACGGTCCGCTCGTGTCCCGGTAAAGTTCATCTGTCAGGCACATCCCGCCGACAGTTGTGGCGCCGACCAGCGCAGTCGCCGGATCACTCAGCACCGGACCGGTTAGCCGGGCATCCGCTGTGGCCTCTGTAAAGGCATGCAACGCCAGTAAGGTGGTACGGGTAATGCCCTGATTGGTTACGGCCAGTTTTTCCTTGAGTTCATCGGTGACGATAGGAATTTCGCCGAAAGGTAAAATACCGGCATAACGGGTAGGCAATTGACCCGACAGGGTAATGCCTCCTTGTCCATTGCGGAGGGCTGACAGGTTTTCAGCCAGGGAATTTCCTACAGCACTGATGACACCCATCCCTGTGATGAAAACCCTGCTCACGATGGCTGAATTTATTTGGTTCTGTTTTTTTCGATGTAATCGACCATGGTATTGATGTTGACCAGCGCTTTACGTCCTTCTTTAAGATCCTTGATGACGATCCCGTATTCCCGGTTGAGAAGCACGATCAGCTCGAGACTGTCGATGGAGTCCAGCCCAAGGCCTTCGCCGAATAAGGGTTTGTCATCCAGGATGCCGTCCGGGGTGATGTCGGTTAAATTCAGGAATGATATGATCTGTTGCTTAAGTTGCTGTTTTAATTGCGCTGTTTCCATGATATGTTATATTGACTCGTTGTCCCGCTGTTGCAGTCAAATCAGGTTTTTTCTTTTCAACCCCCATAGCGTAACACCTTGTAACCCTGCGATAATAAGGAATAAAGATAGGACATTTGACCAAACATCTTTTAGTTTTCCCCCTTCCAGGAACAGCCCGTAATAGGCCGACAGGCACCAATGCAGCGGAGATAGTTTCATGGCGGTTTGAAAATTTCCGGGCATGGCAAAGTCAGGTACCATCAGCCCTCCGATGGCCGCAAGAATGACGATGGACAAGGCGCCGAATCCATTGGCCTGCTCTTCCGTTTGCGCGAAAACGCCGATGCAGATGGCATAGCTGACCGCGCACCAGCCACAAAGCAGGGACAGGAAGATAAGGCCGGCCCAGTCCGCGGGCAGGTTCAGCTTCGGCAGCCCCAGCAAGGGAAACAGCCAGACGCCAACGGCAAAGATCAGTGCCGCCTGCACCATCGTAACGGCCAGGTAAGTGACCTGTTTGGATAATATGGCCACAAAGTAGTTGGTAGGCAATGTCTTGAGCCTGATAAAACTACCGTTCAGTTTCTCCCGCACGATGCCGCTGCCCAGCGAAACGACTACAAAGAACATGGAGAAAATCGTCCAGGCCGGTACGTTATGCTGAGACGCATTAGGCGTACTCCTGTCACCGTTCCGGGACACCGGTATCTCGTCGATCTTTGCCCGCCGGGTCATCAGTTCATTTTCCAGCGTATCGGGTAATTCCTTTTCGTTGATGGAAAAGTAAAGGGTCCTTAGCAGCTGTCTGCTTTCGACCAGCTGTAAGGCGCTGTATATCGCGCCCTGGGCAGAGCGCCGGAATGTTTCCTGCAGGATAGGGTGGTAATAGAGGGTGATCGGCATGCCGCCGGCATCACCCCTGCCATCCTCATGGGCGCCTGTTTTGCCATTCCCGCTCGTGCTGTCTCCCAAACCAAAGCTATTCAAGGCCTTGCCCGACAAGCTTTTCGTCCGGATAGCCATTTGCACGGAGAAATCTGCCGGCACCACCACCGCCAGAAAAGCATCTTTCTTCTGCAGGCGGTCCCTGATCGATCGGTCATTCTCGTCGCCCGGGACTTGTTGGACAGTGAACAGGCCTACCGTATCGAGCGCCCGGATGAATTGAAGGCTGGAGGCTCCTGTATCCCGGTTGCAAACGAGCAGCGGCACCTTATTTTTATTGATCAGTTCAAAAGTATTGTTCTGAATACTCGTTACGATCAGCACCAGCAGGACGGGCATGATAAATAGAAATGTCAACCCAACCTTGTCCCGGCTCAATACCCGCACGTCTTTCTGTATGGTGGCCCAGAGTCTATACACTTTGATCCCGATAATTTTTGCCTGTTAAATGTAAAAACAATCCTTCCAATCCATCCTGTCTATGCTCGGACATAAGGAGGTCGGGATCGCCATGAACGATGATCCGGCCCTGGTCGATCAGCGCGATCCTGTCGCAGAGATCTTCCGCCTCTCTCAACTGATGAGAAGTGTAGATCAGCGTAGTGCCGTCGGCATTCAATTGTTTAAGGTACTGAATGATGGCATGTCTTGTCTGGACATCGACGCCAACCGTCGGCTCATCCAGGAATAACAGCGGCGGCTGGTGGATGACCCCTATCGCAAGATTCACCCTTCGCTTCATTCCTCCCGAAAAATCCTTCACTTTTTTATCCCGCACGGCATACAATCCGAGGACATCCAGCAACTCCCCCGTCCTTTTTCGAATGACGGCTGAAGATAAACCTGACCATGCGCCGAAAAACGAAAGATTCTCCACCGGGCTCAACTCATGATAGAAGGAGAAATCCTGCGGAACGAACCCAAAGAGAAAATTGACGGATGATTTGTGCTTTTTGATTTCTTTTCCCAACAGCCGGATATGACCGCCGGAAGGGGCGAGCAGGCCTGTCATCAGGCCCATCAGGGTCGTCTTGCCCGCACCGTTGGGGCCGAACAGCCCAAATCGTTTGCCGGCTTCGATGACCAGGTTGAAGTCGGAGAATAAGCCGGCCTGTCTCGGGTAGCCGAAAGAAAGATCGTCAATTTGTATCGCCGGGCTGTCGCCTGATCGCATGGCCGTCCTCATAGTTGCCATTTGATTTTCGACAATGCCGTAAATGCCTGCTTTTCCAGGTCTGCTATTTCGAAGAGATAGTCGCCTATCCGGTTAAAATCATTTTGGCTGCCCAGTCTGCCCTTGTAAATGCCTGCTGCTTCGACCGCGGCCGTTCGCCAGAGATCCCCCGATTTCGTAAACGAGGCGGAGACGGACGGAAGGATCTCATCCGGGTAAAAGCCATATGCCTCCTGTAAGAAGGCGGCATAGATATAGCGGAACCCGCCCCCACCTGTCCCGATCTCTTCCTGCATGCGGACCAATTGCGCCAGATATAGCCCTGCCTTTTTTACGCCCAGCGAATCCCGCCATTTTTTTATTCTCCTGCCGGTATACCGGATGCCACTGACGCCTGCAATAGGGCCGGGAATATGCAGCATATCGCGGATGTTCCGGGTGATCCCGTTTTTTATCGCACGACGGATCGTGTCATCCGTGATCGGCCGGTCGGTGACGGGGTAATAGATCTGGCCCCGGGGCGCTAATACTCCCCGCGCAAATCGTACCCGCTCTAATTCATAGGCAGACATCGACTCGGTATTTTCCATGACAGGGTCGCTGATGAGATAGCGGTCCTGCTCCTTACCATAAACGATCAGGTTATGGGCATTGAAATGAAATCGGTATTCCTTCGGGAAATAGGGCAGGTAATAGACTCCCACCTGGCAACCTACCGCATGCCCGGCGGCGAGACATTGTTCGAGGAATTCCTGCGCGCGCGCCTTCGTCCGGAACCTTTTTCGTAAGACGGTTATGCCCAATGCACGGCAGGTCCGTTTGAAGATCAGCCCTGGCATGGTACGAAAGGCAAATGCCGGACCATTGTTGACCTTTAACAAGGGAATATATGTAAAGAACAACCCCGACCCGATACCGAATGCCAGGGGCTCCGTTATCTTATCGATACCGATATTTTTCAGCAGGCTTACCGTCACGCCATTTTCGCAATGCGCCGCCTGGATATGTTGAAAATTAATCTTCATGTACGATGAGGCTGTTAAAGTCAGCTACGGAAATTTCGAAAACTTCGGCATAGCGACGAAGTGCCCGGTCGGATAATTTTTTAAAGACTGTAGGTTGGAGATGTCTTTTGATCTGCCATTGCCAAAACCCGGTATAACCCGCCAGCACTTTGATATCCATGAGTTTCAGCTCCATAAAATATAACAGGGGGCTTGCCTCCCCGCGCAATACCTTGGCTTTAGCGGCCTCCACCCGTTCGCCGATATCCTGCCAGGCCGCGTCCAATGCACTGATCTTCACATCCCAGCCCTGGCTCAGCTCGGTAGTATATTTCCCTGCCTCATCCGTGGCATAGCAAACCTCCTTGGTAATCTTGCCGAGGGAACTCAGATCCTGGGGAACATCTTCCTTTTTCATAACATATATTGTTAACACACCGTCAGCATAGCATACATATACGAGAACCGGGAGCTTTCCGGTACCAGCAGCAATATCTTTTCTCCTTTTTTCAGCCTTCCGCTGTGAAAGAGTTCATGCACCATCAGGTACACCGATCCTGCGCCGACATTTCCCATCGTACTCAGGTTGACAAACCATTTCTCGTAAGGGATGCTGGCGCCGTATAAAGCGATCTGTTCGAAGATCTTAGACTTGAAGAATTCGCTGGACATATGCGGCAGGAAGTAATCGATATCGTTTGTATCCAGCCCTTTCTTATCGAAGATTTCTTTTATCCTCTTCGCTCCCAGCGGTACTACATTATTGCTCAATAAAGTAATGTCCTGCTTGATGCTCAAAATAGACTTGCTGATGATCTCTTCCGGCGAATAATCGAGATAGCTTTTGAGGGTCCCATCGGGCAATTTCTCACTGGCCATATACATGCAGGTCTCCATTTCATTGGCATAGCTGGCCCCCTCGATCCATTCTATCCGGAGGCTCAGCCCCTTATCATTGGGCTTATCCGACAGCAAGAAGGCGGCGGCGCCATCCGATAGCATCCAGCGTAAAAATTCTTTATCGAAAGCGATAAAAGGATTTTCGTTCAGCTCTTTCAATTTTTGCGCTTCTTCCTCGAATACATGAGAGACCAGCGACGCGGAGAACCGTTCGGACCCTGTGGCAACTGCCAGATGGACATCCCCGGTCCTGACCGCCATGTAGGCATATTTGAAGGCGTGCATACCTGCACAGCATACACCGGAAGGCGAAACGACTTCGATAGCCTCCGCCTCAGGCAGCCACCCATGTACCATGACGCCATGGGAAGGCATCATCTGGTCGGGCGAAGAAGTGCCGCAGGACAATAACTCGACGTCCTTTATTTTTTGAGGGTTATCCTTGAATAAGGCCTTTACCGCCAGCGCAGTCATCTGTGCATTGGTATGAGTTGCTTTTCCCTCTTTTGTCAGCGCGTAATACCTGGTTTTGATGCCATTGTTCCGTAAGACGATCTTTTTGGATTTGGAAGGTTTATCATTGATATAGCCCAGGTATTCTTCCATCTCCTCACTCGGGATAGGATCGTTAGGCATGAAGATGGAAGTATCGGTAATATAAACTGGGGGAAGAGACATAACTATTGGATTAATTCAGCGATAAATAATACTGCTTTTTAGCATTTATACGTTTAGACGAAAATGGCCGGATCAATACCGCATCAACGGCAAGAATAACAGGCGCAGCAACAAACAGTGAAAATAGCAGATAATATTTGAATACAGCCAGCCACTGCCGCCTTTTTTTCTTTTTCACAATAAAGTTGGCCCATACCACATAGGTGGGTATGGCCTTGGATTCCAGCAGCAACAAAGGATATCTCGTGTTGACCGCTTTTTGCCGGACCAATTCTTCCTGCAGGCCATCCCACTGATCGGTTTGCAGGTGAGGCAACAACAAGGCGCCGAATACCTTGCAATGGGCGATGTCTGCCGCCGATACACCTGGATAGGGAAAAATATTCAGGTACCTGTCTTTCTTCCCGCGCAGCAACCAATGAAAGATCGTGACGAAACTGATATGATTCAGGTGCCTGTCGATCAGCGCAATATTGCCGACCAGCCTGGCGCCCGCATTCCGCAGCGTTTTTTTTACTTCCAGGAAAGTATTGAGCCACATATTTCTTGCCCCGGTAATGGTAATGACAGGGGTATCCCTGACCACGGCCAGGAACGCGGGATGGTGTAATAAGGAATTGACCGGGATGCTCGGATAGAGAAACCAGGCCTGGTATCCCAGCACGATCAGGTCATACGCCTTTTCTTTCAATGTAAAGGGCTCCAGTTCGGCCGTTACGCCCAGGACACAATCGGGCATGACGGAATAAAACCGTTCGGCGCTCCACGGAAAGGGATAACCTTTCACCGGTTGGATGGCAACCTTTTCAATAGAGGCGCCTGCTTCTGCCAGCGGAGCGGTCAGGCAATCGGCGATGTCGGCTAATTGCCCCGACTGCGAATAGTAGATCACCAATACTTTTTTACTCATTCAGTTCTTTTGCGTGTAGTAGCTTAGAGTGCTTGCTGTATTCCAGGATGGCCATTTGCACGGCCGGCGGCAAACTCCTGAACGCACGATAGACGTCCTGGCTGTCCGTGTCCCTGTCTTTGTCGTAATGGACGAATTTGGGCACATGTTCCTGGATGATCAGTCGGAGAAAATGATATTCCGCGTTGCTGCTGTCTTTTGCCAATGCAAATTCCAGTTTGTGAATGCCCGTCTTGAACGAGGCCAGTTTCTCGTGCGGCGGGATCGGCAGTCCGGCCTTTCTCATCAGCAAAGCCCCTTCATACGCCTCTTTTTCTTTGATGGATGATGAATTGATGAGCGCTAATTCCCCATTGATTTCCCTCAACCGGCCCGATGCCATCACAGAATAAAAATTGGCTTTGTCAAGGGTCTGGAACAAGGGCTCCGACCACTCAGCCCCTCTGGTTAATAACGAAAAATGGGTAAAAAGGATCAATAATTTCATTGCCTCTCGGTAATGGGACAAATATAAAGAATAAGCAATCTTCAACATATAAATAATTAACTTTCATTACCTTTGCAGGTCATTTGAGAGACACCCAATTGCACATATTACATCCGGTGAATGAATAAACAATTTTTGGATCAGTGGGCTATCATCCTGGGCGGCTCGAGCGGTTTTGGCTTCGCTGCAGTAGAAAAATTGGCTGCCCATGGCATGAACATTGCTGTGCTCTACCGGGAGACAAGCGCTGCGGAACGTTTGCTGAAAGAAAAATTCAATGGGATAGCCGCTGCAGCCGGAGTCCTCATCGATACCTACAATATAAATGCGCTTGATACGGCTTCGAGAGCGTCTTTCCTACGCCAGTTTGCAGCCAGGACCGCTCATCAGCATAGTGTCAGGTTATTGTTGCATTCTATAGCCAGGGGCAATCTGAAACCCCTCGTAGACTTCTCTGATGCGGCTTCGGCAGGGGACGACTCATCGACCCTTTCTATTGACGATATCCGGTTCACGACTTATGCTATGTCCACCAGTCTGCTGGATTGGACAAGATCGCTGTTGGAGGAAGGGCATTTTTGCGCTGACGCAAGGATTATCGGCCTCACTAGCGAAGGTGCCCATAAATATTGGGATGGCTATGCCGCCGTTTCAATCGCCAAAGCATCGTTGGAAAGCCTGGTCACTTATATGGCGGTGGAGTTGGGCAAATACGGGTTGAAAACCAACCTTATACAAGCCGGAATTTCCGAGACGCCTTCGTTGAAGAAAATTCCTTCCAGCGAAGAGTTGCTGGAACTGGCTGGACGGAGAAACCCGTTGGGAAGGACGACGAGACCGCAAGACGTCGCCAATGTGATCTATCTGCTGTGTACAGATGAGGCGTCCTGGATCAATGGCTCCATCGTACCCGTCGACGGAGGCGAACATTGCCGGTAGACCGATCGGCGCCGGCTTAACCCTACGTATATTATATGATGTATCAGCATATTCTCGATCTTCTGCCGTATAAATCCTCCTTTCGTTTTGTGGATGAGATCTCCCTCCTGGATGAGGACAGGGTTATTGGCCACTACACTTTGAAGGAGGATGCTTTTTTTTATGAAGATCATTTTCCCGGCTACCCCGTCACGCCCGGCGCCATCCTGACGGAGATCATGGCGCAGATCGGCTTGGTGGTTTTGGGTATTTATCTCGTTGTCGGCCCTGCACCCGCGAATGCCCCCGCCGCAACCGCCGGCGACAGCAGTAACCGGATCTTTCCGTTATTCACTTCCGTAGAAGTATCGTTTAACCAAATGGTCTTACCGGGACAGAAAATAACGGTAATTTCCCAAAAAGAATATTTTCGCTTTGGCAAGTTAAAATGCCGGGTGGAAATGCAGGACGCGGCCGGAAACCGGATTGCAAAAGGAGTTTTTGCAGGCATCATCAAGACAATAAGTAAATTAAAAACGAGGGTAGAATGAGTCGACGCGTGGTCATTACAGGATTAGGGGTGGTTGCTCCCAACGGCGTTGGCATTCCGGATTTTTTGGCCTCGATCCGTCAGGGTGTTTCCGGGATAAGATATCAGCCCATCTACAAGGACCTTCATTTTAATAGCCAGGTATCCGGTATTCCCCAGTTTAACTGGGACCTGTTGAAGAATTACGTATCGGAGATCACCTTTCATGGGCTGCAGGGCCATGCGCTCGGTTATGGGATCATGGCTGCCCTCGATGCGTGGCGGGATGCCGGCAACAGCATAGGCGGCAGCGGCAGCGAGACCCTGTGGGATACGGGCTGTGTCTTCGGCAGCAGTGTATCGGAATGTGATGTCGTCAAAAAGATCATTACCCGGGTGGATGCGGGAGAAGCCAAAAAGCTGGGCTCCAGGGTGATCGAGCAGATGATGAATAGCAGCATAACTGCTTACATCTCAGGTAGATTAGGCTTGGGTAACCGGATTGTCGCCACTTCCGCCGCGTGTGCTACCGGCACCCAGGCGATCCTCATGGGATATGAATATATCCAACAAGGGGTGGCCAGGCGAATGGTGGTAGGCAGCAGCGAACATGTGGACCCCTATATTTTTGGCGCTTTCGACTCGATGAGGATCCTGTCGAGGAAATTCAACCACGCACCCGAGCAGGCTTCCCGGCCGATGAGCCAGTCTGCCGGCGGTTTCGTTCCCGGTTCGGGATCGGGGGCGCTCATCCTGGAAGACCTGGATTTTGCGCTGGCCCGTAACGCGAAGATCTATGCAGAATTGCTCGGAGGGGCTTGTAATTCAGGGGGTCAGCGTAATGGCGGCTCGATGACCGCCCCTGCCGCCCCGGGGGTCATCAGGTGTATATCTGATGCTGTGGCGAAGGCGGGCGTCAACCCTGACTCCATCGACCTGATCAGCGGCCACCTGACCGCTACTGCCGCCGATGCCCTGGAAATTCAGAATTGGTGCTTGGCACTTGGTAGAAATGGTCGTAATTTCCCGGCGGTCAATTCATTGAAATCGATGATCGGCCATTCTTTGAGTGCGGCGGGGTCCATAGAATCGGTGGCGGCAGTTTTGCAGATCGTACACCAGTTCGTGCACCCCAATATCAATCTCGAAGATCCCAATCCCGAGATTTTACGACAGATCGATATCGGGTGTTTACCGACGACCATGGTAGAAAGGGAGATCAGAACCGTAGCCAAAGCAAACTTTGGCTTCGGAGACGTGAATGCGTGTTTAATTTTTTCAAAATATAACCAAAATGGATAGACGGACAATCTTGGAAGAACTTAAAAAGGTGTTATACCCTTATACGGAAAATAAGGAATTGCTGCAGCATATCACTGATGAGACCAACCTTGTTAAGGACTTACAGATTAATTCAGCGAACCTGGTCGATATTATTATAGATGCGGAGGCGAAATATAATATTGAAATAGATTTTGATTCGGCAGAAAAAATAATCACGGTCGGTAATTGCATCGATGCGATTGCCGAGAAAATAAAATAATGAACGACCCCGCCGACAACCCAAGCAGAATTGCCAGCACCGGCAATGATATCGTAGACTTATCTGCTACCGATCCGCTGCGGACATGCAGCTATCGGTTCTATTCCAGGATCATTTCCAGTGAAGAAAAGACGCTCTATGATCAATTGGGAGGGCTGCCCTTCGACAACTATGTCTGGTTATTGTGGTCCATCAAGGAATCGGTGTACAAATACACCAGCAGGACCGACACCGGGCTGGTATTTGCACCGTTAACTATTCCTGTCCTTCACCTTCATCTCCCTTCCGGAGATGGCTTCTACAAAAGCATGGTCATTTATGGATCCGAAATACTCTATTCCCGGTCCATCATTACCAACAGGGTGATTGTTACCGTGGTCAGCAATGATGAAGATTTTGACCGTACCTGGTGGGGGTTCCGGTCGGTCGATGAAGCAGGATATGCCGATCAATCGGCATCGGTTAGAACATTCGCCCTGGGCAAACTGGCTACTGCGTTTTCCCGGGCTGACCTCAAAATAGAAAAGACGGTCGCCGGATATCCTGTAGTACTGGATGGTAAAGGACTGCTGGACGTTCCCCTTTCACTCGCGCATCACGGTCACTTTGTAGCTTATTCTTATTGCCTGCCGGCTGCCCCGCTGCCTTCGGTCCTGTCGCTCTCCCTATCTTCGAACAACTCCCTGTACAGGAAATCCGCCGCAAACTGACCTGCCTCCAACCACCTTTTTTTTGTGCGCCCGCTGACAATGAAGGGATTAAAATGTTTTTGCAACTCGTGCGAATAATCGTCGTAGGTCTTCAACTCATTGGGAATACGCAGCGAATCGGCGGTGCGGTGGATGGCAAGGCTGCCATACAGCGGATAGCCTTTATGATCATAAGGTACGATCCCGTCCTTTTTACCGTGGACACTTACAATCGGCACCCGGGCATTCTTTAGCCAGTCGATGTCGAAGATACCACCCCAGAAATTGACGACCGCGGCAATATGGCCCGCATTGAAGGCATGAGAAAGAAGGCCTGTATCATCGTTGCCGATCAGATGCAGCATTTCGGCATTGCTGCTGTAGGCTGCCTGTAACGCGATCATCCCACCAGCGGAATTGCCGGCCAGCACGATCCGGTTGGTGTCGATCCGCAGCCGGGCGGCATTTGCCCTGAACCAGGCGATCGCTGTTTGTGCATCCTGCACGGCATTGTAACAGCCTTTTACCAGGTCATTGAAGTGCAAGCGCAGGTTTTTCCCGCCCATCCGGTAATTGATGGCGGCGCAAACATATCCCCGGTGTGCAAAGGTCGTACTCCATAACCGGGGCCCGGGGGCTTCCTTGGACCCGAATTTGAAACCGCCGCCATGCATCCAGATGATAAGGGGCCGAAGGCAGTCGCCATCATCCTTTGGCTGATACAGGTCGAAAAGCGTGGAGCGTTCACTTTTGCCCGCAGGATCAACCCCGCGGTAGGATAAGTTCTTCCGGACAGTGACGGCCGAAAAGACAACATCCTTATATTTGACAGGTCCGCTCATTTGTGCGCCGGCCGGGAAAACCATATAGAGGGAGACACAGCCGGATAAAATATATTTGAGCACAGGTAATAGTATAAAATTCAATTTATGACTCTTTTTTCAAAGATCATTGCCGGTCAGATTCCATCATATACGATCGCGGAGGACGATCAGTTCTTTGCTTTCCTGGATATCTTTCCGCTGCGCGAGGGCCATACCCTCATCGTTCCCAGGCTGGAAGTAGATAAATTCTTTGATGTACCCGATGCTTACCTGGCGAAGATGTTGTTGTTTGCAAAACCCATTGCGAAGGCTATCGAACGGGCCTTCCCCTGCGATCGCTGCGGCCTGTCGGTTATCGGGTTGGAAGTGCCCCATGCGCACCTTCACCTGGTTCCCATTGATCGCGCCGACGACCTGAACTTCACCCGTGGCAAACTGCAATTGACCCCCGCACAGCTGGAGGCAGCCCGGGATAAGATTGTTCGTCAGCTGTAGGGATCGCGTGGGAGCATCGCACACTATCACACGTCACGTACTTTGCCGGGGTTCAGCCGGACAAAATCTTCCCAGCTGCCGGGCTTATTACGCCGTTGTTTGCTGGTGGCTGCGGCACTGATGTCCCCGTTGATCTTCTCCGCAGTCTGGTAGTGGAAGTGATGACAGACGGCGACCGCCAATGCGTCACTGGCGTCGTAAGGAGGAGTTTCCTGTTCCAGTTGAAGGATATGCTGCAGCATCTTCCACACCTGTTCTTTTTCCGAATTGCCGTTGCCGGTAATGGATTGTTTGACTTTTTTCGGCGAGTATTCCGTCACGGGCAGGCCGGCTTGCATAGCGGCAGCGATGGCCACTCCCTGCGCTCTGCCTAGCTTCAGCATACTTTGGACATTTTTCCCGAAAAAGGGCGCTTCGATAGCAAAATCCTCGGGGCCGAACCGGCCGATCAGTTCCTGCACTTTCTGATGGATCAGTCTCAACCGTTCATGGCCGTCCTTATAGGCAGGCAGCCTTAATACACCCATGTCGACCAGGCACAGCCGGTCACCGCCGGATTGTACCAGCCCGTATCCCATCACGACAGTGCCGGGATCGATACCCAGAATTATTTTGGCCGCCTTTTGCATTAGGAAGAGTATTTTTGACGCCGATTGATCGTCCTTTGAACAAAAATATCAAAATAATAGGCAACTCCAAGCAAAACGGCGGCCGGCTTACCCTTTCTTATGTGCTGGGCCCCCTGGTATTCCTTTTACTGGCCTGGTTTATCGGCTGGCAAATCGTTCACCAGCCCGACTGGCGGACGTCCCTTGACCAGGTCGTGCGTGCGATCAGTGGCCCCGGCCAGTGGAGGCTTTGGCTCGTCATCGTGCTAATGCCTGTCAATTGGGGGATAGAGGCACGTAAGTGGCAGCTGGCGCTGAGGCCGGTGGGAGGCATACCCTTTACCGATGCATTCAGGGCCATTTTCACGGGGACAACCCTGGCCTCTTTCACGCCCAATCGCATGGGCGAATATCTTGGTCGTATCTTATATGTCAAAGAAGGCCATCGGATCGCCGCCATATCGCTGACGATGGTATGTAGTATCTCCCAATTGCTGATCACGCTGGTTATTGGGGCGGCGGGCCTGTATTATATTCATCCTTTTTTGCATGGGCAGACACACCATAACCCCACGCTCGAATGGGGCTTCACCATGCTGGCGGGCAGCGTAGGGGTATTGTTTGCAGGATTGGCCTTTCTTTACTTCAGACTCCCCCAGGTCGCCT
>Ga0302325_10000992_pt1 | contig 74573 bp, 66 predicted proteins | sample Palsa_T0_2_FD_201948 | JGI IMG/M metagenome (GOLD analysis project Ga0302325, IMG submission 201948) | Peat permafrost microbial communities from Stordalen Mire near Abisko, Sweden - Palsa_T0_2 | ecosystem: Environmental > Terrestrial > Soil > Palsa > Peat permafrost | place: Sweden: Abisko...
CCACCGTGTTCGTCAAGGCGTGGCCGTCGTTCTCTCACAACGGCTTCGGCTGGTTCGGATCGGGGGGCGACGTCGACACGCAGTTGCGGGCGATGCAGGAAGTGAAAGCGCTGCCCGGACACTCGCTGTACTACTTCCACGGCTGGCCGCTGATCTGGGGGACGCTGTTGACGACAGTCCTGGCGGTGCTGATCGCGCTCGTCGTCTCCACGCTGGCGGCCGTCTTCCTCACAGAGTTCGCGCCGCCGGCGATCCGGCGCACGCTCGACCCGGTGATCCGGCTGCTCGCGGGCGTGCCGTCGGTGATCTACGGCCTGATCGGGATCCTCGTGATCGTGCCGTTCATCAACAACCACCTGATCAGCGAAGGACGCCGGGCGTCGGTGAGCTATGTCGTGCAGCTCAACGGCGCCGACGTGATGACGGCGACGCTGATCCTTACGCTCATGATCCTGCCAATCATGGTCGCAATCAGCGCGGGAGCACTGGAGGCGGTGCCGCGCTCCTGGCGCGAAGGCTCGCTGGCGCTCGGCGTCAACCGCTGGCGCACGATCTGGAGGGTGTCGCTGCACACGGCGCGTCCGGCGATCGTCGCCGCAACCGTGCTGGCGACCGCAAGGGCGCTCGGCGAGGCGGTAATGCTCGCGATGGTCGCCGGGGGCCGCGGCTTCGCACCCAACCTGCTCGACGGGATCACGGCGCTGTTCGAGCCGGTGCGTCCGCTCGCCGCGACGATCTTCCAGAATTCCGAAGGTCTGGAGATCGCGCCGCTTGCGCACACGATCTACGCGATCGCTGCCGTGCTGCTGGTGTCCGCGGCGATGCTCTCGCTCGCCGGCTGGGCCGCCAAGCAGCGCTTCCAGCGCTACGGGGTGCGCGCGTGACGTCCGCGGTCGAGCTCGCGCCCGCTTCGCCACCGGGCCCGCCGGCGCCTGCGCCCGGCACCCCGATCGCCCGCGCCCCACGCGAGCGAACGAGCGCGTGGCCGCTTGTGGACCGTGTCGGCTACGCGCTGTGCTGGGCCGTCGGCATCGGCCTGTGCCTGATCGCGCTGGCGATCGTGCTGTTCATGTTCTTCAAGGGAATCGGCTACATGCATCCGAGCCTGTTCGTACAATCCCCGGCGCCGTCGGCCAAGCAAAGTCAGAGCGGCGGCTTCCTGGACCCGATCGAGGGCACGTTGATTGTCGCCGCGGTGGGCATCGCGATCGCGGCCCCGCTGGGGATCGCGCTGGGCACCTGGCTGGCCGAGTACCGGCGCCCGGCGTGGCTAGCACGAGCGGTGGAGTCCGCGATCGAGATCATCGCGGGAGCGCCCAGCGTCGTGCTCGCGCTGTTCGGCCTGCTGATCTTCGACCAGGGCTTTCTCGGCTTCCTCTCGCAGACCTCCGCCGGCGGCGGCGTCTACGGGCGCTCGTTCCTGGCGGCCGGCGCGATCATGGCGGTGCTCGCGCTGCCGCTGATCGTGGGCACCACGCGCGAGGCGCTCATGCGCCTGCCCGACCACCTGCGTGAGGCCTCTTACGCACTCGGCAGGACGCGCGCGACCACGATCCGCCGGGTCCTGCACCCGGCGATCCGCGCCGACATAGCCACCGGCACCACGCTCGGCATCGGTCGGATCATCGGCGACACGGCGATCATCACGATCCTGCTCGGCCTGTACCTGGACACCCAGGGGGTGGGCAACACGCCGGTGCTCTCGACGCTGAAAGGCACCGGCTCGACGCTGACCAGCTACATCTACGCCAACTCTCCCGCAGGCGAAGGCAGCGCACCCCAGAAGGCGTACGCGGCGGCGTTCCTGCTGCTGATGATCGTGCTCGCGCTCAACGGGATCGTCACCTGGCTTAGCGGCGCCAAGATGACGCCCACGCTGCGCGGACGTGCCTTCAACCTGCTGAGCTTCGAGTGGTTCCCACTGCCATGGACCCGTTGATGCCGCCGCCCGTGCGGCGGATACAGGTCGACCGCGAGCCGTACGTCGCCCCGCCGAAGGCCGCCGCCGCCAACGGCAACACCGCGCCGGCGAGCCTCGCCACACGCCTGCGCACCGCCAGGAGCTCGTCCGCGCACGTGCGCGAGCGTATGCGCGTCGACTCGGTGTGGCTCGCCTACGGCGAGAACTGGGTCGTGCGAGACGTCACCCTGCCGGTGCGTCAGGGCGAGGTGCTGGCGATGATCGGCGCCTCGGGCTCCGGCAAGACGACGCTGCTGCGCTCGCTCAATCGCCTGACGGAGATCACCGCGGGCGCTGCCCGCAGCGGAAGCATCACGCTCGACGGCGAGGACATCCACGGGCTCGAGGTCAACGACCTGCGCCGGCGCGTGACGATGGTCTTCCAGCAGCCCAACCCGTTCCCGATGAGCATCTTCGACAACGTCGCCTACGCGCTGGCGGAGCGTCCCGGCCGCGGCAGGCGACGCCGGCGCAGCCCGGCGATCGAGCAGGCGGTGAGCGAGGCGCTGCACCGGGCCGGGCTCTACGACGAGGTCGTCGGCGACCTCGAGCGCTCAGCCCTGCGACTCTCCGGCGGCCAGCAGCAGCGGCTGTGCATCGCGCGAGCCCTCGCAGCCGAGCCCGAGGTGCTGCTGCTGGACGAGCCCTGCTCGGCGCTCGACCCGATCTCCACGGCGACTATCGAGGAGCTGATCGTCGAGCTGCGCGAGTGCGTGGCGATCGTGATCGTCACGCACAACCTGCAGCAGGCCTTTCGCGTGGCCGATCACGTCGCGTTCATGCACCTCGGCGAGCTCGTCGAGTACGGGACCAGCGAGCAGGTCTTCGACCACCCCGCGATGGAGCGCACCCGCGACTACATCAGCGGGGCCTTCGGGTGAGACTGGCGGCGCTGGTGCTGGCGGCGCTGGCGCTGAGCGCGTGCGAGACCAATCAGGAACGCAGCGCCAAGCTGGAAAAGACCGCCAAGCAGCGCGAACGGGCGGCCGTCGCGCGCAGGACGCTCGCCGAACGCGTGCTCACAATCACGCGTCAGAGCACCAAGGTGAGGGTGACGGCGACGGCGGTGCTGAGCAGCTCCGAAGGGGCCGCGGCCGTCGTGAGCCTGCACAACGTCTCCAACACCTCGCTGCGCGACATTCCGATCCAGATCCACGTGCTCGACTCCCACGGCGCCCCCATATATACAAACGACACTCCCGGCCTGGCCCCCGCGCTCGTGTCCGCGCCGCTGCTGCCCGCGCACGCAACGCTGACGTGGGTCGACGACCAGGTGCAGGCGTCGGGCACGCCGAGCAGCGTGAGTGTGAAGGTTGGCGAAGGCACGCCCGCGACGGGTGCGACCCCCAGCCTGGTCGTGGAGGGAGCTCGCCAATACGAAGACCAGACCAGCGGCCCTGCGGCTGAAGGCTCGATCGTCAACCATTCGGCCGTCACGCAGCAGGAACTGGTTGTCTACGCGATCGCGCGACGGGCCGGCAAGATCCTCGCCGCCGGTCGCGCGATCCTGCCGACGGTGCCCGCCGGCGCCTCCACGCGCTTTCAGATTTTCTTCATCGGCGATCCCCGTGGCGGCAGCCTCGAAGTCAACGCCCCCGCCACGACGCTCGGGTGAGGACGCCGCTCAGGCGGCCAGCGGAGCGACCGACGGCTCCTGCGCGATCTTCAGCTCGTGCACAAGCGCACCGTCCACCGGCTCGGCCGCGAGCCTATAGCCGATGCCGAAGTGGGTGTGGACGTAGTTCCAACCTGGCGAGGCATCCTCCAGCTTGCGGCGCAGCTTGTGTACGAACACGTCGACCGAGCGCTCGTTGCCGAGCATCTCCGCGCCCCACAGGTATTCGTAGATGTCCTCGCGGGCGAGCACCTCGCCGCCGGCGCGCGAGAACATCTCGATCAACTGGTACTCGCGTCGGGTCAGGCGCAGGCTGTGCCCGCGCACGAACGCCTGGTACTGGTCGGGCCTGATCTCGACCTCACCCACGGTCACCGGCTCGAGGCTGCGCGGCTGCACCCGGCGACGGTGGGAGGTGACGGCCTCTACACGCGCGATCAGCTCCTCCGGATGGCACGGCTTGCTCAGCCAGTCATCGGCGCCGAGCCGCAGTCCGCAGACGCGTTCGGCCACCGTCGAGGAACCAGTGCACACGACGATCCGCACGTCCGGTCGCTGCTCGCACATGCGCGACAGCCACTTCCAGCGCCGCGTGCCGAGAATCGCGATATCGACGATCAGCGCGTCGACCTGCATCGAGACGAGCGTCTTGGCCGAGACCTTCGAAGGCAGAATCTCGTGTCTCCAGCCGACCCGCTGCAGGCGGTTGGCGAGCACCACGAGAAACCCTGAATCGCGATCCAGGATCGCGACGCGGAGACGCTCGGAAGTGTTCATACCCCATAACTCCGATCTTCAAACAGAACAATTGAGAGCGCCTTTGTACACGATCATTGTTCACAATGCAAGTCTGGAAACTGCGGATTGTGAAGGGGATGTAAAAGCCGGACGCGCGAAGCGTCCACCCGGCGAGATCCAGGACGCCTCAGCGGGGGCGCCGGCGCTGCTTAAGCGTGATCCCCTCGAGCACGTGCGCGACCGTCTCACATGCGTCGACGGCAGCCTCGAGCGACTCGAAGATGTCCTTCCAGCGGATCACCACCATCGGGTCGATGCCCCCCGCGAACAGCGAGGCGACGCCGTCGCGCTGCAGGCGATCGCCCTCGTTCTCCAGGCGGTGGATCTCGACCAAGTGGGGGCCGAGGTCGGTGCCCGTGCGCAGGCAGCGCAGCGCCTGCGCGATCTGCTCGCCGGCGCCGACGAGCACCTCGGTGAAGTCCACAGCCTGCTCCATCGGCGCCTCCACGCCGTAGAGTCCGAGCTGCGCGGCCACCTGCTCGGCGTGATCGACGATATCGTCGAGCGCTGTCGCCAGCGCATAGCCATCACCGGCGCCGAATGGCGCGCGCACGCGGCCGCGCCCGGCCAGCCGGTAGATGATGTCGTGGGTGATGCGATCGCCTTCCTGCTCGCACACCTTCAGATCCTGGGCGAGCGCCGCGCGCTCGGGAAAGTCCTTGAGCAGGTCGTGCAGCAACAGGCCGCAGCGCTGCACGTTGCGCCCGGACTCCTCGACCAGGGTCATCAGCGTGGTATCGACGCCCCGGCTCAGGAAGCTCATCCGGCGAGGATATTGACCCGTGCGCTCGCCCGCCCTTTCGACGCGGTTGCTTTCACGGATTTTTCACCGATAGATCACGAGTTTGCAACGCCTTCGCCACTGGCGCGTGCGACGCTTTCGCGTCGTGGCGGCATTCCCGGAGAGCACCGATGCGCCCGCGAACATACTCTACGCGGGAGAGCTCGAGATCAGGCTCGACGAAGGGCTCGTGCTCGCTACCGGGCGCGCGCTGACGCTGTCGGTGCGCGAGTTCGAACTGCTCGTCGCCTTGGCGAAACGCTTGGGTGCGATCATCACGCGCGAGGAGCTGTACATGACCGTGTGGGGCGGCGAACTGCGCACGGGCGATCGCTCGGTGGACGTGTACGTGAGCAAGCTGCGCAACAAGCTCGAGCAGGCGCTACCGGATCGCCGCTTCATCCACACGCATCCTGGTTTCGGCTACAGATTTCAGCCTCAACCTTCACGAAATGTTCACATCGAGCCTACCGACGGCTGAGAAGACTGCTCACAGCATGCTGCATTTCGGCGCGCCCGCGATTTAGCTCACAACCTCGCGGGCAATGCGCCGGCAACTGACAAACCAGCAAGGAGACGTTGTGATCAAGAACAAGATGGGCGCGCTCGCAGGTTGCGCGATTCTCGCGTGCGGCCTGGCCGCGTGCGGTAGCTCTGAAAGCTCCAGCACCTCCAGCTCCTCGAGCGCCACCACCTCGAGCGCCTCGGCGACTATCTCCGGGGCCGGCTCGACGTTCGCGGCTCCCGTCTACGAACAGTGGGGATCGGAGCTGGCGAGCTCCGGCCTGACCGTCAACTACCAGGCCGTCGGCTCGGGCGCGGGCATCACCTCGCTCGAGAGCAAGACCGTCGACTTCGGCGCGTCAGACCCGCCGTTGAAGCCCGAAGACGAAGAAGCGATCGCCAAGAACGGTAGCCCGGCCGTCCAGATCCCGATGTTCCTGGGCGCGATCACCGTCTCCTACAACCTCCCCGGCGTGAAGACCGGCCTGAAGCTCGAAGGCAAGACGATCGCCGACATCTTCCTCGGCAAGGTCAAGACCTGGAACGACCCCGAGATCGCCGCGCTGAACCCCGGGGTCAGCCTGCCGAGCACGCCGATCACCGTGATCCACCGCTCGGACTCCTCAGGCACGACCGACGGGTTCACGGGCTTCCTCGCGAAGGTCGACCCCGAATGGAAGAGCAAGGTCGGGGAAGGCAAGACCGTGGAGTGGCCGACGGGAACCGGCGAGAAGGGCAACGCCGGCGTCGCGGGAGGCGTGCAGCAGACCGCTGGCGCGGTCGGCTACGTCGAGCAGGCCTACGCCTTGGAGCACAGCTTCACCTACGCCTCCGTCAAGAACAAGGCCGGCAAGTTTGTGGAACCGACGCTCGCCTCCACGAGCGCGGCCGCCGAAGGCGTGACCGTGCCAGCGAACCTCGGGATCAAAATCTCGGACCCGTCCGCGCCGGACGCCTACCCGATCACCTCGCAGACGTTCGTCGTCGTCAACAAGGACCTCTGCAAGTCCGGCGTTCCCGGTGGCGAAGCCGCGGCCAAGGGCGTGGTCAAGTTCCTCGACTACGGGCTCGGCGAAGGGCAGTCGATCCTGTCCAAGGCCGACTACGCCGCGCTGCCGGCCGCGATCCTGTCCAAGTCCAAGGAAGCGGTCGCCGGGCTGCAGTGCAACGGCGCCTCGCTCGGCGGCTGACGATGACGTCGCGGCCGGGCATCTGATAGGCAACCGGCCGTGGAGGCAGCCTCGATTCCAAGCGGCGGCCGCGCAATGCTCGCGCGGTCGCCGCTCGCGCGCCTGCCCGACCGCGCGCTGAAGTACGGGCTGACGGCGCTCGCCGCGCTAATCCTCGCACTGATCGTCTACTTCTTCATCCGCCTCGTCGGCCAGGCGCGGCCGGCGCTCGCCAAGGAAGGCGTGTTCGGCTTCGTATTCGGCAACAACTGGAACGTCGGCGCCGAACACTTCGGGGCGCTGCCGCTGCTCGTGGGGACGCTGATCACATCCGCGCTCGCGCTCTTGATCGGCGTCCCCGTGGCGGTCGCCGCGGCGATCTACGCGACCGAGCTGTGTCCGCTGCGCCTGCGCGCGGCGCTGACGCTGCTCGTCGAGCTGCTCGCCGCCGTGCCGTCGGTCGTGTACGGGCTGTGGGGCATCTTCTTCCTCGCGCCAAAGCTCCAGGGAGCCGAGCAGTGGGTGGCCGACCGCCTGTCGTTCATCCCGTTCGTCGGCGGCGGCCTGGTGACGATCCCTAACTACTTCATCACCGGGCTGATACTCGCGATCATGATCCTGCCGATCGTCAGCGCGATCGCCAGGGAGGTGATGGCGACGGTGCCGGACGACCACAAGGAGGCGGCGCTCGGCCTGGGAGCCACGCGCTGGGAGATGATCCGCATGGCGGTGCTCCCGTACTGCCGCTCGGGCATCGTCGGCGGAGCGATGCTCGGCCTCGGCCGCGCGATCGGCGAGACGATCGCGGTGACGATCCTGATCGGCGACGCCCCCAAGCTCGGCCACCACCTTTTCGACCAGGGCTACAGCCTCGCGGCGGTGATCGCCAACGAGTTCGGCGAAGCGCAGGGCGTGCACCGCTCGGCTCTGTTCGCGGCCGGGCTGGTGCTGTTCGTGCTGACGCTGCTCGTCAACGGCGTGGCGCGCATGCTCGTGGTCAGGGCCGCGCGCGGAGGCGGGCGCGGCGCGGGCGGCGTCGAGAAAGCGCCCGCCGGCGGTCAGCTTCTCGCGGACGCGGCGGCGGGCGCATGAGCACGCCCCTCGCAGCCGACGCGCGGCTGGCGCGCTTCGCCGTCAGCCGCTCGCGCCGGCGCAGGGACGCGATCGCACGCGCGAGCATCCTCGCCGGCACCGTGATCGCGCTGATCCCGCTCGTGCTGATCGTCTACTACCTGTTGCGCAAGGGCCTCGGCGCGTGGAGCGTCAACTTCTTCACGACCGACCCCACCGGCAACACGTTCTTCGGGAGCTCGGGCATCGGCGGCATCAAGAGCGCGATCCTCGGCACGATCGAGATCGTCGCGCTCGCCTCGGCGATCGCGGTCCCCGTCGGGGTGGGCGTGGCGGTGTGGCTGGTCGAGTATGGACGGGCCAGCTGGTTCGCGCACACGGTGCGCTTCTTCGTCGACGTGCTCACCGGCGTGCCGTCGATCGTGTTCGGCCTGTTCATCTACATCGTGCTGATCGTCGGCACCGGTAGCACCTACGCCGGCTACAAGGGCTCGGTCGCGCTGTCGCTGCTGATGCTGCCGATCGTGATCCGTTCGGCTGAGGTTGTGCTGCTGCTGGTGCCCGCCTCACTGCGCGAGTCGGCGCTGGCGCTCGGCGCGCCACGCTGGCGGGTGATCTTCAACATCGTGCTGCCGACGGCGCTGCCGGGGATGCTCACCGGCGTGCTGCTCGCGATCGCCCGCGCCGCCGGCGAGACCGCGCCGCTGCTGTTCACCGCGGCGTTCACGCAGAACACCAACTTCAACCTCGGTGGGTTCATGAACTCGCTGCCTGTGCAAATCTACAAAGACGTCACGTCTCCCACGACCGCGGTCGTCAACCGGGCGTGGGGAGCGGCGCTCACCCTCGTCGTGATGATCCTGCTGCTGAACCTGATCGCCCGTCTGATCTCGAGAAGGAGTCGCCTTGCATGACGCCCATTCGACCCACCTCGGAGGTGACTGACGTGGAGCCCGACAGCGGTCTCGACCGCCAGGAGCAGCGCTCGAGCGATACGGCGCGCGACGGCCTCACGGAGGAGCCAGTGCACGAGCGCTCTACGCGGCGGATAACCGGCGTGCGCACGCAGCCCGCCGCGAACGGCGCGGCCGGCATCGATGCGAAGGCAGGCGTGAGCGTCAAGCTCGAGCAGCTGCGCGCCTTCTACGGCAGCGCCGAACAGGTCAAGGGCATCGATCTCGAGTTCCGCGCCAACGAGGTGACCGCGATCATCGGCCCGTCCGGCTGCGGCAAGTCGACGATGGTTCGCTGCATCAACCGCATGCACGAGGAGATCCCCGGTGCTCGCGCCGAGGGACGGGTGCTGCTCGAGGACTTCGACGTGTACGACCCGTCGGTCGACGTCGTCGCGGTGCGCCGCGCCGTGGGCATGGTCTTCCAGAAGCCCAACCCGTTCCCGACGATGTCGATCTTCGACAACGTCGCCGCCGGCCTGCGGCTGAGCTCGCGCGGGCGCGGCGACCTTCGCGGCAAGGTCGAGTCGGCGCTGCGCGGCGCCGGGTTGTGGGACGAGGTCGCCGAGCGCTTGGACGAACCGGGCGCCGGGCTGTCGGGCGGCCAGCAGCAGCGCCTGTGCATAGCACGCTCGCTGGCGGTCGACCCGGAGGTGATCCTGATGGACGAGCCATGCTCGGCGCTGGACCCGATCGCGACGCTGAAGATCGAGGAGCTGATCGATCAGCTCAAGCGCCGCGTGACGATCGTGATCGTCACGCACAACATGCAGCAGGCCGCGCGCGTGGCCGACCGCACGGCGTTCATGCTCGACGGGCGCCTGGTCGAGGTCGGCCCCACGCAGGAGATCTTCACCAAACCGGGCGATCCGCGGACGGAGGACTATGTCACCGGCAAGTTCGGATGAGGATCGCGACCCCGCCGACTCCTCCGCTCGCCCGCCCGCGATCGAGGCGGCGAGCGCGACAGGAGCGATCGAGCGAACCGATGCGAGCGCCGCCGCTAACAGCGGGCACGCGCAGGGACGCGCGCACTTCCAGGCCCAGCTGCGCGAGCTCGAGGCGCACGCGCTCGGCGGCCTGGACCTGATCGTCGAGCAGCTCGACCGGGTGCTGGAGGCGCTCCACCACCAGGACGTCGAGCTCGCGCAGATGGTGATAGCCGACGACGACCGCGTCGACGGGCGCTATCTGGAGGTGCACCAGGGCATCCTCTCGCTGCTGGCGCTGCAGGCGCCGGTGGCCGGCGACCTGCGGCTGGTGGCGGCGCTGCTGCACATGATCAAGCACATCGAGCGCATGGGCGACCAGTGCGTGAACATCGCCAAGCTAATTCCGCTCTCTGGCTACGAGCCGCCGGTGCATCGCGAGATGCTGGGCACGCTCGCCAAGATGGGCGCGTTCGCGCGCTCGGAGGTGATCCAGTCGAAGGCCGCGTTCGCCGCCCGCGACGTCGGCCTGGCCGAAGACCTCGTGCGCCAGGACCGCGAGATCAACCGCCTGAACCGCGAGATCTTCCGCCTGGCGATCGACATCGGCGACGACCCCGACACGCGCGAGTGGGCGCTGTACATGACGCTCGTCGCTCGGGCGCTCGAGCGTATCGGCGATAACGCGGTCGATATCGGCGAGCAGGTCGCGTTTGTCGTCACCGGCCTGTTCCGCGAGTTCTCGGACTCCTCGCGCACGCCTGGGAGCTACGGCGGCGGCTATACAGGGCCCGCGCCGTCGAGCGCGTAGAAGGATTCGGGCAGGGCGCCGCGGGCGTTACGCAAGTACCGATCGGCCTGTGAACATTCGGTTACGTTCGCTTGCAAAGCTGTCACGGAGGCGATCGATCGCTTACACTGCGCCGCAATGAGCGCAAGCGTGAGCGCCGAAGGGCGCGGGGGCTCCTCACCTGCCTCGGACGGCAGCGCCACTCCCTCGGCATCCCTTCGTATCGCCGTCCTCGACCGCGACAGCGGCTTCATCCAGGTTCTGAGCAAGCGCTTGGACCGGCTCGGCTGGGAGCACCGGGTGCTTGCCAGCCCCGTGCCCGCGGACGCGGTCGTCGCGATGCGCCTGAGTGCACTGGTGGTCGACCTCGCCGTGCTCGGGCCGCAGGCGTGGAGCTGGCTCGAGCGGCTGTGCGAGGCGCTGCCGGAGCTCGGCATCGTCGTGTGCACCGGCCCCTCCACCGTCGCCCAGCGGGTGCGCGGCCTGCGGCTGGGAGCCGACGACTGGATCACCAAGCCGTGCCATCCCGAGGAAGTGATCGCGCGTGTGCAGAGCGTCGTGCGCAGGCGCAGGCGCAGCGCCAGCCGCACCGAGACCGCGCCGATCCTCGCGGGAGAGGTCGAGATCCGCACCGACCGCTTCCAGGCGTTCGTCGGCGAGCACAGCATCGACCTGACCAGGCGCGAGTTCGAGCTGATCGAGCTGCTCGCCTCCGCCGAGGGCCGGGTGCTAGAGCGCGAGGAGATCTACTCGCGCCTGTGGGGCTACACGATGGTGCGCGGCGACCGCTCGGTCGACGTGTTCGTGCGTAAGCTGCGCCAGAAGCTCGAGAAGGCGTCGCCCTCCTGGCGCTACATCCACACGCACTTCGGCATCGGCTATCGCTTCGCGGCGGAATCGGTCGAGGTCATCGACCCGAGCGCCGTGCCCTCGTCACTGCCCGTCGAGTGGAGCAGCGGCGATCAGGGCGAGCTCACGCGGGCGCAGAAGAGCGACGAGCTCACCATTCGCGCCCTCTAGACGCACGATCGCAAGGCCACCCTTCTTGATGTCCGCGCGCGCTCCGGTGAGCTCGGCGAGCACGTGCGAGAAGTCGGGCTCGTGACCGACCGCCAGCAGCCATCCGTCCGCCGGCACGGCGCCGATCGCGGCGAGCGCCTGCGCGCCGTCGAAGCCGTCCGCGAGCGGCTGATGCACCTCCAAGCGAGCCCGCTGCTCCTCGCTCCAGGACTCCGCCGCCAGCTGCGCCGTCTCGCGCGCCCGCACGCGCGGGCTGAACAGCACCGCATCGAACGCCGCCTGCAGACGCTGCAGAGCCACTCCAGCGGCGCGCGCCTGCTGGCGCCCGCGCTCGGTCAGGCGACGCTCGGCGTCCGCGCGCGTGCCGTGCGGCTCGGCCTCTGCGTGACGAAGTAGCCAGAGCTGACGAGCCATGCCGATCGGCTGCACCCTAGCGTGTCGTGTAGCTTGGAGAGTGTATGAACGGTGATAGCGACAATCGTCAGGACCAGCCCGCGGTGGCGGCGAGCGCACTGATCGAGGACCTCGAGGACCCTTCGCTGTACATCAATCGCGAGCTCTCGTGGCTCGACTTCAACGACCGCGTGCTGCAGCTCGCTGAGGACGAGCGCGTGCCGCTGCTCGAGCGTGTGAAGTTCTGCGCCATCTACACGACCAACCTCGACGAGTACTACATGGTGCGCGTCGCCGGCCTGCACGACCAGATCGACGCGGGAGTCGAGAACCCCACGCAGGACGGGCGCATCCCCTCCGAGACGATCGCGTTGATCCGCGAGCGCGTGCTCGAGCAGGGTCAGCGTCTGACCGACTGCTTCGAAGGACGCCTGCGCCCGGCGCTCGTCGAGCACGACATCCGCGTGGTCGACGTGCAGGATCTCGACGAAGACCGCCGCGAGGAGCTCGCCCGCCATTTCCAGAAGGCGATCTTCCCGGCGCTCACGCCGCTCGCTGTCGCACCCGGCCGTCCCTTCCCATACATCTCAAACCTGTCCCTCAGTCTGGCCGTGCTCGTGCGCGATCCGGTCAGCGAGCAGACGGTGTTCGCGCGCGTGAAGGTCCCCACCGAGATCCTGCCGCGCTTCGTCACGCTCAAGCCGCCCGCGCCCGAGCCGGCGCTTCTGGTGCCGCTGGAGGACGTCATCGCGCACCATCTCGACGCGCTGTTCCCGGGCATGGAGATCGCCGACTACGACGTCTTCCGCGTTACTCGCGACGCCGACCTGGAGGTCTCCGACGACGCCGCCGACCTGTTGCAGGCGGTCGAGGACGAGCTGCGCCGCAGACGCTTCGGCGAGGTCGTGCGCGTCGAGGTCGGCGCGCGCTGCTCGGAGCAGCTGCGCGAGTCGCTGTCGGGCCTGCTGGGGGTTTCCGACGAGGAGGTCTACCCGGTCGACGGCCTGCTCGACATGGGTGCGCTGTGGCAGCTGGTGCGACTGCCCGGTCACGCCGAGCTGCGCGAGGAGACGATCGGCGGCGTCACCCACCCGCGCCTGTTGCGCCGCGAGGGCCAGCATCCGGACGTGCTCGGCGCGATGCGCGAAGGCGACCTGCTCGTACACCACCCATACGAGTCGTTCGCCACGTCCGTCGAGCGCTTCGTCGAGCAGGCGGTCGCCGACCCCAACGTGCTGGCAATCAAGCAGACCGTATATCGCACGAGCGATGACTCGCCGCTGGTGCCGGCGCTGATCGACGCGACCGAGCGCGGCAAGCAGGCGGTCGCGCTGGTCGAGCTGCAGGCGCGCTTCGACGAGCGCCTGAACATCCACTGGGCGAAGGCGCTGGAGGAGGCGGGGGTGCACGTCGTCTACGGCCAGCCCGCGCTGAAGACGCACGCCAAGTGCGTGCTGGTGGTGCGCCGCGAGGGCGACGGCGTACGCAACTACGTGCATATCGGCACCGGCAACTACCACTCGGCGACCGCGCGGCTGTACACCGACTTCGGCCTGTTCACCACCGACGAGCAGATCGGCGCTGACGTGGCCGACATGTTCAACTACCTCACCGGCTACGGGCGCCCGCTGCACTACCGCAAGGTGCTGATGGCCCCCGACCACCTGCGCGAGGGCATCGTCGAGCAGATCGAGCGCACGATCGCCGCCCACTCCCCCGAGCGCCCCGCACGCATCGCCATGAAGATGAACGCGCTCGTCGACGGCCGCTGCATCCGCGCGCTGTACGCCGCCTCGCGGGCGGGCGTGCGCGTCGACCTCAACGTGCGCGGCATCTGCTGCCTGCGCCCGGGCCTGCCGGGCGTCTCGGAGAACATCAGGGTCGTCTCGATCGTCGGGCGCCTGCTCGAGCACTCGCGCGTGTACGCGTTCGAACGCGACGGCGAGCACGCGATCTACATCGCCTCCGCCGACCTGATGCCGCGCAACCTCGACCACCGCGTCGAGCTGGCCGTGCCGATCGAGTCCGGGGAGCTGCGCGGGGAGCTGATCGACACGCTCGAGCGCGCGTTCGCCGACAACCAGAGCTCGTGGGACCTCGACGCCGACGGCGGCTGGCAGCGGCGCACGGTTGGACCCGACGAACAGCCCCGCAGTCTGCAGCTCGAGCTCGCCGAGCTGTATGGCGCGCGCGCCGGCGTGGAGCGGTCCGGCGGCGAGCCCGAGGCCGCTGCGATCGGCGCGGGCGCCCACTGAAGCGTCGCAATGTCGAGCCAGCAGCCGGCTTCCGAGCAGCCACGCACCGATCGCGCCGGCGAGCTCGCTGAGCGTCCGCGGCAGCGGCGGCTCCCCGACTTCTTCATCGCCGGGCACCCCAAGAGCGGCACCACCGCGCTGTACACGATGCTGCGAGCGCATCCACAGATCTTCATGCCCAGCCTCAAGGAGCCGCTGTTCTTCTCCAGCGACATGCGCCTGCGCTTCGCCACACCCCGCTCCGGCAGGATCCCGCAGACGCTCGAGGAGTACCTCGCGCTGTTCGCCGGCGCCGAGCCCGAGCAGTTGCTGGGCGAGGCGTCCTCCTCCTACCTGTGGTCGCGTACGGCGGCCGCCGCGATCGCCGAGGCGCAGCCATCGGCGCGGATCATCGCAGTGCTGCGCGAGCCCGCGAGCTTCCTGCGCTCGCTACACCTGCAGTTCATGCAGATCCACGTGGAGGCGCAGGGCAGCCTGCGCAAGGCGCTGGCGCTCGAGCCGGCCAGGCGCGAGGGCAGGCACATCCCCCCGACCTCCCACCGGCCGCAGCTACTCCTCTACTCCGAGCACGTGCGCTACGTCGAGCAGCTTCGCCGCTACGAGACCCTGTTCGCGCCCGAGCAGCTGCTGGTGCTGATCTACGACGACTTCCTCGCCGACAACGAGGGCACCGTGCGCGCGATCCTGCGCTTCCTGGGGGTCGACGACAGCGCTCCGGTGAAGGCGCAGCAGGCCAACCCCACGGTCGAGGTGCGCTCGCAGCGCCTGCACCGTCTCACGCGCTCGGTAGCCCTCGGCCAGGGGCCGCTCGCTCGCGTGCTGCACCCGCTGATGGCCAGGCTCAGCCCACGTCAGCTCGCCAGGCTGGTGGCCGTCCGCGACCGGCTGATCGTGCGCGGCCCCGGCTCGGCCGACGAGTCGCTGATGCTCGAGCTGCGCCGTCGCTACAAGCCCGAGGTGGCCGCGCTAAGCGAGCACCTCGGTCGCGACCTGGTGACCCTGTGGGGTTATGACCGCCTCGACTGAAGGGCGCCGCCCGCGCGTGGCGATCCTGGTGGTCAACGGCTTTCGCCGGCGCGGGCGTTGGGGCAAGCACAACCTGGCGCAGGCGTCGAAGTACCCGTGGATCGAGCTGTGCCTGCGACAGGTCGAACGTCACTCGCGGGGATGGGACTACCAGGTGCTCGTGTACGACAACTCGCACTTGAGCTCGCATCGGGCGCTGATGCGGGCGCACGAGCGGGTCCGCGTGCGCCCTGCACGCTGGGTCGCGGCGCTCGGCCGGCTCGCTAACCGCCTGCCGATACCGCACTTCGCACGGCTGCTCGAACGCTCGCACCCGGCGGCGCTCGACCACCTCGCCCGCAAGGTGCCGTCTGACTTCGACTACATCGTGACCCTCGACAACGACTCGTTCCCGGTGCGCGATGACTGGCTGGAGGTGCTCGTGCGCGAGTGCGAGCAGGGCGCCGCCGTGGCGGGCGTCTACCGCGACGAGATGGCACCCGAGATCACGCCGTTCATACACGTCAGCGGCCTGTGCATACGCCCCGGCGAGCTTCGCGCTCTCGGCGTGTCCTTCGGCCGGGGAGCGCGGCCCGAGATCGAGCACGACCAGGACGTCGGGCAGCGGATCACCTACGAACTCACCCGCCGCGGGCGCGCGATCGCACCGCTGCGGCGCAGCAACGCGCTCAACTTCCACTTCCTGCTGGGCGGCCTCTATGGCGACGTGATCTACCACCACGGGGCGGGGAGCCGCAAGGGGAAATTCTGGACCTCGACCGATCGCGCCGACGACGACCGCGTCAACGCCGCCCTGCGCGAGGCCGCGTTCGCGGACCTCGACCACCTGATCGCGGTGCTGCGCGGCGACGTCGAGAACGACCTGGATCTGGAGGCGCTCGCGCGAGCGCCGGCAAGCTGACACCGCATGTCGCGGCCCCGCGGCCGAGCCGCGAGGAGAGATCAGCCGAGCAGCTGCTGCCCGAGCAGGAACACGTTCAGCGCGCTGATCACGATCGCGCAGCTCCAGGCGAGGATTGTCGTGAGCGTACGGTTGACGTGAGCGCCCATGATGTCGCTGCGGCTGGTGAGCATCACCAGCGGGACCAGCGCCAGCGGGATGCCGAACGAGAGCACCACCTGGGAGAGGACGAGCGTGCTCGTGGGGTTCAGGCCGAGCGCCAGGATGGCGATCGCGGGAAGCATCGTGACCGCGCGGCGCAGCAGCAGCGGTATACGCACGTTGATGAAGCCCGCCATCACGATCTGCCCTGCGTAGGTGCCGACGCTCGAGGACGACGCGCCGGAAGCGAGCAGCGCGACGGCGAACGCGAGCGCGGCGGTGCCGCCGACGAGGTGGCCGAACTGCGCGTGGGCCTGGCCGATGCTGGCGATCTGCGTGAGGCCGTGCACGTGGAACAGCTTGGCGGCGACTGCGAGCATCGCCATGTTGATCAGACCGGCGAGCCCGAGCGCGATGATCACGTCCAGGCGCTCAAAGCGCAGCACCCTGGCGCGCTCGCTGTCGTTGCGGCACGGCATCCGTCCCTGTGTTAGCGCCGAGTGCAGGTAGATGACGTGCGGCATCACCGTCGCGCCGACGATGCCGACCGCCAGATACAGCGAGCTGGTGCCGTCCAGCCCCGGCAGCAGTCCGCGCAGCGAGCCGTGCGTGGAGGGGCCGATTCGCAGCGTCTCATACAGGAAGCCGAGGAAGATGATGCCCAGCAGCGCGCTGATCGCGAGCTCGAAGCGGCGAAAGCCGTGGGTCTGCAGCTCGAGGATCGCGAACGCGATCACCCCGGTGATCAGGCCGGCGGGGAGCAGCGGCACGCCGAACAGCAGGTTCAGCCCCAGCGCTGCGCCGAGGAACTCGGCGATGTCGGTGGCCATCGCCATGATCTCCGCCTGCACCCACATGCCCCACGTGAACGCACGCGGGAACTGCGCGCGCACCACCTCCGGCAGGTTGCGCTCGGTGACGACGCCCAGCTTGGCGGACAGGTACTGGATCAGCATCGCCATCAGGTTCGCCGCGAGCACCACCCACAGCAGCAGGTAGCCGTAGCGCGCGCCGCCTTCGATGTTTGTCGCGAAGTTGCCCGGATCGACGTACGCGATCGACGCGACGAACGCCGGACCGAGCATCCACAGCGTCGCGCGCAGACGACCCTTCGCGAGCAGCTGCTCGAGCGCGCTGGGAACGAGCAGCGCCGGAGCCACGACGGCCGCCTCCTCGAGCGCCACCGCCGCCCCCTCGGCCGCGCCCACAAGCGCCGGACGCATCTCGCCCTGCGGTGGCATCATCGCCGGCCTTCCTCGACCTCTATGCGCATCGCGCGTGCAAGCTCGCCTCCGAGCGCCAGCTCGCGCTCGCCCAGGCGCACGTACACGGGGCCTCCGAACGGCTGGCGACCGGCGACCTCGACGCGGTCCCCAAGCCTGATCCCCTCGCCGTCGAGGTAGCGCAGCATCTCCGGATCGGAATCCGACACCCGCACGAAACGGCCGGCCATGCCCGCCGACAGCTCGTCGAGGCTGTGCGTCTGGCCCTCGTCGATCTCGAACGCGTGCGTCGGTATCGGGTCGCCGTGCGGATCGAGCTTCGGGTGCCCGAGACGGGTGGCGATCAACTGCTCCAGCTCCTCGGAGATCACGTGCTCGAGCACCTCCGCCTCGTCGTGCACGCGGTCCCACGGCATCCCCAGCTCCTGTGCCAGGAACAGCTCCAGCAGCCGGTGGTGGCGCAGCACCTCGAGCGCAACCTCGCGGCCGTGGTCGGTGAGCTTCACCCCGCGGTAGGGCTGGTGCTCGACCAGCCCTAGATCCGCCAGCTTGCGCACCATCGCCGAGACCGAGCCTGGCGTAACGCCCAGCCGTTCGGCCAGATCGTTCGTCGAGACCGCCTCATCGCCCGCGCGAACCTCCAGCGCGTACACCGCCTTGGCGTAGTCCTGGATGTGCGGAGAGATTGGTTCTGGCGTAGCCACAAAACATATTTTGGCATGCCAAGAAAAAATAATCAAGCGCAGGCAAGATCGCCTGCAGCGGCCCTCCCTGGAAGGTGCGCGCGCTTCAGGTCGACTTCACGCGATAGTCGATGAAGGTCGCATACGGCGACTGTCGCACCCCCAGGTGCTCGAGCTCGAGCGACCCCGAGAACCCGTCGAACAGGCGCTTGCCGGCGCCCATCACGACCGGCGCGACGATGATCGTCAGCTCCTCGACGATCCCCGCCGCGAGCGCTTGACGGATGATCTCGGCTCCGCCCATCACGTGGACGTCTCTGCCGCCCGCCGCCTGCAGCGCGCTCTCGACGGCCTCCCGCACGCCTGAGACGAACGTGAACCCCCCGCCGGGCGGCTGCTCGTTCGGACGGTGCGTGACGATGAAGAACGGCAGGCCCCACGGGTTCTCATCGCCCCAATGCCGAGCCGCCTCATACGTCCCGCGTCCACCGACGACCGCCCCGATCCTGGACGTGACCCGCGCCAGCCACGCGGCGTCCTCGCCGCTCGGTGCCCGACGCTCCTCTTCGGCGTACTTCCACGGGCCGCCAAAGACCCAATAGTGCAAGCGCTCACCATCCTCGCCGAGACCTTTGCCCGGTCCGTCGTTCGGTCCGGTGATGTACCCGTCGATCGAAGTCGTGATCCCCGCGAGAACCTTGGCCATCAGCAACCACCTTTGTTTGTGCAGAACGCGTATGCCTGTGTAGACGGTACGCGGCACTGGAACTCATCGGCGTTGGCGCGGGTCACCTGCTCCACGGTTCGTTATTCAGTCGCGGTAAGCGCAGCAACGGGGGAGGAGTGGCCTGCTCGCGGTCAGCAGGTGATGTGCAGGGTTCCGCATACAGTCTGTACGCTGGTCCCCAAGGTGCTTATTCGGCTGCCGAGTTCCCCGACGTGCGCTTGTAGGCCTGTCGTGCCCACGGAGAGTTCGCCTATTGTGCCGGTGATGACGTCGACACGACTGTTGGTCGTGAGGAGGCCCGTCGTCAGTGTATTGGCGGTGGTGGCGACAGTTGCGATCTGGCCGGAGAGCGCTGCGTTGTTCAGACCGAGGCTTTGAACGGTGCCCTGCAGGGCACTGATCGCCGATTCTGTCTGGCCGGTGCGAGTGCCGAGTTGGCTGATCTGGCTGCCCAGTGCGCCGGTTGCGCTCGTGACGGTGCTGGTCAGCGTCGTGAGGTTATTGCTCACGGCTCCGAGCGTCGCTTCGATCGCGTCGGTGTGACGGTGGAGTGTGTCGAGCCCGTCGTTGAGGGTGGTGACGCGACTGTCCAGCATTGCGAGCGTGCTTTTGACGGTTTCGTCGGAGAGCCCAAGGCTGTCGATTTTACTTTTGACTTCTGCGACCGAGCCGCGTATATCGGCCACGCTTGTGTGCAGGCCGGCGAGGTCGCTCTGCACGCCGCCCACGCTGCTGCTCAGCAACGTCACCGTAGCGGGCACTCCGCCGAGGTCGTCACGGAGTGTGGTCAAGCTTCCACCGAGAGTGTTGATGCGATCGCTTATACCGCTGTTTTCGACCGTCACTGTCCCCTGCAATGCTTCGAGCTGACCGCCCAGGGACGTTTGCGCCAGGCCGAGTGCCCCCACGGTCGTGGTCAGCGCGCCGACATCGCTTTGGACGCCGCCTACGGTCGAGTCGAGCACGCCGAGGTGGGTGGTCACTCCGGCAACCCCCGTGTCCAGAGTCGTCACGTGTGAGCCTAGCCCCACGACCGTCGTCCTGAGTGTGCCGAGCGAGCCTGTCAGCGTGTCTGTTTGGCTTTGTAGGGCGTTGAGTCGGTCGCGCACGGCGGCGTCCGTCACGTTGTGGATGTTCAGTTGTTCTGTAACCGTGCTCAAGGAGGCTTTCAACGCGTGTGTATCGGTGGTGAGTCCTCCGACGGAGCCATCGAGGCTATCGAGCCCGGTGCGCAATTCTGGGAGCGCCGCCGCGGTGGCCGCAGCGATCTGCGCAACGCCGGCGAGGGACTGGCGGACAGTGCTCACTTCGCTGCTGAATCCACCGACAGATGTGGTGAGCGAGTTCAGCCCACCCGTGAGTCCTCCGACGGTGCTGCCCAGACCATCAAGCTGGGTGGAGAGACCAGACACGTTGGATTGAAGGTCGGCGATCGTGCCATCCACCAGAGTGGATACTTCTCCTGAGAGCGAGGTCAGTCGGCTGGCAGTGTGAATGACCGTGCCACCGAGACCCGTCACATCAGCTGATAGCGATGACAGGGAGCCCTGCAGCTGCAGCACAGTGGACACCGTGGCACTCAGTTCACCGGGCCCGACGCCAGCGAGGCTCTGCTCGACTGTCGCAAGGCGACTATCCAGCGCCTGGTTGGCGATTGCACTGTCATTCATGCGGGCACTCAACCCTGCCAACGCAGCGCTGACTTCGGCCGTCTGTTGCTCGCCATCGGTGATCTTTTGCACGGTGCTCGCGACTTCCGTAGCGGTGCTCGCTACCCGTTCCTCCTCGTTGGTCAGCCTAGTCTTGAGACCGTCGAGTTCGGTGTTAGTGCTGCTCTGCAGTCTGTCGATGCGTTGTTGCAGGGCGCTCTTGATTTCGACAAGGCTTCCCTCAACAGCGCCGATCCGGCCGCCGAGTCCTGTCAGTTCGCTGCGTAGCTCGCCGGTGGCGCTCTGCAGAGCCGACACGTCGCTTTCGATCGCGGCGAAGTGCTGGGTCACGTAGCTGGTAAGCGACGTAACCCGGAGTGAGAGGCCCGCAAGTTCGCCCCTGGTCAGCTTGATAAGCGCTTCCAGTTCGGCGCTCGTCATTCTCCCAGCCCGACGGATGATCGAGACTCCCCGGGCGTCCAGCTTGAAGAAACGAGCGCGGCGCTGCGCACGTGTGACCGCAGCGCTCACGCTGAGGCCGTCACCGAAGACCAACTGCATCGGCAGGATCGTCTGGCCACGGAAGCGCAGCCTGCGCCGGCGCGCCACGAGCACGACGCCCGTGAGGCTCCGGAGATGCGCGCCGCGCGCACTCGTGTACCGGAGAACCACCGGCACCGCGACCCGCCCGGTCGGGGCAACGTAGGGCGCGCCCATCACAGTTGCCCGGAACACAACTGGGCTTTCCGCTCTCGAAGCAGCCACCGCAGTGCCAGCCACGCAGAGAGTCAGGAGTAGAGAGCCGATTAGGATGCGCGTCGCAAGGCGAATGGGGTCGATATGACACCATCGACATCTAGTTCAGATAACTTGAATTGTTCAGAAATCGCGTCGCCGGGAGCTTTGCACAGCTCGAGCGACCCGCCCCTCTGCCCGGGGGACCCACAAACCACACCTTCAGAGGTCTTCTAGCAGACCTCGAACGTCGACTTCAGCGTCCTGATCACCCGCAGCGTCCTGCGGTTCCTGCCCTTGCCCGTGTATGTGACGAGCGTGACCCTCACGAGCACCGAGTTCTTACCGGGACGCGCTCGGACCTTCGACGGCAGGAACAGGAAGTTGCTCGGCAGCTTCTTCGACTGATATTGCGGTTCGTCCACCGTCGCGCGGTGGCGATGGTGAGCGCTCCCAACCAGAGCCGTCCGCTTCAGGCCGCCGTCGATGAAGAACGCGACATGAGTGACCTTGTAGCCGGTCAGGTGCGCACCGGCGATGGGCAGGCTCCGAACCTCCAGGGACAGCAGCGAACTCGAGGTGGTGCACGCGCTCGGCGCGATCAGCTGGAGCAGCTGGTTGCCGATCTTGCTCGTGGCGAGGACGGTCGTCAGCGGCTTCGGTGCGGATAGGAGAGACATCAGAACAACCTGGGGGACCGGCGCCGGGCACGAGGGAGCGGCGTAGACGAACTCGGCCGCGCCGATGTCGACGGTTGCGGCGGGGCTGTTGGTGCAGTCGATCGGACCGGAGATGCGGGGGTTGCCGAAGCCGTCTGTCGTCAGGCCGCTCGGGATCAGCGCGTTCGAGCCGCCCTCGAGCGTCGGGCTCACGGCGGTCTCGTGCACGTCTGCGCTCCCGGGGCCAGGACCGACGAGCTGGGGGTCGGCGCAGATGTTGCCGGTGCCCGCGAACGGCGAGGAGCCCGAGCAGACGTCACTGTAGGAGGCGCTCACGTTCGCGAAGCTCGTACCAAAGCCGCCGAGCTCGGCGCCACCGCTGTCACCGTCCACGATCGTGTTCGCGAGCGAGAGGACATCGTGCGGTCCGCCGCTGATGCCCGCAACCGGACCGCCCGCGCCGGAGATCGCGTTGCCGGCGACCGTCGAGTCGAACAGGTCGAGGGTCGTGTAGGCGCTGTGGCATAGCACCGCGCCCACGTAGATACCGGCGCCATCGGCGCTGGGGCCGCTCGTCAAAGTGTTCCCCGCGATGATCGCGTCGGACAGGCTCGAGCTGACGTTCGGCGCTCCCGGCGCTGGCGGAAAGCTGTCACCGCACTCGAGCACCGACAGGCCGGCGCCCCAGCCGAACACCGGTTCCATCCGCGCGTTCTTGTTCGCGTCGGGCGATTGCAGGGTGTTGTTGGTGAAGCGATCGTCGACGCTCTGCAACGCGGCATCGCTCACGCTCTCCCCCGCGCCCATGGCGAGCGCGGCCGCCGGCTTGAAGCTCACCGTGTCGGAGTCGAACGTATCGCCGCTCTGGGCAAGCGTGGATTCCCCGCCGGACGACGCGGAAACCTCCAGCCCGCCGCCGCTGTAGCCCGAGCCCGAGTCGGTGCCGTCGGGGTCGGCGACGCTGTCGTGGCTGAACGTGTCGCCGTCGAGGGCGAGGCCAATCCCGGTCGTCGCACCGGTCGAGATCGCCGCCCCACCGCCACTGCTCGTCGCCGTGTCGTTGCTGAACCGCGAGCTCGACAGCGTGCTTTCGCCGCCACCGAGCTGGGCGTACATCCCGCCGCCGTAGCTTTCCGAGCTGTCGCCTTCGAACGTGTCTCCGGCGAGGTGCGCACTCGCGGCGTCGACGCTGAGGCCACCGGCCCGCAACGCGCTGTCGTCGGTGAACGTCGAGTCTTCGATCGTGACCACACCTTCGGACTCGACGAAGGCACCACCGCTGACGTTGTCGGCGTGCTCGGTATTGACGTCGTCGGCGAAGGTATCGTGCAGCAGCGTGGTGTTGGACACGTGTTCCAGGTACGCGGAGATGGCAAGGGCGCCGCTGTTGCCGCCGCCGCCGACGGTGGCGTTCTCGAAGATCAGGTTTTCGATCGTCACCGAAGCCTCCCCGCCGCTGAGCTGTTCCTGCGAGCCGCCCTGGAAGCCCGCGCCGGGGCTGCCGGCAAGCGTCACCGGCACGTGCGGCAGCTCATAGGGAAAGCCCGTGGTGCACAACTGGTCGAGCGTGATCACCTCGCCCGCGCTCGCCGCATTGAGGGCGCTCTGCAGCCCACCGCAGCCGACCGTGACGTTCGCGGCAGACGCCGGTGACGCCATCACCGCGAACAGAAGAGCCCCGCTCAGTAGCACCCGCCGCATCAGAGCGCTGGACATTAGCCATTCGAGCTGCGCGCGTGCGCCGCCGTCAGCGGGCCGCTGCCGGGCTCACCGGGCAGCCGGAGCGGGCAGCGCGTCCAGCGCCTGCCGCAAGTCGTCCACCGACTGGTAGTCGAGCCCGAGCAGATGGTCGTGGCGATGTCGCACGACGCCCTGCTCGTCGATCACGATCACCGCGCGCTTGGTCCCAAGCCGCGAGGAGTGCGCGCTGTAGGAGCCCGGGACGGCGATTCGTTCGTCTCGCCGTCAGAGCAGCGAGAGCGGATCGAAGCCGCGTGCGTCCGGACGGCCTGCGCCGGACTCGCACCGCCGACGAACTGGACGTGTCCGGGGAACAGCCCTCGATGACCGCAAAGGGCTACGCGAAGCGATCGACCCACGATCTCAAGAAGCAGGACACCTTATCGTCAGGTGATAGGGCCGCTTGCGCGGGGGCCGGTTGATACGGACCGCCCGGCAGTCGGATCGACCGCCAGGATAGGGACGCACCCAGGTAATATCGCCTGGCGCATCCGGTACGGACAACCGCACTTCTCCATGATGGTTCGTCGTGCGCCGCTTCGGCGGCGCGCCGTCGCTTGTTCCACCATCCTGATATCCATATTCGACATTGACCCTGACAGCCGGGGCAGGTGTGCCGCCAACGAGCACTGTGACAATTACTACAGCTGTGGCTATAGGCGCAATGGTAAAAAGCGGATCTCGGTAATAGCCGTGACGCCCGACACCGGGTCGAGCGCGCGATCGGGGCCGAGACGCTATAGCATCGGCTCTAGGCGAGTCAAGACACGAATATGGTGCAGATAATTGGAAGCATCGCTATTTCTCCGTGCCAGAGTTATCTACGCACAGTCCGCTCAGCAGGACGTCAAGCGGCACCCCCAACGCCCGCGAGAAAGCAAGCAGCGTAGACACCCTCGGCTCCTGCTCCCCTTTCTCAACCCTGGAGATCGTATTCCTACGGACAAGACACATCCGCGCAAGATCCTCCTGCGAGAACCCCGAACGCTCACGCGCCCTCCGAACGTTCGCCCCGAGCCTCTCCCGAACCGGCGCCGCACTCCATATCGAAACAGCCGCTTGCCGCCGAGCGGCCACGGCGACCGGGTCGCTAACCACTCGCCCAGGAGGCCGCCGGCACCGCGGCGGACGACACCGGAGCGAAGCCACGCCCCTGTGTCGGCCTCCCAGCGCCGCTTTCTGTCGGGATGAGGCGGGACCGTAGCCTGTGGGCCACCAGGTCGCCACGGCACCACGGCGCTCTGCGGAGCCGGCATGATGGACACAGCATCAATATGGAACCTACCACATGGCGATGAGACGGGTCGCGCCACAGGGTTCACGGCGTGCCCAACACCGCCAAGGATCCCCAGATCGCTCTCGGCAGGGCGATCAGGCTACGCCGAGAAGAACTCGGCATCTCCCAACAAGACCTCGCCCTGGAGATCGGCTACGACCAAGGTTGGGTATCCCACATCGAGAACGGACGCACCAACCCTGCCTACGGAACCGTAGATCGGATCGCACGAGCCCTCTCATGGCCCATGACCCGACTCGTAGCCCTCGCCGAGTCCATCGAGACGGAGGACCGAAAGCCGCTCGACCGGCCACTACGCTCCAATCCCATCGAGCCGTAAGCCACGCTTCTCGTTGGCATCGCCACATGCATGCGAGCCAACGAGAGGCAGATGCGGACTCGTATCAGGGCTTCATCGAGACGAGCGGCTTCCCAACAGAGTTGATATCAGCGAGCGAGGCATGCGGAACTCCCGCTTCGGGCAGACGAATCCAATCTCACCCAACGGCAGGAGCTGGCAGGACATCCAGCGCCGCCTTCAACTCGTCCACCGACTGGTAGTCGAGCCCGAGCAGGTGGTCGTGGCGATGTCGCACGACGCCTTGCTCGTCGATGATGATCACCGCGCGCTTGGTCCCAAGCCGCGAGGAGTGCGCGCTGTAGGAGCTCGCCACCGCCCCGTCGACGTCCGCCAGCAGCGGGACCGTGAGGTTGTTGTTCTCCACGAAGCCGTTGTGCGAGTCCAGGTCCTGCGAGGAGATGCCGACGACGGTGGCATTCAGCGAGGCGAAATCCGACGCTCGATCCCGATAGGAGCAGAACTGTTTCGTGCAGACCATCGTGTTGTCACCCGGGTAGAACAGCAGTACGACGCGCTCACCGCGGTGCTCGGAGAGGTGAAACGAGCCGGCGGTGCCCTGCAGCTCGAAGTCGGGCGCCTGCTCGCCGACCTGCGGAGTCTTGGCCATGTTCGCCAGCGTACAGGAGGATGCGTTAGAACCTGAGTCGATGCGTACCAGCCGCCTGAGCCGTCCGACACTCGCCGCGGCGGCATGTGCACTCGCTGGCGCGGCATGCCCGCTGCTCACGGCTTGCGGAGCAACCAACACGGCTGCGGTGCGCACACCAACGGTGAGCGTGGGCGCGATTCCACGCGCCACGCGCTCGTCCGCGACGGAGCTGCTCGACTGGCCCGAGTTCGGCCTGGATCCGCAGCGCAGCGACGTCAGCGAACTCGCCACCGGCATCACGACCGCCAACATCGTGCATCTGCGCCACCTCACCGTCGCGCTGCCCGGCACCGTCGACTCCTCGCCGATTTACTTGCACGAGGTGCGGGTAGAGGGACGGACGCACGACGTGATCGTGGTCACGACCAGCTACGGCAGGACGATCGCGATCGACGCCGACAGCGGGGCGATTCTGTGGACGTTCACGCCACCCGGCTACAGCCGCTGGGCGGGCAGCGCGCAGATAACCGTCTCCAGCCCCGTCGCCGACCCCGACCGCCAGTGGGTATACGCGACCTCTCCCAACGGCCTCGTCCACAAGCTGTCGCTCGCCGACGGCAGCGAGGACTCGAGCGGCGCGTGGCCGGTGAGCGTCACGCGCGAACCCGTGCACGAGAAGCTCGGCGCGGCGCTCAACATCGACGGCCCCGACCTCGTCGCCGCGACCAGCGGCTACCTCGGCGACATCCCTCCCTACCAGGGCCACGTCGTCGTCATCGATCGCTCCAGTGGCCGCCTGCAGAGCGTGTTCAACACGCTCTGCGCCAACCGCCGCGAACTGCAGGTCCCGAGCACCTGCCCGGCCAGCGACTCGGCGATCCTCTCGCGCGGCGGAGCGGTGATCGAGCCGGGCGGCAAGCGCATCCTGATCGACACCGGCAACGGCCCGTGGAACGGCACCACCGACTTCGGCGACAGCGTGATCGAGCTCACCTTCCCCGACCTCGCGCTGCGCCAGTCGTTCACGCCCACCAACCAGGAAGAACTCAACGACAACGATCTCGACCTCGGCTCGAGCGCCCCGGCGCTACTCGGCGAAAACCGCGTGGTGCTCACCGGCAAGGATGGGATCATGCGCGTGCTCGCGCTGTCGCGACTCGACGGCCACCCGCCGTCCGGGGCGCGCGCGCGTGTGCACCCGCTCGGCGGCGAAATCCAGCGCCTGTCGATCCCCGCAGGCGGCGAGCTGTTCACCGCGCCGGCGGTGTGGCGAGCCGGCCGGCGTACGACGATGTTCCTAGCCGACGAACACGCGACCGCCGCCTATGTCCTGCGCGGAGGACGGCTGTACCGCGCGTGGGAAAACGACACGCCCGGGACCAGCCCGGTGATGGCCGGCGGCCTTTTGTACGTGTACGACCCCGACGCCGGCGGCATCTACATCTACCGGCCCTCCTCACCGCATCCGATCGCCAGGCTCGCGGGCGAAGGCGGCCACTGGAACAGCCCGATCGTCGTCGACGGACACATCATCGAGCCCGAGGGCGACGCCAACGCCCACAAGCTGACGGGCAAGCTCGAGATCTTCTCCGCGAACTAGCCGGTCCCGCAGGTCGGGCAGCTAGCCTCCTGAGAGCATGTCCGAATCGCTCGCCGGTCAGTTGCTGCTCGCCTCGCCGACCTTGCTGGACCCGAACTTCGTGCGCACGGTCGTGTTGATCGGCATGCACAGTGAGGACGGGGCGGTCGGCGTGGTGCTCAACCGGCCCTCGACGGTCACCGTCGGCGAGGCGGTGCCGCAGCTGCGCGATGTCGTCGGCGCGCTCGACACGATCTACGTCGGCGGTCCGGTGCAGTCGAGCTCCGTCGTGTTCCTGGCCGAGTTCCTCGAGCCGTCGCTGGCGGGCGTGCTCGTGCTCGGGCGCATCGGCTTCCCCGCCCCCGACGCCGGCATCGAGGAGCTGGCCGAGGCAACCGTGCGCCGGCGCGTGTTCGCGGGGCACGCAGGCTGGGGTCGGGGACAGCTCGACGCGGAGATCGAGGACGGCGACTGGATTGCCCACCCCGCCCAGCCCGAGGACGTCTTCACCGACGTCCCCGAGGAGCTGTGGAGCAGCGTGCTCACGCGCAAGGGCGGCAGCTACGCGCTGATCGCCCGCATGCCGCTGGATCCAAGCGTCAACTGACGCGGGTCTCGCCGGGCCCGGACGGGCGGATGGAAGGCAGCGCACAGCCGGCACGACGGGGCCGGCGGGACGGGTGGCTACCCTTACCTCGTGCTGAAGCTCGCCGGCTGGACGACCACCCATCGCAAGTACGTGGCGCTCGGGTGGGTGCTGCTGCTGTTCGCCGTCAACGCCTTCGCGCAATCGGCGGGAACGACCTACTCCAACAACTTCACGCTGCCGGGCACCGGCGCCCAGCACGCCGCGGACCTGCTCCAGCGCAGCTTCCCCACGCAGGCGGGCGACCGCGACACGATCGTCTACAAGGTCGGCTCCGGCAGCGTCACCGACGCCGACGTGCGCGAACGAATGAGCGCGATGTTCGCCGAGGTGGCCAGGCTGCCGCACGTCACCAGCGTGATCAGCCCGTACGCAGGTTCCTCGGCCGGCAAGGCGATATCGGCAAGCGGCAAGATCGCCTTCGCGACGGTTGTGTTCGACCAGAAAGCCAACCTGCTGCCCAAGAGCGCCGCCGAACGCGTCGTGAAGGTGGCGCGCGCCGCCGCGCGGGGTGGGCGCGATCCGATCGACGTACAGCTCGGCGGGCAGGCGATCGAGCTGACCGAGCAGGAAGGGTTCGGCGTGTCCACCGCCGTCGGGCTGCTCGCGGCGATCGTCGTGCTGCTGCTGACGTTCGGATCGCTTCTGGCGATGGGACTGCCGATCCTTACCGCGCTGTTCGGCCTGGGCACCGGCCTGGCGACGATCGAGCTGTTCACGCACGTCGTCGACACGCCCAACTTCTCCTCCGAGCTCGCCGCGATGATCGGGCTGGGCGTGGGTATCGACTACGCGCTATTCATCCTCACGCGCTTCCGCGAGGCCTACCGCACGCCGGGATCGACCTACCAGGACACGCACGCGTCGATCATGCTCGCGATGGACACCGCAGGGCGGGCGGTGCTGTTCGCGGGCGCGACGGTGGTGATCGCGCTGCTGGGGATGATGCTGCTCGGCGTCGAATTCCTCTACGGGGTGGCGCTGTCCGCTTCGATCGGCGTGCTGCTGATGATGCTCGCCTCGCTCACGCTGCTGCCGACGCTGTTGACGTTCGCGGGCGCGCGCGTCGCGCGACCGGGACGCAGGGCTCGCGCCCGCGCCGCGCGAGCCCTCTCGGCCGAGGATGGGGCGCCCACCCCTGCGCCGACGGCCGGGCCCGCCGGCGGCGGCGTGTGGGTGCGCTGGAGCGCGTTCGTGCAGCGTCGGCCGTGGTCGATCGCCGTGGTGGCAGCGCTGGCAATGCTCGCGATCGCGGCGCCCGCGACCGCGCTGCGGCTCGACTCCAGCGACGCCTCCAACGACCCCGTCGGCCAGACCACCCACAAAGCCTACGAGCTGCTGGCGGAGGGCTTTGGCGAAGGCTTCAACGGGCCGCTGCTGATCGCCGCCAAAGTCCCCAACCCGAAGCGCGAAGCCGTTGAAAACGGGGTGTTGCAGACAGAAGCGCCGCACACCGGCAAGAGTCCCGTGGAAAGGCTGCGCGCGGCGATCGCCGCGACGCCCGACGTCGTGTCTGTCGCGCCGGCGAAGCTCAACGCCTCCGGCGAGGTCGCCACGCTGAGCGTGTATCCGCGCTCCTCGCCCGAGGCGTACGCGACCACTCTGCTCGTCGCGCGTCTGCGCGAACACGTGATCCCGCCGATCGCCGCGAGCACGGGCATGACCGTGTACGTCGGCGGCGTGACCGCCGGCGGGGTCGACTTCGCCGCGGTGCTCGACCGCAAGCTCCCGCTGTTCATCGGCGTCGTCGTGCTGCTCAGCGCGCTGCTGCTGATGATCGTGTTCCGCTCGTTGGTGATCCCGCTGCAGGCGGCGATCATGAACCTGCTGAGCATCAGCGCCGCGCTCGGCGTGATCGTTGCGATCTTCCAGTGGGGTTGGCTCGGCGGCCTGATCGGAGTCCAGTCTGGTCCGGTCGACTCGTTCATCCCCGTGTTGCTGTTCGCGATCGTGTTCGGGCTGTCGATGGACTACGAGGTGTTCCTGATCTCGCGCATGCACGAGCGCTGGAGCAAGACGCATGAGCACTCGCAGTCGGTAGCCGAGGGCCTGTCGCTGACCGGGCGCGTGGTCACGGCGGCAGCCGCGATCATGGTATGCGTGTTCCTGTCGTTCACGCTGCTGGAAGGGCGCGTGATCAAGGAGTTCGGCCTCAGCCTCGCCAGCGCCGTGTTCCTCGACGCGCTCGTCGTCCGCTGCCTGCTGCTGCCAGCCGTGCTGCATCTCGTCGGCAGACGCACGTGGTCGATCCCCGGCCGGCTCGACAGGCTGCTTCCACGGCTGAACATCGAGGGCACGATGCTGCCGGCGGACTCCGCCGACGCGGCCGAGCACGCGGGCGCCGCCCCCGCCGCGGGCGCTCGGGCCCGCGGCGGCGTGGCGACCGAGGGAGCGGACGTCTGAGCCCAGTTTGGCGGGGGGCGGCGCTGGCGCTCCTCTGCACGGCGGCGCTCGGCGCCCGCGCGCCGGGTGCGCAGGCGGCCGCGATCACGGTGGGTGGAGGCGGCGGTCAGCGCTCGGCGCTGGTCGTCTTCGTGGCCGCCGACGAGTCCCAGATCGCGAGCGTCAGGGGCCTTTCGGTGGGCATCATGTCCGCCGGCCAGGGCCGCTACTCGCGCGCGCAGTTCCTGCTCGACCTCACGCAGGGAGCGCGCATCGCCGCCGCCTCCTACCCCACCGCCAACCCGCCGGCGCTGTCGATCGCGCCCTCGGGCGCCGGAGCGGTGGTCGCGGGCTGGCGCGCGGCGCGCAAGCGCGCCGAAGACGCCCCGCAGCTGCTGCGCCCGGGGCTACTCGCCGCCGAGGTCCCCGGCGGCGCGGGCTACGCGGGGATCACGGGCGCCGGCGCGCACCTCGACGCCGTGCTGGCGGCTGACCGCGACGGTCACATCGCGGGCATCTCGCTGGGTTCCGCCTCCTCGCTGCTCGCACGTGTGGCCGCGATGCGTCGTCGCGAGCGTCTGCTCGCGGTCGATCTGCCCGACGGGGCCGAAGGTCTCGCCGATCTGCGCGCGCTCGGCCAAGAGCGACCGGCGGGCGAGTTGTTGATCGTGCTCCAGCGCGCCGCGAACGCACCCGGCAACGAACTGCTGTGGAGCGCGGCTGCGGGTCTGCCGGGCGGCGGGGGGCACGAGCTGACCTCGCACAGCACCGACCAGCGCGGCCTGGTCGCAGCGTTCGACGTGGCACCGACGATCCTCGCCCACATGCGCGTGGCGATCCCAGCCGACATGCGCGGAAGGCCGATCGGCACCAACGGCCAGCTGCGCTCAGCGAGCCTGCGCGCGCTGATGGCGCGTCTGCACGTGATCGTCGGGCGGCGGCTGAGGGCGCTGGGCTGCCTGCTCGGCGGGTGGGCGCTGCTGCTGCTCGCCGCCGCCTGCTGGGCGCACGTACGGAGGCGGGCGAACGAGCGAGCTCGACACCGCGCGCGGGCGTGGGCGCTGCGCACGGGCGCGCTTGGCGTCCTGTGGGCGCCCGTCGCCGTGCTGATACCCGCCGCGCTGGAGCCGGGCGCCGCGGCGGAGTACGCGATCATCGCGCTCGCCTGCCTGGGGTTCGGCGCTCTCACCGATGCGCTGCTGCCGTGGCCGCGCGCACTGCTCGCGCCGGCGATCGTCGCGCTCGTCGCGCTCACCGTCGACGCGCTCGCGGGTACGCAGCTCTTGATGCGCTCGCTGCTCGGTCCCGACCCGATCCTCGGCGCGCGCTTCTACGGCATCGGCAACGAGCTCAAGTCGGGGCTCGCCGTGCTCGTCGCCGCGGCCGTCGCCGCCGCGCTGTATCCGGCTGTCCGCGGACGACGCGCGGCGCTCGCGATGGCCGGCGCGGGCGTGATCCTGGCCGTGATCGAGGGCTCGGCGCGGATCGGAGCAGGCGTCGGCGGCGTAATCCTGGTCAGCTTCGGCTTCGCCGTCGCGACCGTGCTGCTGCTGCCGGGCGCGCTCACGCGCAGGCGCGCGCTGGTCGTGCTCGCAAGCCCCGTCGCCGGCCTCCTCGTGCTCGCAGCGCTCGACCTCGCCACCGCGCACGGCACTGGCCACTTCACCGGCAGCGTGCTCGACGCCCACTCGCCGGGGGATGTACGCGACATCATCGTGCGCCGCTACGGCGCCGCATGGGATGAGCTGAAGAACGACGCGATGCCGGTCGCAACCGCCGTCGCGCTCGCGTACGCAGCCGTCGGCCTGCGCCGGCGCGAGCGCCTGCTCGGGCCGGTCGGCACAGATCCCGTGTGGCTGGCGGCCTTCGCCGGCGGCCTCGCCGCGGGTCTCCTCGGAGCCTTCGTCGAGGACTCCGGCCCGGTGCTGCTGGTGGTCGCCGTGTTCGCGCTTGGATGCGTCGCCAGCTACCTGTGGGGTCGGCCGCGCGAGGCAGCCTAACCGCGCGATCAGAGACGCCCGCGAAGCGAGCGCCAGCCGCGATCGACCGTCTCGATCCACGACGGCCGCTCGCGGTGCGCCGGTGCCACGGCCAGGCCATCCGGCGACTCGCCCTTGGAGCAGATGAACGCCAGCCGGCGCCCGCGCTGGTAGTCCGCCAGCCCCGTGGAGTCGGTGAAGCTGTGCGCCAGGGGCACGGTGCTGAACCCGAACTCGCCGGCCAGGTCGATGACCGCCTCGCGGGTGGGCACGAGCACCATCCGCTCGTCCGGTGTCCACAGCGGGTCCTCCAGCGTGCACAGCTCGAAGTAGCTGTCGGGGACCGGGGACAGCGAGGTCTCGATCACGATCGTCTGCGCACCGACGCCCGACATCAGCTCGAACAGCTCGACCGGCTTGGACACCTGATCCATGAAATCCAGGCACAGCACAACGTCGAACTGTTCGCCGAACTCGTGCTCGAACACGTCGCCGTGCTCGAAGCGGTAGCGACTCGAGTCGACCCCCTTGGTCTCGAACACAAAGCTCGCCTGGTCGATCGCCATCCGCAGGCCGTCCACACCGAGCACGAAGTCGGCCCCCGCTTCGATCGCGCGCAGCGACCACAGGCCGGCGTTGCATCCCAGGTCGAGCACGCGGTGACCGCCAAGCGAGCCGCCCGTCGCTCTCAGCAGCGCATCGAGAATGTAACCGTGCAGTTGCTCAGCGCGGTTGACCATGCCGTCTCCCAGGACCGGCGTGCTCACGCCGCCCTCGAACTCGAACCTGTAGTACCACCACGGGAACGCGGCGATCCGTTCCTCGAGCTTCTCGAGCTCCTTCGTCTCCATCAGTCCTCTCCCACCCCCGCCTCGGCGAGCGCCAGTCTACGGCCTCACGCGGCGCAGTCCCTGCACGAGCCGTGCAGCACGATCTCGTGCTCGGACACCGCCAGCGGGACTCGCTCGCTCAGATCGTCGATCGCTCGCTCGAGGCCTTCGTCGGAGAACGGCATCACCAGGCCGCAGCCGTCGCACACGAGATGGTGGTGGTGGTGCTCGCACACGCGCTCGTAGCGAACCATCGCCTGGCCGGTCTCCACGCGCTGGACGAGGCCAAGCCCCTCCAGCTCGTCGAGGATCCTGTACACGCTCGCCCTGCTCACGCGCCGGCGCCCGCCGCGCGCGCCCAGGGCATGCTCGATCTCGACCGCCGTCAGCGCGCACTCCTGCCCGGCGAGCAGCTCCAGCAGCGCGCGCCTGGCGCCACCGCGCTTGCGCCCGGCCGCCGCCAGCGCCCGCTCTGCGCGCTCGGCCCAGTCCTGCGCGGGTGTGTCGAGGGCGTGAGAGCTCATGTGACGATGGTAGAGACGCCGCCGTGACGGCCGCCACCAGTCGCAGGGCTCGCACCGCTCCCGCCACCGACTTGGATCGTCCGGCCACGGCGCCATGCCGCCCAGCCGCGCCCGAGCGCGTATACGCCGGCGCTGACGCTGCCGACGAAGAAGCCGACCGGGTAGTTGGTCTCATAGGAGGCTGCGATCGCACTCCAGACGATGATCAGCGCGATCGCCACCGACAGCGCCATCGCCACCGGCGGCCTGTCCGTGAACGACCGCGCCGCCGCCGGGGCGCCGATCATCAGGCTGAAGATCAGCAGCGTGCCCACGACCGGCACCGTCATCGTGCTCGCCAGCGCGAGCACCGCCAGGAAGCACAGCTCGATCCTGAAAGCGCTCACGCCGCGCGCCTCGCCCACCTCCGCGAGCACCGACGACAGCAGCAGCGGGCGGTACAGCAGCATGATCGCCGCCACGCACACCAGCGCCAGCGCCGCCGTCGGCGCGACCTCGTTGCTGGCGATGCCTAGCACCTCGCCGAACAGCAGCGAGTACACCTCCGGCGCGTACTCGCTGCTGAAGCTCAGGAACAGCGAGCCGAGCGCGAGCATCGCGACCAGCGCCAGCGCCGTCACCGCGTCGTGGCGCCCGCGTCTGCCCAGCAGGCCGATGCCGAGCGCGCCGAGCAGCGAGAAGACCCCCAGCCCGAACAGCGTGCTGATCCCCAGCAGGTTCGCCCCCGCCGCCCCCGCGAACGACCCATTGGGCACCGCATGGGCGACGAAGGCCGAGCCGCGCAGCACCGTGAAGAAACCCACCAGGCCGGCGACCACCGCGACGATGCTCGCCACCGTCCACGCGTTGATCATGAAGCCCGAGAACACAGCCCCGACAGCAGATAGACGAAGAAGATCAGCATCACCACGAAGAAGCTCACCGGCCAGCCCGTGCCGTGCGGCGGCCAGTAGAAGCTGTCGTAGGCGAGCAGCACGCCCAGCCACATCGCCGCCACCCCGATCATGCCCGCCACCACGATCGCCAGACCCGGGCGCCTGGTCAGGCGCAGCGCCGTCGCCGCTGGGCCGATCAGCAGCGCGGTCGAGAGGATCGTGCCGATCGTCATCGCCGCCAGGGCCACCGCAAGCGCCAGTGCCAGCAGGTACAGCGCCCCCACCACGCGCACGGGAATGCCGCGCGCGGCCGCCATCTCCGTGCTGACCGAGCTCAGCAGCAGGGGGCGGTACAGCGCCGCGACGATCGCCAGCGCCGCAACGCCCAGCAGCGCGACCACCGGGATCGTGCTCGCGGCGATCGCGAACACCGAGCCGAACAGGATCGTGACCGCCGCGCCGGTGGTGTTGCGGTAGGTGCTTTCCAGGTACAGCAGCAGCGCCGCCAGGCCGAGGGCCGCGCCGAGCACGATCCCGGTCGCCAGGTCGCGTCCGCGCGGGCGCTGGATGCCGATCAACTCCATCACCGCCGCCGCCACGACGTCGATCGCCACGATCCCCCACAGCGGGCCAACTCCCGCCAGGAACGCGCCCGATCCCCCCGTCGTGCCGATGTCGCCCAGCGCCTCCCCCGCGAATGACTGCCCGCGCATGACCGTGAACACGCCGACGCTCCCCGACACGATCGCAACCACTCCTCCAACCACGACCGCCACTCGCACCGCTTCGCTGGAGAAGAAGCCCGACGCGAAGATCGCCCCCGTCACCGCGCTCAAGGCCCGACCTCCGGCCCCGGGAGCACGACGTCGTGACCGTGCTGGCCGACCCAGCCGTCCGGGCCGTGTGCCCCCGATCGGTCGGCGTCGTCGCCCGCGCCCGCCACCACCAGCACGCGGCCGTGCACGTTCAGCACGTCCACGTGGCTGCCGTACAGCTCGCTGAGCACGTCCGCGCGCACGACCTGCTCGGTCGTGCCGCTGACCGCGCGCCCGCCCGCGAGGTAGACGATGCGGTCCATCACCGGCAGCAGCGGGTTCATCTCGTGTGCGCTGATCAGCACCGCCACGCCCAGCTCCCTGGCGATCCGCGCCAGCAGCGCGACCACCTCCTGGCCTGCGCGCAGGTCGAGGTTGGCCAGCGGCTCGTCCAGCAGCAACAGCTTTGGGCGCCCGACCAGCGCGTGGGCGATCAGTACGCGCTGCTGCTCGCCTCCCGACAGGTGGCCCACGCGCTGCTCGGCGAAGTCGCCGGCGCCGACCGCGTCGAGCATCTCCTGCACCAGCGCGCGGCGAGCGCGCGAAGGCCGCGCGATGCCCAGGCGGTGGGCGTCGATGCCCAGGCTCACGAGGTCGCGGGCGCGCAGCGGCATGTCCGGATCGAGCAGGAACTTCTGCGGTACATAGCCGACCTGGGGGTTGCGGTGCGAGCGAGCGCGACCCTCCAGCAACACGCGACCGGCGCTCGTCGGCTGCAGGCCGAGGATCACCCGGAACAGCGTCGTCTTGCCCGCGCCGTTGGAGCCGATCAGCCCCGTCAGCTCGCCCGGCGCGATCGCGAAGTCGACCTCGCGCAGCACCTCCCGACCGGCCAGCCGCACGCTGATCCGCTGCACCGACAGGATCTCAGGGCGCGCGCTCACAGCTTCTCAGTGGAGGCCTTCTCCGCGACAGCTCTGCGCAGCGCTTGCACCTCCGCCAGCATCCACGACTGATAGTCATACCCGGGCGTCGGCATCGTCTCGTACACCCCCACTACCGGCACGCCCGCGCGTTTGGCCGCTTCCAGGAACGACTGCGTCAGCGAGTCGGCCACCTGCTGGTTGTAGACGAACACCTTCACCCGATGCCCGGAGAACAGTCCGTCCTGCAGCGTCACGTCCTGTGGCGCCGGGTCGACGCCGTTCATGATGTCCGCCTGCAACCCGAACGGGGTCAGGTTGACGGTCCCGGCCGCTTCCAGCATGTAGTCGCCGACCGGCTCGGTGCTCGCCACCGGCGTGTCCGGATATTCCTTGGCGAACTGCGTGAGCGCCTGATACCAGGGTTCCAGCGAGCGTTCGAAGGCGCTCGCGTTGGCCTTGAAGTACGCTGCATGCGCCGGCTGCAAAGCCGATAGGTCCGCGGCAACGGCCTTCGCCACCGCCGGCATCGTCTGCGGTTTGTACCAGAGGTGAGGGTTGCGGGTGGAGTCCGCCAGCCCGAGCAGCTTCTGCACGTCGATCACCTTGCGCGCCGAGCTCGGCGACGCCGACTCGATCCGTTCCATGAACGTGTCGTAGCCGAGGCCGTTCTGCACCACCAAGCCCGCTGAACTCACCGCCTCGGCGACGCGCGGACTAGCCTCGAAGGTGTGCGGGTCGGTGTTCGGGTCGCTCTCGACCGCCGTCACCTTCACGTAGCGACCGCCGACCTGCGAGATCACGTTCGCGTACTGGTTCTCGGCGCCAACCGTCACGATCGCGCCGTCCACCGTGATCGGGGAGTCAACGCTGGCGCCGCAGCCGGCGAGGAGCACGGCGAGCACGACGGCGGTCGCGGCCACAGCAATCTGAGGTGCCTTGCGCGGGCGGTCGACCATCCGCCGCCCATCATAACAAGACTGAGTCTTGTTCTTAGCTCTCGTACTCGTCGAGCGCGGCGTGCCTGCGCCTGCGCCACACCACGAGCGCGCCCGCGACGAGGATCAGCACGACGACCGCGATCCCGGCGACGATGTAGCGGCGCTTGTGAGGGGGAGACTTCTTTGAGACTTTCGCGCCGCTTTTGTCAAGTTCCGCACGCAGTTTCGCGCTCGGCGGGCCGGACAGGTGCACGGCCACGTGCTGCCCGTTCTTGAGCACAAGGCGCAGGGAGTGTTCTTTGATCCTGAAACTGGCCGAGGTGATTTCGTCGGCGGCGATCTGGCGCTTGAGGGCCTGTTCGTTCTCCGTCGTGACGTGTCCGCCGGACGTGGTCGACGTCGCGCCGGCGGCCGGGATCGCGTAGGCGCACACCAGGCACGCGACACAAGCTGCACACACGACGATCCGAACCGCGAAAGTGCTTCTTGTCACTGGGCCCATCGGCGGTACCCTACTCACTTGCGCGCCATTTTGGTCGCCTTCTGGCGCTGCAGCTTGGACAGGTTGACCTTGCGCATGCGTACCGCCGCGGGCGTCACCTCGACGGCCTCGTCCTCGCGTACGAACTCGAGCGCCTCGTCGAGCGTCAGCCTGCGATGCGCGTCCAGGCGCACGAGCACATCGGAGGTCGACGAGCGCATGTTCGTCAGGTGCTTCTCCTTGACGGGATTCACGTCGAGATCCTCCGAGCGGGCGTTCTCGCCGATGACCATGCCCTCGTAGACCTCCTCCCCCGGGCCGACGAACAGCGAGCCCCGCTCCTGCAGGGTCATCAGCGAGTAGCTGACCGTCTCGCCGCGCCTGTCGGCGACGAGCACGCCGCTGGTGCGCGTCAGCAACTCGCCCGCCCACGGCTCCCAGCGGTCGAACACGTGGTGCATGATCCCGGTGCCACGCGTCTCGGTGAGGAACTCCGTGCGAAAGCCGATCAGCCCGCGGGCGGGCACCAAGTACTCCATCCGCACCCATCCGGTGCCGTGGTTGGTCATGTGATCGATGCGCCCTTTGCGCGCCGCTAGCAGCTGCGTGACCGTGCCCACATGCTCCTCCGGCACGTCCACCGACAGGCGCTCAACCGGCTCGTGGCGCTTTCCGTCGATCTCGCGCTCGAGCACGTGCGGCTGACCGACCGTCAGCTCGAAGCCCTCCCTGCGCATCATCTCCACCAGCACCGCCAGCTGCAACTCGCCGCGCCCCTGCACCTCGTAGGACGGGACCCCACCCACCCACTCGGTCTCGTTGACGCGCAGCGACACGTTGCCCACCAGCTCCTGGTCGAGCCTGTTCTTGATCTGGCGCGCGGTGATCTTGTCGCCGTCTTTGCCCGCCAACGGCGAGTTGTTGACGCCCACCGTGATCGACATCGCCGGCTCGTCCACCGTGATCACTGGCAGCGCCTGTGGGTCGCCTGGATCGGCGAGCGTCTCGCCGATCGTCACCTCCGCGATCCCCGCCACCGCGATGATCTCCCCCGGCCCCGCCTCCGGCGCGTCCACGCGGTCGAGCGCGTCTGTCACGTACAGCTCCGCCACCTGCGCGCGCTCGATCGAGCCGTCGGCCCTACACCACGCGATCTGCTGACCCTTGCGGATCGTGCCGTGGCGCACGCGGCAGATCGCCAGCCGCCCCACGTACGGCGAGGCGTCGAGGTTGGTCACGAGCGCCTGCAGCGGGTGTTCGGGGTCGTACGTCGGTGCCGGGATGTGCTCTAGCAGCAGGTCCAGCAGCGGCGCCAGGTTCTTCTCCTCGATCGCGTGCCCGGGCTCGTAGTGCAGCGAGGCGACGCCCGCCTTCGCGTTGCAGTACACGATCGGGAACTCGATCTGGTGCTCGTCGGCGTCGAGGTCGAGGAACAGCTCGTACACCTCGTCCACCACCTCCGCCACGCGCGCGTCCGGGCGATCGACCTTGTTGACGACCAGGATCACCGGCAGCTTCGCCTCCAGCGCCTTGCGCAACACGAAGCGCGTCTGCGGCAGCGGCCCCTCGGAGGCGTCCACCAGCAGCAGCACGCCGTCGACCATCGTCAGCCCGCGCTCGACCTCTCCCCCGAAGTCAGCGTGCCCGGGGGTGTCGATGATGTTCAGCTTCACGTCCCTGTAGCGCAGCGACGTGTTCTTGGCGAGGATCGTGATCCCCTTCTCGCGCTCCAGGTCCATCGAGTCGAGCACGCGCGTGGCCACGTCCTGGCCGACGCGGAACGCGCCCGACTGCCACAGCATCGCGTCCACCAGCGTCGTCTTGCCGTGGTCGACGTGCGCGACAATCGCCACATTGCGGATGTCATCTCTGGTCACGAGCACGGGCGAACAGGCTAGCGGCGCCAGCGCCCGGCGCCGGGGCGCGGGCCGGCGAGACGCGTCTACCTGGGCGCATCTGCGGGTAACGGATCAGGTAGCGAGATGGCGCTTATCCAGATCTTCACCAGTACGGGTTTGGGCGCGGGAAGCAGTGAGGTGCATGTCTGACCCGTCCCGCAGACCGTACGACTCCGCCTTCACGCGGCGCGCGCTGCTGCGCTACGGCGGCTCGCTGGGCGCTGCGGTCGCAAGCGTATCCTCCGCCGGCGGCTGGTGGCGCACGGCAGCCGCCGCCGCGAGGAAGATACGCGCCCCCGACAGCCTGCCAGACCCGCGCCTGCCGGCCGGCACCGTCAGCGAAGCGCTGCCGTTCGACCACATCGTCGTGGTGATGATGGAGAACCACTCCTTCGACAACCTGCTCGGCGCGCTCGCCCACTCCGGCCAGCCCAGGGCGCACGGCCTGCGCGTTACCCACGCCGGCGTCGCGCGCAACAGCAACCCCGGCCCGCAGGGCCCCGTGCAGTCGTTCGCGATACCCACCACCGCGCAGAGCCCGGTGGTCACGCAGACCTGGAACGCCACGCACGAACAGATCGACGGGGGCAGCATGGACGGATTCGTACGCTCGGTCGACTCAGATCAGCCGATGGGCTACTGGACGAAGGAGGTGTTGCCGTTCTCGTACTCGTTCGCCTCCAGCTTCACCCTCGCCAACCGTTGGTTCTGCTCGGCGCCATGCCAGACCTATCCCAATCGGCGCTTCTTGATGGCAGGAACCGCCTACGGCGATATCGCCACCGACGAAGAAAGCCTCAAGGATCCGCCGCCGCCTAACGGGACGATCTTCGACCGTCTGCACGCCTACGGCATCGGCTGGCGCAACTACTTCACCGACCTGCCACAGACGGCGATCATCCCGTCGATCGTCGAGAAATACCCGGCCAACCTCGCGCCGATCGCGCAGTTCTTCGCCGATTGCACCGCGGGCAGCCTGCCGTCTGTCAGCTTCGTCGACCCCGAGTTCGGCGCGCTGTCGGACATCGGCGCGCCGCTGACTAGCGTTCCCGGTCTTGAAGCGGTCGGCGTCAAGCTCGAAACGACCGGCGGCGACGAGGAGGACCCGCAGAACATGGACTACGGCGAGTACTGGGCCTATCAGGTCGTGCACGCGGTCCTCAGCTCCCCCGCGTGGCCGCGAACGCTGTTGATCTACACCTACGACGAGCACGGCGGCTACTACGACCACGTGCCGCCGCCAGCCGCGATCGCACCCGACTCGATCCCGCCGCAGCTCGAACCGGGAGACATCCCCGGCGGCTATGACATCTACGGTCCGCGCGTGCCCGCAATCGTCGCCTCCCCCTACTCCAAGCCGAACGCCGTCACCAATGTCGTGCACGACCACACCTCTGTGCTCGCGACGATCGAGGCCAAGTGGAACCTGCCGGCGCTCACCTACCGCGACGCCAACGCCAGGACCGTCGAGGACTTCCTCGACCTCGGGCAGGCGGCCATGCTCGAGCCGCCCGCCATCGCCGAACCGCCGGTGCCGGTCGAAGCGGTCACGGAAGGCTGAGGTCGGCTCGTGCGGACGCGGAAGATCCTCCTGCTCGCCGTGGCCGCGATCGCCGCCGGGCTCGTCGTCTCAGCGGCGCTGAGGGGTCGTCGCGTGGCCTCCGCCGCTGCGGCCGCCCCTGCGTCCGCAGCCCATGATGCGCGCACGCGCCCCTACAAGCCGCCCAAAGTCCGCCACATCTTCGTGATCATGCTGGAGAACGAGGACTACGCCTCGACGTTCGGCGAACCCACCGCAGACCCCTATCTGGCGCAGACGCTTCCCGCCGACGGCGCGCTGCTCGAGGACTACTACGCAACGGGTCACGAGAGCAACGACAACTACGTCTCGATCGTCTCCGGCCAGCCGCCGAACCCCGACAACCAGGCCGACTGCCAGGACTTCAACGACTTCGTCGACGCGAGCACCGAAGCGGATGGCGTGGAGGGCGGCATCGGCTGTGTGTATCCGGCGTCGGTGCTCAACATCGGCAATCAGCTCACCGCCGTCGGCAAAAGCTGGAAGTCCTACGAGCAGGACATGGGCAACGACCCCAACCGTGAGGCCGGCGCCTGCGGACACCCGGCGCTGGAAAGCAAAGACGAAACGCAGGATGCCGTCGAAGGCGACGGCTATGCCACCCGCCACGACCCGTTCGTCTACTTCCACTCCGTCATCGACGATCAGGCCTACTGCGACGATCACGTCGTCGCACTGGGCAGCAGCAGCGGCACGATGCCCGCGGCGGCGCTGAAGGGCGAGACCGGCCTCGCCACCGACCTACGCGCGGTGCGCACAACGCCCAACTTCTCGTTTATCACGCCCAACCTGTGCGAAGACGGCCACGACTATCCGTGCAAGAACGAGCCCAGCGGCGCCTCCGCGCTTGCCGACATCGATCGCTTCCTTGAAGCGTGGGTTCCGAAGATCACCAGCTCACCCGCCTTTCGCAAGAACGGCCTGCTGGAGATCACCTTCGACGAGTCCGACGGGGCTCAGTCGGACTCGTCCTCGTGCTGTGAAGAGAATCCCGGGCCGGCATCATCGCTGCCCGGCATCACCGGCCCCGGCGGCGGGCGCATCGGCGCCGTGCTGATCTCGCCCTTCATCAAGCCCGGCACTGTCAGCACGACGCCCTACAACCACTATTCCTCGCTCGCAAGCTTTGAGTCGCTGCTCGGTCTCGGCCGCCTCGCCTACGCGGCGGACGTGCCCGCCACGTTCGGTCAGGACGTGTTCACCGCCGCGCGGTAGTTCAGCGCCGGGCGACCGCCGCGCGCAGCCCCGCGCGCACCCCGAAGCGGGCGAGCGCCGAGGGGTAGCGCTCGGCCGCGGCGATCGTCTCTTCGAGCGCGGCGGCGAAGCGCCTGATCTCCTCCTCCTCGATGCACAGCGCCGGCAGCGCCTTGATGACGTTCATGTGATGCCCCGCCACCTGGCAGAAGATGCGGTGCTCGTGAAACAGCGGCACGGTCACAAGCTGCGAGAACAGGCCGGGCTGGCGACGCTCGACCGTCTCCCACAGACGCCGCGCGCTCGCGCCCGCAGGCGGGCCGAATTCGATCGCCCACATCAGGCCGAGCCCGCGGACGTCCCTGACGACCTCGAAGCGTTCCACCAGCGGCCTGGTCAACTCGAGCAGCAGCTCGCCCATGCCCTGTGAGCGCGCGACGAGATCCTCGCTGTCGAGCACCCGCAGCGTCGCCAACGCGACCGCCGCCGCCAGGTCGTTGCCGCCGAACGTCGAGCCGTGGCGCACGGCGCGCTCCATGCCGTCGAACACACTGTCGAAAGCCGCACGCGAGACCAGCACCGCGCCGATTGGCACGAACCCGCCCGACAGCGCCTTCGCGACGCAGATCATGTCCGGCTCAAGCGCCCAGTGCTCGAGCGCGAGGAATCGTCCGGTGCGCCCGATGCCCGTCTGCACCTCGTCGCAAACGAACAGCGTGCCCGCCTCGCGGCACAGGCGCTGCGCCGCCGGCAGGTAGTCGTCCGGCGGCAGGTTCACGCCCTTGCCCTGGATCGGCTCGACCACGAACGCGGCCACGTCGCCGTGCGAGAGCTCGCGCGCGAGCGCGTCCGCGTCGCCGAAGCCCACCTGCTCGCAGCCGGGCAGCAGCGGCCCGAAGCCATCGCGGAACTCCGCGCCGCCGTTCAGCGACAGCGAGCCCAGCGTCAGCCCGTGGAAGGCGTGGTCGGCGTACAGCACGCGCGGTCGGCCGGTCGCCGCGCGGGCGATCTTGATCGCCGCCTCGACCGCCTCCGTGCCGGTGTTCGCGGGGACCATCGCGGCGACGCTGCTCGGAGCGCGCGCGAGCAGCTGCTCGGCGAGAACGCCATTCAACAGCGTCACACCCAGTTGCGGAAGGTTGCCCGTGCGCGCGGCCATCACCTGCTCGATCGCCGCGATCGCCTCGGGATGATTGCGCCCGATCGCGAACACTCCGTAGCCCCCGAACAGGTCGAGGTAGCGCTCGCCCTCGGCGTCGATCAGATGCGCCCCCTCCCCCCCGCTCCACACCTTGTCGAATCCGAGCGTGCGAAGGATCCGCCCCATCTGCGGGTTCAGATAGCGGTCGTTCAGCGCCATCTCCTCGCCGCCTCGGCCGGCGAGGATCTCCTGCACGCTGGGTGGGGGCTCGATCGGCACCGGCTGAGCGTAGCTCGCGGGGGGCGATAGCTGCTCAAGGCACCCTCGTAAATGGCCGAAAACGAGCGATATGCAGGGGGAATCCTGGCTCTGTCCGACCGAGCTCGACCGCAGCCGCGTGGTCGACGCCAACGGTCGCGTTCGCACCATCCGAATGGTGGGAACTGCTGCCATCGCGCTCGCGCTGCTGATCGCGACGCCGTGGCTCGGCTGGTGGACGTTCATCCTGCTGGCGCTGTCGATCGCCAACTTCGTGAACGTCGGCCGGCGCATGGAGACCAGCGCGCATCCGGAGCGAATCAGCGCCTACGGGGTGCTGATAACGCTCCTGCTGCTCGCCACCGGCGTGATCCTCAGCGGCGGCCCGAGGAGCCCAGCGCTTCCGTGGCTGGTGCTGCCGGCGGCGATGGTCGCGGCGCGCTTCCGTTCCCAGGTCGTAATCGCGGCGGTGGCGCTGACGGTCGCCGTGATCGCGGCGGCCACGCTCGGCGTGCACACCGCCGCGACGATCCGCGACCCCGTGCCGGTGATAGCCACACTTGCACTGCTCGCGGCGGTCGTGTCGATCGTGTTGGCGCTGCAGGCGGCGGAGCTGCACCATCGCAGCGAGGCGATCCTCGACCCGCTCACCGGCCTGCTCAACCGCCACGCGCTCGTCCCGCGCTTCCTCGAGCTGTCCCTGCAGGCGCGCGTGACCAACCAGCCGGTGTGCGTGATGCTGTGCGACGTAGACAACTTCAAGGCGATCAACGACGACCACGGGCACGACCGCGGCGACGCGGTGCTGCGCGACCTCGCGTACACGCTGCGCAAGCACCTGCGCTCGTTCGAGCTCGTCTATCGCCTGGGCGGCGAGGAGTTCCTAGTGGTACTGCCGGGCCTCGACCTCGCCGGCGGGGTGGAGGTCGGCGAGCGCCTGCGCGCGGCGGTCGAGCAGGCGCAGCCGTCGGGCATCCCGATCACGATCTCGCTCGGCGTCAGCGCCGCCATCGGCGTGCACGTCGACTACGAGTCGATGTTCAAGGCGGCGGACACCGCCCTGTACGAGGCCAAGCGCGCCGGGCGCAATCGCGCGGTCGCGGCGCGGTTGGAGCCGGGTGAGGACGGCTCTGCGGGACCCGCTGGACAGCTCGCACCGATCGAAGCGGCCATCGGGGTTTAGTCCGGCCGAAAACTGGGTACCATGTTGGGAGCCATGGTTGTTGGCCATGGGGGAACTAGCGTCCATGATCGGGAAGGAGTCGAAAGATGCCTTCAATGACTATTGCACCGCCGAAGAGAAGCACCCCAGGGGTCGCGCGCGACGACGCAACGCTCTTCGTTCGCTGGCAGCAGCAGGGCGATGAAGCCGCACGCGAGGCGCTGGTACGTCAGTACATGCCGCTCGCTCGCAGCCTGGCTCGGCGCTACGGGCGCTCGTCTGAGCCGTTCGAGGACCTGCTGCAGGTTGCCTCGCTCGGCCTGCTCAAGGCCATCGATCGCTACGACGCAGACCGCGGTTATCCCTTTGCCTCGTTCGCGGTGCCGACCATCCTCGGCGAGATGCGTCGCTACTTCCGCGACTCCGGCTGGGCCGTCCACGTTCCGCGGGGCGCGCAGGAACGCGCCCTGAAGGTTCGCGACGCCCAGGAGCGCCTTGCCAACGAGCGCGGACGCGCGCCGACGGTCAACCAGCTGGCCGAGTACCTCGAGTTCGACACCGAGGACGTGGTCGACGCGCTGCAGGCCGTCGAGGCCTACGAGACGCTCTCGCTGGACGCCCCGCGCCCGCGAGCAGACGGCGAAGTCGTCGCCTACGGCGCGACCTTCGGTGAGGTCGACGACCGCTACGAGCTGGTCGAGCTCGACGCCACGGTGACGGCGGTGCTCAAGCACCTTCCCGCACGCGAGCGCCTGATTCTGCGCATGCGGTTCGTCGACGACCTCACGCAGACTGAGATCGCCGAGCGCATCGGTCTGTCGCAGATGCAGGTCTCGCGTCTGCTGCGCCGCTCGCTTGAGCAGCTGCGCACGCTGACGCATTCGAGCTGACAGCAGCACCGCGCCTGCTGCTCGATGGCCAGAGCCCCGAACGTCTGCCTGAGTCTCGTCAGCAAACCGGAGAACGTCGTGGTCGTTCGCCAAGCGCTGACCGGCGTGGCCGAGTGCTTGTCGCTGAACGCAATCGAGACCAACGACCTGAACACGGCCGTCAGCGAGGCATGCAACAACGTCGTGATGCACGCCTACGACGGTGAGGAGGGACCGCTCGAGGTGGACGTGTACGTGCTCGCCGACGCGGTGCAGGTGCTCGTGCGCGATCGCGGGCGCGGCATTGACACGCGCGCGGAGTCCTCTGAGGAGGGCCGCCCGGGGATCGGCATGCCAGTGATCGACGCGCTCGCCCGCAACGCCGAGTTCACTCAGCGCGAGGGCGGCGGAACCGAGGTGCGCATGGAGTTCGCCACGCCCGACGCCAAGCCGCTTGACCCTGTCGAGCGACCGGACGAGGCGACGATGAAGGCCGAGCGGCGATCCGCGCTAGCCGGGCAGAGCGACCCGGCGGGCGAGGTGGTGCTGAAGCTCGCCCCGGATGCGATCGCGCGAGCCGTCCTGCCCAGGGTCCTGAGCACGCTTGCCGCCCGCGCGCACTTCTCCACCGACCGCATCTCCGATATCCAGATCGTCGCCGACGTGCTGGCGGCGAACGCGGGCGACTCGATCGACGGAAGCCACATGGGCGTCGAGGTGACGACCACGCCGCGCAGGCTGGAGCTTCGCGTCGGCCCGCTGCACGCCGGTCACGGTGAAAGCCTGCTGGCGGCGGCGGCAGACGGCCTGGCGCCGGTGGTCGAGCGGCTGACCGACGTCACCCGAGTGGCGCCGGACGACTCGGGTGAGACGCTCGAGCTGCAGCTGATCGACCGGCGCTAGCGCAGGGCGAGCTTCAGCGCCGAGGTGTTGTGCCCCGATTTGGGGGCGAAGGCGACCCTCAGCTTGAGCTTGCGCCCGCGCTTGTGCAGGGCGGCCACGCCGCTCGCCTTCAGGCGCACGCTCAGCTTGATCTCGCCGGCTTTGCGCACGCGCACGCTCGTTTTGCGAACCCCGCTTCCGGTGATCGTCAGGCGCCCGGCTTCCGGCGCCCAGATCGTGAGGATCATGCGCGAGCGGCGAAGCTCGAGCTTGTGCGAGAGCACTTCGATCGGGCAATGCGAGACGGCGATCTTGGTGTTCTGTGTGATCTTCGCGCCGCTCTGGGCGACGATCGTCGTCGGCGCCTGCAAGGTCGGGTTCGCTCGGCACAGGCGGCCGTTGCTAGAGACGGCCGAGTTCGCTCCGAGCGGCAGCTTTACGGTGACGCTAGCGACGGGCACGTCCGGCAGGTCTTCGAACGTCGAGGTCGTGATGCTCGAGTGCGCGATGTGGGTGTGGCCGACGAGCACCACCTCGACGCCGTCGCCCTGCACGACGAGGTCCAGATCGGGGAACGCTTCGGCGCCATGGGAGACGTAGTAGGCGGGCCCCTTGAGCTGACCCGCAAGCACGGGCGTGGTCACGATCGCTTCGCCGACCTTTGCCGTCGACTTGCACACGCCGGGCGGAGGACCCGTTTCGAATTCGGCGGCCGTGCACGCTTTCTGGAGGGTCGAGAGGCGGGCCACTAGCTGCGGGGGCAACTGCATCTGCACCTCGCGGATGTTGGCCTGGCCCGCGGGCTGGGTGATCTTGACTTCGATGCTCGCGCCCTGCGGCCTGGTGACCTTGGCGCCGCTGGTGCTAGCGCTCAGCACTGGCTTAAACGCGAGCGCGCTGCAGCCGCCGACCTGGAAGGGGCTCGACAGGCTCTGCGTAGCACCGAAGGTCGATTTCAGCGTCGATTCGGTGGCCAGCGGACCGCAACTGGTGGGATTGAACAGGAATTTCTGGCGGTTGACGTCCACCGCCAGCGACTTCAGGCGCAGCGGCACGCCTCCGACGACCGTCGGAAGCTGGCTCGTCACGGTCACCCTGCCGCTGTACAGGCCCACCTCGATGCCCGCGCGCGTGACCACGTCGCCGAGGTCATACGGCCCGGCCACCGCCGGCACGACGACCGACAGCCCGTACGGCGCGCCACCGTAGGGGCCGGTCAGGTACGCCAGCCCGTTGAACACGTACGGTTCGCTGCCCGCGCCGGCGGCCACCGCGACCGTTCCGATCTGGCTGCCCTGCGGGCAGGTCCCGGCGTTCGCCTGCGGTTCGCCGCACAGCGGGACCGAGGGGATCGCTCCGACCAGTCCCGGCGGCAGCGTGGTCGTGACGCTCGACAGATACTGCTGGCCGTCGGCGCGTGCGAGGCCGAAGTCGAACGGGCTGTACGCGCCGGCCTGCGCGGGGCTCTGCGGCGCGATGCTCTGCACCAGCGAGAACGGCAGTGGCGAGGGGCACGCTCCGCCCGCGCCGTTGCCGTCGACAAGGAACCCGCTCGAGTGGGCGGCGGCGGCAGGCTCCCCGCCGTAGGGGGTGATCGCCGCGGCAGGCGTGGCCTGACCGCACGACAGGGGGTTTGCCAGCGGCGCACGCGGTCCACCGTTGAAGCGCAGCACGAAGTCTTCGAAGGGCACCGGCGGCGCGCCCGAGAAGGTGGCCGTCAGCTGGCCGGTCTGGGTGCTCGCGGTGACGCGCCCTTCCAGGCGCACGCCGGCGCCGTACTGCGGCGCTTCGCCGATCACGAAGATGCGGTACTCACCGCCCGATTCGGGGCCCTTGCCGGGTTCGGGCGATCCGACGTACACGCCCCCGTTCAGCGAGCCGTCGGGTATGCCGGGGGCGTTGACGGCGACCGTGCCGACCTGCGAGGCGCTCGGGCACGCGTCCTGCGCGTACTGCGCGTCGCTGCACGCTTCCAGTCCGTGCGCGGCGGAGGCGTCGAGCGTCATCCCTTCGGGCAGCGTCACCTGCGCGTCCTGCACCTCGGGGGAGTCCGGCTTGGACGGTTCGCCCATCGGCTGGGGCACGTGCAGGTCGGTGGTGATGCCGTCAGGCTGATCGGACTGGCTGGCGCCCGCGGTCAGCGACAGCGTCGGGTTGAACGCGAGTTCGTCGCAGCCGGTGGGCGCCACCGGCGTGGTGTTTTCGTAAGCCAGGAACTGCCCCGGGTCTTCATAGGAGTCGACATGCAGGGTCGTCACCGGCTTAACCGAGCACGACGTGCTGGGGAGCGTGAGGAACGCGGTCGGGGTTCCGACGTGCGTGTGCTCCTGCGGCACGCCCCAGAACACCAGCCGCGACTCGATTACTTCCGGCTGCTGGGGGATACCTTCGATCTTGAAGTACTCGTGATAGTCGCCGCTGGCGACGCCACTGCCTTCGCCGTCCGCCGGCGCTTCTTCAGGCTTCCAGCTGATCCCGCCTTCGAGGTAGGTGTGGCCCTGCAGGCCGAGCAGTTTGAGCGTGGCGCTGTTGATTTCGACCCCGAACCGCGATGGCTCGCCGGGCTTTCGCACCATGTTGTAGACGGGGAAGTGTTCGGTCACCGTTTCCTTGACGCCGGCGAGGATTTCAGCGGTGCCCGTAGCTTCGTCTTCTCCGACCTTGCTTTCCAGCGGGCACTCTTCTTTGTCCGAGTTGAGCTCGGCTTCGGTGCACAGTTCCTTGGTTGCTTCCGGGTTGACGGCCATGCCGGGAGGCAGATCGACGCGCACGTTCGCGACGTGGCCCACCGGTTCTTCCCATTTTTTTCCGAGAATTTCGTGTTCGGTGGCCGCGAACCTGAAGTCCGTGATCCCGAAATCCGGGTGCCCTGACGCCTGCGTGTAGAAGGCCGATGCCGGACCCGCGTCGGTGCAGCTCGATTGCGCGCACGTGCCGGCTTCCCACTTGGACACGGCAAACGCCTGCGTCGCTGCCGGCAGCGACGCGGCGCCGAGCACGCTGACGAACATTGCTAGGAACCACGTACGCACGCGCCCGGTTGGGCTCCACAGACGGTCGGGGCTGCTCATCGCGTCGACTCCGACGCTCAGTGGGTTGGGGCAGTTCGGTGGCTGCGCTCAAAGCGGACTCCGCCTCGACCGACGCGTGCGATCAGGCTCGAGACGATCGCACCCACGACGAGATAGGCCAACAGCGCGATGCCCCAGTTCACCGTGATCGCCCGCTTGGCGTGACCCGTGAAGCGGATCAGACCTGTGAACGAGCCGGCGAAGAAGTTGGCGCCTTCGTGAATGCCTTCCACGATCGTGTTCGCCCCGTTGGCATCCACATCGCGCAGCACGATCGCGAGCGCGATCAACAGCCCGATCAGCGACGCCACGGTCATCACCAGACGCGCGATCAGCAGCACCCCCGCGCCGGCGGTGCCCACAGCCGCAGCGCCAGCATCGCGGCTACGCCACGCGATCGCTCTACGCCGGCCGGCTCGTTGTTCGACCGGTTCGCCTTCGCGTGCGGGTTCACCGACCCGTTCGACCGGTCCGCCTTGCCGTGCAAGTTCACTGCGTCGTCTTAGCCTCATTACTCCCTCCTCCTTCAAAATGGGGGCGACACGCCGGCAGGCAAGTTGACGAGCCAAGCCCAGTGCCGGCATGCCGCCCGTTCATACCCCTGTGGGGCGACAGCCGCCGGGGGACGCGACTGGCACCTGCGGGTATGGCGCTGCACTGTGGATATGCCCCTTGGGCCGCGAGGCTAAACGTCGGTTTCCCGCAGGGCCTACGGGGGAAATAGGAAGGTCAACGACACGGGAGCGGCGCGAATGGCGATCGACGGAGGGCGGATGGCGAGCAGAACGAGCAGAGGCGAGCGCGTGACCGTGGCGACGCTCGGCGGCGAGCAGGCGCAGCTGGGGACCCCCGACGGCGGGGGACGGACGATCGAAACCGACATCCCCTCGCGCCTGGACCGGCTTCCGTGGGCGCGCTTTCATTGGATGATCGTCCTCGGGCTCGGCACCGCCTGGGTGCTCGACGGGCTAGAGGTCAACGTCGTCGGCTCGATCTCCAGCCGTCTGGGCGAACATGGAGCGGGCGCAGGACTGACGCTCAGCCAGATCTCGGGCTGGGGAGCGTCGATATATATCGGAGGGGCGTGCGTCGGCGCGCTCGTGTTCGGACAGCTGACCGACCGCTTCGGACGCAAGCGCCTGTTCATGCTCACGCTTGCGATCTACCTGCTCGGCACGCTGCTGACGGCCGCGTCGTTCTCGCCGGCGTGGTTCTTTGTGGTGCGGGCGATCACCGGTATGGGCATCGGCGGCGAGTACAGCGCGATCAACTCGGCGATCGACGAGCTGATCCCCGCGCACCACCGCGGCCGCGTGGACGTGACGATCAACGGCAGCTACTGGGTAGGCGGGATCGGCGGTCCGCTGCTGGCGGTGCTGATGCTGAACACCAACATCTTCCCCACCGATCTCGGCTGGCGCTTCTCGTTCGTGCTGGGCGCGGTGATCGGCCTGGCGGTGCTGCTGGTGCGGCGCAACGTGCCCGAGAGCCCCCGCTGGCTGTTCATCCACGGACGCGAGCGGGAGGCCGAGCGGATCGTGCAGGGAATCGAAGCGCAGGTCGAAGAGCAGACCTCCGAAAAGCTGGCGGAGCCGGAGGGCGAGCCGATCACCGTGCACCAGCGCCGCACGATCCCGCTGCCCACGATCATCCGCTCGGTCGTCACGATGTACCCACGGCGCTCGATCCTCGGGTTGGCGCTGTTCATCGGCCAGGCGTTCCTCTACAACTCGGTGATATTCGGCTTCGCCAACCTGCTGAGCCTCTACTTCCACACACCTTCCGGCAGCGTCCCGTACTACCTGGCCGTGTTCGGCGCCGGCAACTTCGCGGGCGCGCTGCTGCTGAGCCCGCTGTTCGACATCGTCGGGCGCAAGCCGATGATCGCCGGCACCTACATCCTGTCGGGGGTGCTGCTGATCGGCACGGGGCTACTGTTCAAGCAACACCAGCTGACCGCCACCACGTTCACGGCATGCACGTGCGCGGTCTTCTTCTTCGCCTCCGCCGGCGCCAGCGCGGCGTACCTGACCGTGTCTGAGATCTTTCCGATGGAGACGCGTGCGCTGTGCATCGCGGTCTTCTATGCGGTCGGCACCGGCATCGGCGGGGTGATCGGGCCGCAGGTGTTCAGCCGCATGATCAACACCGACAGCTACGAGCAGGTGTTCCTCGCGCTCGTCCTCGGCGCAGTGATGATGATCATCGGCGGCGTCGCCGAGCTGCTGTTCGGCGTGAGGGCCGAGCGCCGCAGCCTGGAGAGCATCGCCAGGCCGCTGACGGCCGCCGGGCCACTGTCCTCCACGGACAGGGTGCTGTCGAGCGTGTGATGTCTGACGCGGAGGCAAGGAAAGGCGCGTTTCGCCACGAGGCGCTGTTCTACGCGGGCGGCAACCACGGGTTCCTGGACGGCACGCTCGAGCTGGTTCGACGCGCGCTCGCGCGCGAGGCGGGCGTGCTGATCGCGGTCGGCGCCGAGCGAGCCGCCGCCTTGAGGGAGGCGCTCGGCGCCGACTGCGAGCGCGTGTGCTTCGTGGACATGCGCTCGCTGGGGCGCAACCCCGCGAGGATCATCCCGGTGTGGCAGGACTTCGTGCGCGAGCACGCGGTTGGCGGCGACGGCGACGCGCTCGGGATTGGCGAACCGGTGTGGCCCGGGCGCAGCGCGGCGGAGCTGAGCGAGTGCGAGCGCCACGAGGCGCTGCTGAATCTCGCCTTCGACGGCGGCCCGGGGTGGCATCTGCTGTGCCCGTATGACCTCGACGGCCTCGCCGAGGAGGTGATCGCGGCCGCCAGGCGCAACCATCCGCTGCTCGCAGGGGTTGACGAGGGTCACGTAAGTGACGGCTGCTCGTGCGCGCACGAGCCCGCGCGGCCGTTCGCCGGCGATCTGCCCGCCCCGCGCTCGCCGGTCAGCGAGCTAGCGTTCACACGCGAAAACCTGGCGCAGCTGCGGCACGCGATAGCCGCCTGGGCCACGGAGCAGGCGCTGGCCGGCGAGGGTACCGAAGAGCTGGTCCTCGCCGTCGACGAGCTGGCCGCGAACAGCATTCGCCACGGCGGCGGCGCCGGCACGCTGCGCTACTGGCGAGAAGACGGCCTGCTGATGTGCGAGGTTCGCGATACGGGCTGGATCCACGCGTCGCTCGTCGGGCGCAGTCGCCCCTCCGCTTATGCGCGCAACGGACGCGGCGTGTGGCTCGCCAACCAGCTGTGCGACCTCGTGCAGATCCGCTCGACGCACGCCGGCAGCGTCGTGCGCGTGCACAAGTCCCTGGCCTGACCGCGGCGAGCCGTGCGGGCGCTCAGGCGAGCACTTCGTCGGCCACCGCGATCGTCGGCAGGTGATCGGCTACGCCGGTCACGCTCAGCAGGCGCTGGACCTGCTGCGAGCCCGGGGTGATCGCGAAGCCCTGCCCGCGATCGCGGCAGCGCTCGAGCGCCACCAAGATGACGCGCAGGCCGGTCGAGTCGACGAACTGCAGCTGCTGGAGGTCGAGCACCACCATCGTCTCGCCGCTCAGGCCCTCAGCGTCGATCGCCTGCTGGAGAACCTCGGCACTCGCCATGTCCAGTTCTCCGGCGAGCGAGAGGATCACGCGCCCGGCCCCATGGCGCACATCGATCTGAAGCTGATCGGCTACCCCCATGCTTGCGATTTTACCGGAGAACCACGCGGGCGAGGCCACCTTCGCCAGGGTGCGGCCCGCGCCGCGCATCTGCGATCACGCGGCCCTGCGCGGGCTGGCCGCGCCGGTGCCGGTTTGCGCGAGGCGTACGGCCAGCAGGGCGATGTCGTCGCGGAGCTTGCCGTGCGCGCGTCGCAGGGCCGCGTGCTCGAGGCGCTCGAGCATGCCGGCGAGCGTGGGCTGGGCGCTCGCGGCGCGTAGCTCGAAACGACGCTGCTCGTCGCGCTGAGGCACCGCTCGCCCCGCCTCGGGCAGCCCGTCGGTGTAAAGCAGGAGCGTCTGGCCGGCCTGCAGCTCGACGTCGACCTCGTGGACATCCACCGGGTCGAGCACGCCGAGGAGCGTGCCCGGCTCACCCACGGGCCTGCACTCGCCGTCCGTGTCGATCAACAGCGGCGGGGGGTGACCCGCGAGCGTGACCGTGAGCCGCGCGTGCGTGGACAGCGGCTCGAGCGTCACCAGGCAGACCGTGCACAGGTCGGCGCCCACCGGCTGCCTGCGCAGCGCCTCGTGCAGCGTGCGCAGCATCCCCGTCGGCGTCTGTCCGAGCATCGCCGCGGTTCGCAGCGTGTGTCGCGCCAGCGCCGTCACCGCGGCCGCGCGCGGACCCTTTCCACAGACGTCGCCGATCACCAGCAGCCAGCGACCGTCGCCGTAGGCGAGAACGTCGTAGAAGTCACCGCCGACGTCGTTGAGCTCTCCGGCCGCGTGGTACAGGCATTCGATCTCCGCGCCCGGGATCTCCGGCAGCGATCCCGGCAGCAGGGCGGCCTCCAGCATGCTCGCTATGCGCGTGCGCTCGGTGTAAAGGCGCGCGCTTTCTACCGCCGTGCCCGCGCGGCGACCGAGCCGCACGGCGAGATCGAGGTCCGCGTGCGACAGGCGCCGGCCAGACTCCGAGGAGACGAGCGTGATCGCGCCGAGCGTTCGCGCCGGCGCCGCCAGCGGCACGATGATCACCGCCGTCGCGCCGATCGCCTGCAGCAGCTCCAGGTGCGCGTCGTCGCGCGCGTAGGCGGCGAGCGCGTCGGCGTCGATGTCGGTGTAGATGCGCGCCCGCCCGCTGCGGATCACCTCCGGCACGCCGACAGGGTCATCCAGCGTGGGGTGATAGCCGCTGTCGAGGCGTTCCGCCAGCGCAACCTTGGCCGGATCGGCGTGGTGGACGGCCACACGTTCGATCTCGCCGCTCTCGCCCAGCACGTCAACGGCACACCAATCGGCGATCTGCGGCACGGCCAGGCGCGCGATGCGTTGCAGCGTCTCCGCGTAGTCCATCGAGGAGGCGAGCATGCGGCTGGCCTCCGCCATGAAGCTTTCGGCCACCTGCACGCGCTTGACCTGCGTGATGTTCTCGAACACGTTTACCGCGTACAGGATGCGTCCGCTGTCGGGGTCCAAGACCGGTGAGGAGCGGGCGATCAGCCAACGCTCCTCGCCGGTCGCGCGGACGATGTTCCTGACCAGCAACGGCTCGGGCCGCTCGCCCGCGAACAGGCGCCGGCTGGGCATCTCCTCCAGCCCCAGCTCCCGTCCGTGCTCGTCCTGGACGACAAAGCGCGGCATCGTCGTGCCGGGCTGCGCGCTCGTGAGCTCGAGCGGCGAGGCCGCGCCCAGCAGGTCGGCCGCTGCCTGATTCGCGAACAACATGTGGCCCCGCTCGTCGGTCAGCGTAATCGCCTCGGCGAGGTTGACCAGGATCGCCTCCAGACGCCGCTCGACGCTGCTGACCTGCGCGAACAGGCGTGCGTTGTCGATCGCCATGGCCGCACGCCTGGCCAGCTCGCGCGCGAGGTCGAGGTCGGCGGCTTGGTAGGGCTCGCTCTCGCCCAGGCGCAGCACTGACAGCGCGCCGAGCGTGCGCCCGCGCGCGAGCAACGGCGCGACCGCCGCCGAGCGGTAGCGGTGCTCGATCATGAAGCGCGCGTGCTCGGAGCCCTGTGCGAAGGAGCGCAGCAGCATGCTCGTCATCTCCTCGCGCAGCTCCGCTTCGCCGCTGCGGATCACGCGCGCGACCGGGTGCTCGCCGTCGGGATCCAGCAGATGGCGTCTGCGCAGCGCTTCCAGCGCCTGCGCGACCTCCGGGTCCGACGCGGCGACCGCCACCTCTCTGATCGTGCCGTCCTCGTCGAGCAGGTCGATCACGCACAGGTCCGCCAGCCGCGGCACGGTCAGGCGCGCGACCTGCTGCATCGTCGTCGCGGGCTCCAGCGACGACGACAGCACCAGGCCGGCCTCGACCAGCAACTCCACGGCGATATCGCTCGCCGGCAGCGCCTGCTCAGCCACGCTGCGAGGTTACCAGCGCCCGTAGCAGCCACGCGCCAAACCCGCTCGGGAGGTCCGCCGTCCAGCTACCCCGAGCTCAAGGCCTGCGCTCGGCGGCCTCGCGGCCCAGTCCAAGCACGCCGGCGGCCGCGCGCGCCGCCAGCGCCTGATCATGCGGCGCCTGTCCGGCGAGTTGTATGACCGTGCCCTCCAGGGCGCCGATGAAGGCGAGCGCGAGGACTCTGGCCGGCGGCCCGGCAGGGATCTTCCCCGCTCTGCGCCCGGCGCCGACCAGGCGCGTGCAGCGTTTGACGAGGCTCTCGGAGACCCGCTCGAGGTGACGCCCGACCGGGTGATCCTGGCCGCTGAACTCGAGCCTCAACGCCATCGCCACGCGGGCTAGGTCTCGCCGGCAGAAGACGGCGTGACCGCGTGCCATCGTGATCAGCGCGAGAACCGGATCCGGCTCCCGCTCGACCAGCCGCCCGACCTCCTGGCGCCACGTCTCATCGACCCAGTCGATCACCGCCAGGGCGAGGTCCTCCTTGTCCCTGAACTGGTGATAGAGCGCCCCGCGGGTGTAGCCGGCCTCGCTTGCCACCCGCTCGAGCACGAGGTTTCCGTAGCCATAGCGAGACAGGCCCATCGCGGCCGACTCGAGCAGCGCGCTGCGCGTTCGAGAGCTGCGCTCGACCTGCGTCGAGCGCGTGCCGCTCGCCGGTTCCGCCGCGTTCGACCGCCGGGCGGATCGTGGTGCTCCTACATGCATGTATGTATGTTACCTTGCCCGCATGCGAACCGTGTGGCGGCGCAGCACCCGAGAGTGACATGAGGCTTTCCAACAGCGAGCACGAATCTCGCGCCTGGCGGATTGGCGAGGTCGCACCCGACTTCAGGCTCGAGGATGCCTGGGCGCTACCGGCTGAGGGAGGCGTCGAGGACTTCGCGACGCTGCTCGAGGTGATGGCGGCCCTCGATCCCTCCAACGCGGGGTCCTGTGCGACCCGCGCACTGTTCGCCATCCGCTATCGCGTCGGCGGATGGCTCGGGTGGGACGACACACCGCGCCCACTCGCGATCCCCGACGACACCGAAACGACGCTGAGCTCGCGGCTTCCGGAGGATCTGCGCAACACCGCCCCCGGCTCGGGTCTGCGCTCGAAGGCCTTCACTCCCCTGTACCGGACGGACGTCGAGTGGGCGGCTGAGCTTTCCAACCGAACCGTTCACGCCGTCATGCACCTCGCCTGGGTCGAGCAGGGCGACGGCCTGTATCGAGGGCAGATGGGCGTGTACGTCAAGCCGCGGGGAGGGTTCGGAGCGGCATACATGGCCGCGATCGCGCCGTTTCGCCATCGCGTCGTGTATCCGGCCCTGATGCGACAGATCGAACGGGCTTGGAACGCCCGCATGGCGCGTCAATCGCGCGCCGGTAGCTCCACCGCACCGGCGGCTCGCTAGCCCTGGGATCGCGACCGTGCCTCCAGCTGCGCTGCGGTGGTGGCACTCGCGCCTTCGAGCAGGTCGTCGGCCCGCCGCCGAGCGTCCTGCCCGACGAGCCGCCCGAAGCTCTGCCGTCGCGATGCGACCACGTCGTAGAGCAACGCGGTGGTCCTGGGCAAACTGTGGGCCAGTCCTCCCAGCGCCCGTGTCGCCGGCAGCACGCTCAGCACCTCGGCGGCGGCCGCACCTCCCGAGCGAAGGCAGCCGTCCTCGCCGACGACGTGAGCGCGCCTCAGGCGGTCGCCGGGGAGCACGTCGATCAGCAGTTCGGAGCCGAGCGGAGACTGAATCGGTACGGTCACGAGCGTATGGCGATGGTCGTGCCTCACAGCCCAGGCCATCGCCCAGCGACAGAAGCCACAGTCTGCGTCGTACAGAACGATCAGCCGGCCGCTGCGGTCGCTCATGCCGAGCCCGCTCGCGATGCTGCGGCGGTGGCGACGTCGCTCGGATAGGTGAGGCGTGCGCGCAGCAGGAACACGCCCGCCGCGGCCAGCGTGGCGAGCATGATTAGGAAGCTCACCTCGAGCCCGGTCGCCGTCGACGGCGAGATGCCGCTGGGGTGGGTGCCGATCGGGGCCTGCGCGGGCGTGATGCCGGCGACCAGGTCCGCGAGGCCACCAAAGGCCAGCGGCGCCAGCGCCTGCGCGAGCGAGCGCACGAACGTACGTGTGCCCTCCGCGCGGCCCCACAGGCCGGCGGGGATGATGTCCAGCCGCGCGGCGTCGAGCGGCGGGTTGGCCGCGGAGATCAGCGCGGTGCCGCCTAGGTCGAACCACAACGCGGGCGTCAGGTGACTAGCCAACACGCCCGGGACGAGCAGCACTGCAGCGCCGAGATAGCACACGGCCGGCACCCAGATGCGAACCCCGAGAAAGCCGCGTCGCAGTAGCGTGTCGGTGAGCCGCCCGCTCACCAGCGTGCCGGCGAGCGCTCCCAGGACCAGCGTCGCCACGAGCAGCTCGGCGGTCGCTTGGCCGATGTGGTAATGCCCCCGCATGAACAGCACCACGAAGGTCTGCAACCCGGAGAAGAAGAAGTAGCCGAGCGAGGAGCTGATGACCAGCAGCATGTAGCTGGGAATCGACAGGACATAGCGAACTGCGCGCCCGAGCCCCATCGCGCTCGGATCCTCGCTCAGCACAAGCCGCGGATCGGCCGCGACACCACGCCGTCGCGCCTCCCGCACGGCCGGCTCCTCCTCCGCCTCGGCCTGCTCTGCGGGCTCCTCCTCGGCGGCTGGGTCGTCGGCCGGCTCGGCGGACGATCGCGCTCGCTCGGCGGGCGAGAGCCCCGAGACCATCGCCTCGGCGAAGCTGAGCGCGCCGGGCGCCAGGCGGCTCTGCCCTCCGCGCACCGGCTCCGGGACCGTGCGCCACAGCGAACGAGCGAGCCAGAAGCCGGGGATCGCGAGCAGCATGAAAGCGGCCCTCCAGGAGATGATGCTGGCGACGGTGCCACCGACGATGAAGCCAGCAGCCGAGCCGGCTATCTCGCCGCCGAGGATGTAGGCGTAGACGCGACCGCGTTCGGCGGAGGGGAAGTAGTCGCCGGTCAGCGACGCGATCGCCGGGCCGGCGGTGGCGGTCACGGCGCCCAGCGCAAGGCGCGTGAGCAGCAGGCTTCCGTAGCTGCCGGCGAAGCCGCTGAGCAGGGACGCGACGCTCCATAGCGCGATGCTGATCGACAGCACCGGCATGCGCTTGACGCGGTCGACGAGCACGCCCGCCGGAAGCACCAGCAGCGCACCCACCAGCAGCGCCACCGAGCTCAGCAGACCGATGGCGGCGTTGCCGATGTGCAGCGCGTGCTCGAGCTGCGGCGCCACCGCCCCCACCGTCGCCGTGTCCGCACCGCTCAGGCCGAGCACGGCGCCGAACATCAGGATCACGTGAGCGCGCGCCTGGCCGCCGACGGTCTCCACCACGTGGCCGCGAAGCGCCTGTGCTCCCCGGCGCGCCGCCCGATGCGCCAAGCGCGCCGCCTGCTGAGCGACCGATCCCGCACGCGCCGCCACGCCCCTGTCCGTCATCTCACGCGTGCCCCGGCGCCGTCGTCCTCGCATCCATCTCAGCCAGTATGCGGCGCGAGCTTGCGCGGGGTGGCCGTCGCAGCCCCGCCGCCCGGCTGGGCCGATCGAGCGCCGGCAAGAGCGCTCGGTCTCTCTAGGCCGTCACGAGCGCGAGCCCGAGACCGCGACCGTCGCCGCAGCGAACACACCCCTTTTGATCAGCGCGGCCTGATCACGCGCTCTGCGACTCGCCTCGCAGCGCCGCCAGCGGTGGGCGCTCCTCGACGGTGACCCTGCGCGTCTCCATCACACCCTCGCGCTCGAGCGCCGGCAGCGCAATCGAGCCGCAGGCGCACGCATCGGCGAAGCCGCTGCCGAGGAACCGCGTCTGTGCGGCCACGAGCACCGAGTAGGCCATCGCCGAGAGCTCGCGCAGAGGCTGGTGGGGGTGCTGGCGGATGCCGAGATCGACCTGCGCGAGGCCGTCGAGACCGACCGCCCGCCAGGCGTCGATCAGCAGCGCGATCTCCACGCCATAGCCCGCGCTGAACGGCAGTCGCGCGAGCAGCTCGCGTCTGCCGGCGGTCTCGCCTGCGAGCGGCTGGTCGAAGACGGCGAGCTCCGGCGCGTGTAGGTTCAGCAGCGGACGGGCCATCAGCTCGGTTACGCGCCCGCCGCCGTCGGGCACCAGCGCACCGTGCGCGCGAAACGGACGCCTGAAGAAGCCCTTGACGAGATGGACCGCCGGATCGCACAGCAGCGGCCCGAGCAAGCCCGTGACGAAGTGCTCGCCGAAGTCCTCGGTGTCGGTATCCGCGAACGCCACGATGTCGCTGTCGAGCGTCCGCAGCGCGCGCCACATCGCATCGCCCTTGCCGCGCGCTGGGCCGAGCTCGCTGGAGAGCTCATCCTCCTGCACGACAGTAAGGCCGGCATCGCGGGCGATCGACGCGGTGGCATCTCGCGAGGCCGCGTCGACGACCAGCGCCTCGTCCAGCAGGCCAGCCTCGCGCAAGCTCGCCGCCTGCTCGGCGATCGGACCGATCGTGGCGGCGACCTCACGGGCCGGAAGCACCAGCGCGACCGTGCAGCGCTTGAGCGCAAGCAGTCGCGACAGGCTGAAATCCTCGGCCGAGTAGGAGCGCCGCGCACGCCAGTCCGAGCGCGCGAGGTCGCGCCCGAGACCCCGCGGGGCGCGCCCGTCGGTACGTGCAGAGGTCAGCACACGCACGCGGCGGCTGCGATGGATCGGGACCCGCAGGCTTCGCAGCTCGCGCTCGAGTGCCTCGTCCTCCAGCGCGGCACGCACAGGCAGCCCGCCGCAGCGCCGGTAGGTCTCGACGGTCAGCGCCAGCGATGCCCCGCTGAACTGGTGGTGTTCGGCCGCCGCGCCGTCGTGGACGATCTCGCCGAGCGCCGCCTGCATCCGCTCGCTCGCGCGCCGGTCGCGCTCGACCAGCGCCGCGGGCGCGAGCGCGCTGGCCTCCCGCGGATCGAGCTCGATTTGCCCGCCGATCGCCTGGGCTCCGTCGCGCACCAGCTCCAGCTGGCGCGCCAGCCAGTCGACGGCGACGACGCTGTCCGCATCGGTGCTCGCGATCAGGCCGTCGTTGCGACCGAGGCTGAGCAGTCGCTCACAGGCCAGGTCCATGCCGAGCCGCCGCGCGCGCCCCACGCCCTGGGCACCGGGAAGCGTCACAGAATGTACGCACAGCCGCTGCTCGCGCTCGGCGCTCGCGCGCACCACGCTCGCCGTCTGGTCGCGGCAGCCGTCGAGGATCACGATCACCTCAAAGCACCCTGCCGCGACTCCCCGTTGACGCGCGAGCGCCCGCAGGCACGCACCGATCCGCTCGGCCTCATCGCGTGCGGGCACGACCACCGTTGCGCGCAACTCGCGGACGGGATCGGGGAGCGTCGCGCTCACGGAGCTTCCTCTACCTCGCCGATCCGCTCGCTCAGCGGCGATCGCCGTCGAAGCGGTCCAGGCGGTAGCCGGCGCGACGCCCGTCGAGGGCGTGCCAGCGCGCCAGCTCGCGACCGAGCAGATCGTGGACGTGATCGCCGCGCAGCGGCTCATCCACGCCCTCATCGCACCAGCTGACGGCCACCAACGATGCGCCATCCTGCAGCTGCATCGAAATCCACCGCAGCGCGTGCTTCAGCGCATCGCGCTCGAGGTAGTACAGGACCTCCGAGCATACGATCGTGTCCCACCGGTCATCCGGCGCCTGCTCGGGGAACCGCGCTAGGCGGAGCTCGACGTTCGCAAGCTCACCCACGCGGTCGCGCGCCAGCTCGAGAGCGCGAGGGGAGAAGTCGAGCGCAAGCAGGCGCTCGCAGCGCGGCGCGAGCAGAGCGGTGAACACGCCGATCGAGCAGCCGACCTCGAGCACCGACTCGAGCGGACGGGATGGCAGCGCGGCCAGCGTGTAGGCGTACTTCTCTCGCTCGTAGGCGCTCGTGCAGTAGCCCCACGGGTCCGGGCTGGCCGCGTACAGCCGCTCGAAACGCTCCAACTCCGCCGAGCGCGGGCTCGCGGGGGCCGCTTTCACCGCGCGCCGTCTCGCAGCGTTTCGCGGCCGATCTCCACGAGCTTCGGCTCGAGTCGATGCTGAAGCAGGAACAGATCGAGATCGCGACGCGCGCGGTCGAGCGTGCCGCCGACGACGAGCGCGCGCGAGCCGCACGCACGTGCCGCCTCGGCGGCTATCACGCGCGCCGATTCGGCGAGCGCCACGCGACATTCCCCCGCGAGCGCGCGCGAGCGTGCTGCGCCGTCGTGCGGCGGTCCGACGTCGAGTCCTTCGAGGTCGTCGAGCCTGCGGCCCGTGTGCTCGAGCCAGCGGTCGATGCTCGCCTGCGCGACGCGCATGCGCCCCAGCGCGTGCAGGCGCAGTTCGTCGGGCTTGCTCTGGCACAGGGCGGCGAGCGCCGCCAGCACGATGCAGTCGGCGATGCCCGCCCACGTGGCCGCGGTGCGCACCGCGTCGCGCGAAAGCCATGGCTCGCGCATCAGCTCATCCTCGCCGCCCAGCACAGCGAGCACGGGGGTGTCGTGGAACTCGACACGATGACTCTCCGAGGAGCGCAGCCCGGACGCGCGGTACCAGCCGCGATCGATTTCCAGCGATCCGGTGGTGTCGACGTAGGCCAGGCGCCGTGCCCCCCGCTCGTCGCGGGCGACGACGAGCGCGCGCTGTACGCCGCCGGCGCCCGAACAGAACGTCTTGACGCCTCTTAGCACCAGCGTGCGCTCGTCGCTGCGCTCGATCCGCGCGGGCGCTCCCTCCCCGGGTGCGGGGTCGGCCCCCCACACGCCCACCAGCAGCTCGCCCGCCCGCACCAACTCGAGCTCACGATCGCGCAGCCCCCGCGAGGCGCACAGCGCTAGACGCTCGACCCCGTTGAAGTGGCCGTCGAGGATTCGCGCACTCGACGCGTCGGCGCGGGCGAGAGCGCGCACGAGCGCGATCTCCCGTCGCAGGTCGCCTCGACCGCGCTCGGCGGCGAGCTGGGGCACACCCGCTCGCCACAACAGCTCGAAGCCCTCGCGCGGGAACCGCGGCCGGCGATCGAGCTCCGTGGCGCAGGCGGAGATCTCCTCCAGCGCCGAACCGAGGGTCAAAGAGGACTCCTCGAGCCCACGCGCGGCGAGTTGATGCATCGTCGCTATGCGACCGAGACGCCGGGAAGATCGAAGAAGCCGCGAGCGTGCCCGTTCGAGCGCGACGGACGCGGTGCGCGGGGTCTCTGCAGCGAGAGTGGGCCGACCCTCACGCCCCTGCTGCGGGCCGCCGCAACCAGGGCTGCGATGAAATCGACCGTGTTGGCGCACCCGTCGCGCGTCGCCCCCGGCCCGAGCGCGTCGTGCATCAACACGACGCCGCCCTGCGCCAGCGAGCGACGCGCTGCCACGAGCATCCTCGCCGGCGAATCGCCGCGCCAGTCATGGGTGTCGACCGTCCAGCGCACGAGCGTCAGGCGATGCGCGCGCGCCACCTGCTCGCTGGCCGCCGTTTGCACGCCCCACGGCGCGCGCCAGTAGGTCGGGTGCGCTCCCAGCAGCTCGAGCGAGGCGAGGGCGCTGCTGGCGTCGCGCTCGAGCTCACGCTCGCCGAGCTCGCTGTGAGCCAGGTGACGATCGCAGTGCAGCTGGACCTCGTGGCCAGCCTCGAGCACCGCGCGGGCGGTCGCGGGTGCGCGACGCACCCGCTCGCCCACCATGAAGAACGTCGCGCGCACGCTCGCACGCGCGAGCGCCTCCAGCACACGCCTCGTCCAGACCTCGTCGGGCCCGTCGTCGAACGTGAGGCTCAATGCACCCGGCATCGCTGCCAGATTCCTGCTCACGCGGCCCGCCCGGCTGTGGCGCCTGCCTGCGCCACCTCGTGCGCGCCCTCGCCGAACTCCTCGACGATCTTGGCGCAGAACGCCTCAAGGTCGTCGGGCTTGCGGCTGGACACCAGACCCTGGTCGACCACAACCTCCTCGTCGACCCAGACGCCGCCGGCGTTGCGGATGTCAGTCTGCAGCGAGGGCCAGGAGGTGAGGGTGCGCCCGCGGACCAAGTCGGCCTCCACGAGCGTCCACGGCCCATGACAGATCACACCGACCGGCGTGCCGGCGGAGAAGATCTCCTGGACGAAGTCGATCGCCCGCCGGTCCGTGCGCAGCTGATCGGGATTGGCCACTCCTCCGGGCAGCACCAACCCGTCGTAGTCGTCCGCGCGCGCCTGCTGCAGGCTCTTGTCGACCGAGTAGGTCGAGCCCTTGTCGAGGTGGTTGAACGCCTGCACCTCCCCGACTTCCGGGGCGATCAGCTCGGGGCTGGCGCCCGCTCGCTCGACGGCCTTCCACGGCTCGGTCAGCTCGACCTCCTCCACACCCTCCTGAGCCACCAGGAACGCGATCCTCTGTCCCTTCAACTCGAGTGGCATATGTCATCTCTCCTTTCGGCCGGGGCTTGACAGGGTCTGCAATTACCAGCGTCCGTACCAGCGACGACGACTGGCGCCCGCGTCCACCCCACCCACGAGGAAACCGAGCGCCCACAGCGCCACCGCCACCAGCAGCAGCAGCCACAGCACGTGGGCCGCGAATCCAAAGCCGCCCAAGACGGCCACCAGCAAGACCAACACAATCAGCGCAACCATCGCCAAGCCTCCTTCGTCGGTCGATCGATCGGCCGCGTCGCTCAGACGAGCCGCTGTCCCTTAGCTACCCGCGGTGGGGCTCGCGGTAAACGACGCGCTACTCAGGCGGTGTCGCGGACACGCCGGCGTAGGGGCGTGGCGACCGCACGCTCTACGCCGCCGCGGTCTCGCGCACGAGCGTCGTCTCACGCGCGGGCGCCGGCGCGCCGGTGCGCGCCGAGAACTCGATCGCGTCGTCGAGGGGACCGTGCTTGAGCAGCCGCACGTCCTTGATGTAGTTCTGGTGCAGCCGCCACGGAGCGCTCGCGCCCTGCTTGGGCAGCGCGTCGACCGAGCGCAGCACGTACCCCGACTTCAGGTCGATGATCGGCTGGGTCGGCAGCGCCGGGTCCGGGCCCTCGGGTGTGCACACGGCGAGGTCCCGCTCGTCCATGTGCCTGAGCACGCGGCACACGTACTCCGCGACGAGGTCTGCCTTCAGCGTCCACGAGGCGTTCGTGTAGCCGAGCGTCAGTGCCAGGTTGGGCACGCCGCACAGCATCATGCCCTTGTAGGCGACGGTGCTGGCGAGGTCGACCTTCGCTTCGTCGAGCGCGAGCTCGAGCCCACCCAGGACGAGCATGTTCAGGCCGGTCGCCGTCACGACCACGTCCGCCTTCAGCTCATCGCCGCCGGCGAGCCTGACGCCATCCTCGGTGAACGTCTCGATCTCGCCCGTCTCGATCGACGCGCTGCCGTCGCTCAGCGCCGTGAACAGGTCTCCGTCGGGCACCAGGCATACGCGCTGGTCCCACGGGGCATACGTGGGCCGCAGGTGCGTGTCGACGTCGTAGCCGGCGGGCAGCTGCTTGCGGGCGAGCCGGCGAAAGAACCCGCTCATCAGCCGCGGCGCTTTGCGGCACAGCTGGAAGTTGAGCATCGTCAGCAGGACGTTCTTCCACCGCACGATCGAATAGGCGGTGTGCGCGGGCAGCCTGCGCTGTAGCGCGCCGGCGATCGGGTCGATCGCCGGCAGCGACACGATGTAGCTCGGGGATCGCTGCAGCATCGTCACGTGCTGCGCGCTGTGCGCGAGTGCCGGAACGAGCGTGACGGCCGTCGCGCCACTGCCGATCACCACCACGCGCTTGCCATCGCAGTCGAGGTCCGCTGGCCAGTGCTGGGGGTGGACGATCTCGCCGGCGAAGCGCTCGCTGCCGGTGAAGCGCGGGCTGTAGCCTTCGTCGTAGCGGTAGTAGCCGGTGCAGCAGTACAGGAAGTCGCATGTGAAGAGCACGGTCTCACCCGTCTGGCCTCGCTGCACCTCGACCGTCCATTGGGCGTCGGCGCTCGACCAGTCGGCCCGCAGCGCACGGTGGCCGAGACGGATGCTCTGCTCGAGGCCGTGCTCGCGCGCGGTGTCGCGGACGTAGCGCAGTATCGCCGGACCGTCGGCCATCGCCTTGGACTGCCGCCACGGCCGGAACGAGTAGCCAAGCGTGAACATGTCCGAGTCCGAGCGAATGCCGGGGTAGCGGAACAGGTCCCAGGTACCCCCCGTCGCCTCTCGTGCCTCGAGGATCGCGAACGTCTTCTCCGGGCAGCGCCTGCGCAGGTGACAGGCCGCGCCCACCCCCGACAGGCCGGCGCCGACGATCAGCACGTCTACGTGCTCGGACTCCATGTGAACGCACCGTAGCAGTCTCTCGACACCCTGTCAATAAAACAGACTGATCGTTGAAAAGAAACGCAGGGAGGAGTATCGTCGAGCCTGTGAGTGCAGCACCGACGCACAGCCAGCGCCCGCGCTCAGGTCGCGGACGGCGCGCAGCAAGGACGAGCGGCGACGAGCGCGAACGCGCGATCCTTGCGACCGCCGAGCGCCTCCTGCAGGAGCGCTCCCTCAGTCAGATATCTGTGGACGACCTCGCCCGCGGCGCGGGCATCTCGCGACCCTCCTTCTACTTCTACTTCCCCTCCAAGGCCGCGGTCGTGCTGACGCTCGTGGACCGCATGGTCGAGGAGGCGGACGACGCGAGAGACGCGGCCGCCGAGCGTCTGCTGCTGAGCGACCCGACGGCGGCGTGGCGGGAGAGCTTGAACGGCTTCTACGCGACGTTCGGCTCACACCGCGCGGTGATCCGCGCGGCCACCGAGCTCAGCGCCACCAACGTCGAGGCGCAGGCGCTGTGGTCGCAGGTGATGGAGGGATGGATCGCCTACGTGAGCGAGCGGATCGAGGCCGAGCGCGAGCGCGGCGCCGCGCCGTCGGGCACGCCCACACGCGACCTCGCCACCGCGCTCGTGCAGATGAACGAGCGCGTGATGGGCGCGATCTTCGTCGAAGAGGCCCCGGCCGTGCCCGAGGACACGGCCGTCGAGGTCCTCAACCACATCTGGCTCAGCGCGATATACGGGACCCCGCGGGTGTAGGACGCGCCACGCCGCTCGATGCCGCGCTTGATTAGCCTGGCGGCAAGTGGGTAGAGAATCACGGTCGATGGTCGAGGAAATTCTTCCAGGGCTCGTCCACTGGACAGCGTTTCACGAGGGAATCGGGCGCACCGTGCACAGTGCCTTCGCGCTGGACTCGTGCACCCTGATCGACCCGATGGAGCCCGAGGAGGGGCTGGATGCACTCGGCTCGCTCGCCGTGCCGCGCCGGATCGTGCTCACCAACCGCCATCATCATCGCCACAGCGAGCGCTACGCGCAGCGCTTCGGATGCCCGGTGCTCTGTCATCAAGCGGGGATCGGGCACTTCGCCGGAGGACCGGACGTGAGCGGCTTCGCATTCGACGAGCAGCTCGCAGAGGGCGTGCGCGCGCTCGAGCTGGCGTCGATCTGCGCGGAGGAGACCACGCTGCTGCTGGACGCCGCCGGCGGCGCTCTGTGCTTTGGCGACGGGCTCACGCGCGCCGAGGACGGCTCTCTGGCGTTCATGCCCGACGAGCTGCTCGGCGAGGATCCGGAGGGGATACAAGCCGGCCTGCGCAGGAACCTCGGGCGCATGTGCGAAGAGGACTTCGACGCGCTGCTGTTCGCGCACGCGGAGCCCGTGCTCGGCGGCGGCAGGGCGTTGCTCGGCGAGTTTCTGTCGCGTGCTGCGGTCGCTCCCGCGCACTGATCGCGGCGCGGGGGGGTTGAACCGGCCGCATCGGGGTATCTGTCGATTCTGCGTTATGCGGTGACAACGACCGTGTCCGGCATCTCGATTCAGACGATCGGCCTGATCCTGATGATCGCCGGCATCGCCGGGCTTGTGCTCTCGCTGCTGTACATGCTCGCGTGGAGCCCGCGGCGCGGGGTAACCCGCGATCGCGTGATCGAACGCGAACCCTACGAAGAGCCCCTGCCTCGCTGATCGGCCGGCGCCGGCCCGTCGGGCGCTCAGGCGCGGCGCTCGAAGCCGAAGCGCTCCCCCGCCTCCCAGGCGGCCGTCTGGTTGCCGTACGCGGGGATCCCGCCGGCCTGCTTGACCATCCGCGCCAGGTGCATCAGGTTCCACGTCATGAACGTGGCGTTGCGGTTGGTGAAGTCGTTCTCGGGGCCGCCCGAGCCCTCGTCCAGGTAGGACGGCCCGGGGCCCGCCTCGCCGATCCAGCCGGCGTCCGCCTGCGGCGGGATCACGTAGCCGATGTGCGCGAGCGAGTAGAGGATGCTCATGGCGCAATGCTTGACGCCGTCCTCGTTACCGGTGATCAGACATCCCCCCACGCGACCGTAGTAGGCCCATTGGCCGTGCTCGTTGAGCAGGTGCGACTCCGAGTACAGGCGCTCGATCACCTTCCTGGTCTCCGAGCTGTTATCGCCGAGCCAGATCGGCCCGGCGATCACGAGGATCTCCGAGGCGAAGATCGTCGGCCACAGCGCCGGCCACTCGTCGACCTCCCAGCCGTGCTCGCGCATGTCCGGATACAGGCCCGAGGCGATGTCGTGGATCGAGCGGATCTCGCTCACCTCGACGCCGTGCTTGCGCATGATCGACGCGCTGATGTCCACCAGACCCTGCGTGTTGGAGCGCTCAGGCGAGCGCTTGAGCGTGCAGTTGATGAACGTCGCCTTGAGGTCGCTGAAGTCCCAGTCGGACACGCGCGGGAGCGTATCGCGGGCGTATAGTCCTCGCGATGGCCGGCGAGCCTCCCGAGCTGCGAGGCGTTCGACACGAGTACGTGGACGCCGGCGGGCTGCGCACTCATGTCGCACTGGCCGGCACCGCCGACGCGCCGCCTGTGCTGCTGGTTCACGGCTGGCCTCAGCACTGGTGGAGCTGGCGCCACGTGATCCCGACGCTGGCCGAGAGCTTCAGGGTGATCGCCCCCGATCTGCGTGGCCACGGCTGGAGCGAGGCGCTCGCGAGAGGCTATGAGAAGGAGCGGCTCGCGTCGGACCTGCTGGCCCTGCTCGACGCGCTGGAGATCGAGCGGGTGACGTGGATCGGCCACGACTGGGGTGGCTGGGCGGGGTTTCTCGCGGCCCTGCGCGCGCCCGAGCGCTTCGAGCGGATGCTGGCACTGGCGATCCTGCACCCGTGGATGAAGCCCGATCTGCGCGGGCTGGGGGTGCTGCTCAGCTACCAGGGGCCGATCAGCCTTCCGTTCGTGGGCCGGCGCATGGCCGATCCGATGGTGCGCGCGGTGCTGCAGGCGGGACGCGGCCGCGAGCGCCTGCAGCAGTCGGACGTCGACCTGTTCGCCGAGCACATCCCGCCGGCGGTGACGGTCGCCATGTACCGGACGTTCCTCACCCGCGAGCTCGTGCCGCTGGCGAGAGGCCGCTACGCGGGCGCCAAGCTCGAGGTGCCCACCACGCTGATCCTCGGCGCCAAGGACGCGGTGACCAAAGGTCCGGTCGCTGGGACGGTCGACGGTCAGCCACAGCTCCGCGTCGAGGTGATCGAGGGTGTGGCGCACTGGCTGCCGGAGCAGCGCCCGCAGGCGGTCATCGACTGGGCCCAGGCGCCATGAGCAGCGAGAGGGGCGAATCGATCGTCGAGATCGCGGCGCTACGACCGGCGGCCGAGCACTACGACGTGACGATCCTGGGAGGCGGGCTGGCGGGCCTCACGCTGTCGATCCAGATCAAGCTGGCCCGGCCGCAGACGCGCGTGGTGGTGCTCGAGGCGCGTGAGGGTCCCGCGCCCCTGGCGGCTTTCAAGGTGGGCGAGTCGACGGTGGCCTGCGGCGCGCACTACTTCTCCGAGGTCGTCGACATGCGCGAGCATCTCGAGAAGGAGCAGCTGAAGAAGTGCGGCCTGCGGTACTTCCTCCCGGGCGAGGGCAACGAGGACATCCTCATGCGAACCGAGCTCGGAGTGCCGTTCTTCCCGCCTCATGACAACTTCCAGCTCGACCGGGGCCTGTTCGAGAACAGGCTCGCCGCACGCGCTCGGGCGCTGAGCGTCGACATCCAGCAGGGCGCGCGAGTGCGAGAGGTCGAGCTCGGCGAAGCCGTGCACCGCGTGGCGTTCGAGCAGTTCGACAGCGAGAACAGCCTGACGTCGCGCTGGATTGTCGATGCCTCCGGCCGCGCCGGCATCCTCAGGCGCAAGCTCGAGCTGACCGCCGATTGCGGGCATCACATCAACTCTGCCTGGTTCCGCCTCGGAGGAGGGCTCGACCTCGAGGACTGGGGTAGCGAGGACGCGGCCTGGATGGCGCGGATGTCCGAGCCGGGCATCCGCAAGTTCAGCACCAACCACCTGATGGGAGAGGGCTACTGGGTGTGGCTGATCCCACTGTCGAGCGGACCGATCAGCATCGGTGTGTGCGCCGACCCGCGTGTGCACCCCTACGAGGAGATCAACGAGTTCGATCGCTTGCTGGCATGGCTGCACGAGCACGAGCCGCAGCTCGCGGCGACAGTCGCTGCGCGCCAGGAGGACGTCGAGGACTTCCTGCGAGTCAGGGATTTCGCATATGGGGTCAAGCAGGCGTACTCGACCGACCGGTGGTCGCTGGTCGGCGAGGCGGCGGCGTTCTCCGACCCCTTCTACTCACCCGGCTCCGACTTCATCGGTTACGGCAACACGTTCACCGCCGACCTCATCGTCCGCGAGCTGAACGGCGAGCAGATCGCGGCGCGGGTGGAGTACTACAACGACATGTACCAGCGGCTGTTCGGCTTCGTGATCTCGAGGTACCGGGACTCGTATCCGCTGTTCGGCAACCCGTGGGTGCTGTGCGGCTTTTTGACGTGGGACTTCTACTCCAACCACGTCGGGTACAACCTGGTCTTCACGCAGAACAGAGCCACCGATCTCGAGTTCATGAAGCGTGCGGATGGGTATCTCGATCGGCTCGAGCGGGTGAGCATCGGCATGCACGAGCTGTTGCGTGAATGGCACGAGCTCGAGCGCAGGCCGCGCGCGCCGGTGATGCCACCTCCGTTCGCCGTGCTGATCGAGGGGCTCTTCGGTCTGGCCAAGGAGTATCCCGACGACGACGCGCTCCTGGACGCGCTGCGCGATAACGTGCGCAACTCGGAGGCGATAGCGGTCGCGATACTCGAGCGCGCCGCGCGCTCGCTGCCGCAGCCGCTGCCGACCGGTCGCACGATCAACCCCTACGCCGTGAGCTTGAAGCCGGACAGGTGGCAGGACGACGGCCTGTTTGCCGGCGGCGGGATGACCGTCGAGGAGGCGAGGCAGATCGTCGAGGGCATTGACGGCATCTGGGACACGACGGCCGCGCCGACTACCGGGTCCCCGCCCGCGTAGCACACGTGCGCACTCCTGGCCGCGCTGCGCCGCCCTAATCGGTCGTGCGCCGCCGATAAAGGTAGCTGGCGAGCGGCGCGAATACGGCGATCATCGCCAGCGACCACGCGAGCGAGGCGAGCACCGGATGCTGCATCGGCCACACGTGGATGTGCGCGGAGGGGTTTGGGTTGTTGAACAGGCCGCGCGCGGCGGCGGTGACCGCGCTGACGGGGTTCCAGTTGGCGAGGGTGCGCAGCAGCGCGGGCATGTGCTCGGTTGGGACGAGCGCGTTGGAGACGATCGCCAGCGGGAACACGACGACCAGGCCGGTGCTCTGGGCCGACTCCGGGCTCTTGCTGAGGATGCCCAGGCAGGCGCAGCCCCAGGAGAGCGCGTAGCTGAACAGCAGAAACAGGCCGAAGCCGCCGAGCGCGCCGAGCACGCTGCCCTCGGGGCGCCAGCCGACCACCAGCCCGGTGGCGGCGACGAACGCCGAGCAGATGACCGCGGTCAACAGATCGGCGAGCGTGCGCCCGACGAGCACCGCGGGCCGCCACATGGCGAGTGTGCGGAAGCGGTCGATGACACCGCTGCCGAGGTCGTCGCTGAGCCCCACGGCGGCGCCCATCGAGGAGGTGGTGAGGTTCATCGCGAGCATGCCGGCGATCGCGAAGCTGGTGTAGCTGCCGCCGCCGGGCAGCACGACGCCGGCGCCGAACACGTACACGAACAGCAGCGTGAACAGCACGGGCTGGACGGTGACGTCGGACAGCTGCAGCGGCTCGCGCGCCATGTGCACGAGGTTGCGCCAGGCGAGCACGCCGATGTCGCGCGTCTGGCGCATCAGCTCCCGCCGCCGATCGTCGCCTCGCCGCTGGTCTCCACGGCGTTGGTCGCGCCGCCATCGGTGGCCTCGCCGTCGGTCGGGTGGCCGGTGAGCGCGAAGAACACGTCGTCGAGCGAGGGCTGGCGGACCTGCACGTCATCGACGCTCACACCCGCCCCGTCGAGCACGCGCACGACGGTCGTCGCGAGGGCGGCGGAGCTGTGCACCTGCGCGCGCAGCCGGCGGCCGTCGTGGCTGACGTGCACGGGACCGGAGACGAGCGGGGCGAGCGCGTCGGAGGCGTCGGCTCGCGGCTCGCTGAGCGTGACCTCCAGGCGAGCGCCGCCGGTCTGCGCCTTCAGCTCGGCGGCGGTGCCGCCGGCGATCACGCGGCCATGATCGATCACGACGATGCGGTCGGCGAGCTCGTCGGCCTCGTCCAGGTACTGGGTGGTGAGCAGCAGCGTCACGCCGTCGGCGACGAGCTCGCGGATGACGTCCCACATGCGCACCCTGCTGGTCGGGTCGAGGCCGGTGGTGGGCTCGTCGAGGAACAGCACGGGCGGACGCGTGAGCAGGCCGGCGGCGAGGTCCAGGCGCCGGCGCATGCCGCCCGAGTAGCCCTTCATGATGCGGTCGGCGGCGTCGGCCAGCTCGAAGCGCTCGAGCAGCTCGCTCGCCCGCGCCCGCGCGTCGGTGCGGCTGAGCCCGCTCAGGCGTCCGACCATCACCAGGTTCTGGCGGCCGGTGAGGACCTCGTCGAGGGTGGCGTCCTGAGCGGTTACGCCGATGTTGCGCCGCACCGTCTGTGCGTCGGAGACGACATCGTGGCCGGCCACCCGCGCCCAGCCGTCGTCCGGCAGCGACAGCGTCGTGAGGATGCGCACGGCGGTCGTCTTGCCGGCGCCGTTCGGTCCGAGCACGCCGAGGATCGCGCCGGCCGGCACCTGTAGGTCGATCCCGTCGAGCGCGACGGTCGCGCCGAAGCGCTTGCGCAGGCCGTGCGCCTCGATCATCAAGTCCGTCACGCCCGATAACTCTACAGCAACTGAAAAAATAGTGCAACTGAATATTTTGATAGAGTTGGACGGGCGATGGTGGACGAGGGGCCGTTGGCATCGAACCTCGGCGCAGGGGACGCCCGAGGCGGCGACGCGGGCGCGCGTTGGCGCGAGGACGACGACGATGAGGGCGTCTCGGACGAGGCGCGGATCCATCGCCTGCTGACACGCGAGCTCGGCGCGAAGCTGGCGGACGGGTTCATGCTCGCGCGCGAGACGCAGGAGCGCTGGGCACGGCGGCGTCATCCGCACGAGGGGCTACGCGAGCGCAAGAAGCGGCGCACGCGCCAGCAGATCTCAGACGTGGCGACGACGCTGTTCGTGCGGCGCGGCTTCGACCATGTGAAGGTCTCGCAGATCGCACAGATCGTGGGGGTGTCGGAGAAGACGGTCTACAACTACTTCCCCACGAAGGAGTCGCTGGTGTTCGACCGCACCGACGCGACGGTCGAGCGCCTGGTGCACGCGCTGCGCGAGCGCGCGCCGGGCGAGTCGCCGACGAGGGCGGTGCTGCGCGCGCTCGGCGAGGACATGGACGACATCGAAGACCTGCCCGACGAGGTCTACGAGTTCCTGCCCCTGTTCGCGCAGATGGTCGAGGCTACGCCGTCGCTGAGGGCGGCGTGGCTGGATCTGCAGCGCCGCCTGGTCGACGTCGCGACCGACGAGCTGGCGGCGCTCGCGGACGTGGATCCACGCGACCCCGAGCCGATGGTCGCAGCGCGCGCGATCGTGGCCCTCAGCGACCTGTCGCTGGCCTCGCGCACGCGCCACATCGAGCAGGGGCTGCGCGGTCGCGAGCTGCGCGACGCCGTGATGGACGACCTCGACCGCGCGGCGCGACTGCTGGACGCGGGCCTGTGGTCGTTCAACCTGCTGACGCAGGGCGCGCGCACGCGCCAGCAGCTGCGCGAGGCCGCCACCGCGGCCGAGGACGCCCGCCGGCAGGTGCTCGACGCGCTCAGGCAGGCGCGCACGGCGTGGCGGGAGATCCGCGGGCGCTAGCGCTCTTTACCGCGTGCTTAGCGAACGCGGTATGAACGGGGCACTTGAGCGTTACCCCCGGCACCCCAGCTTGCGATACCCCGCAGAACCCGCCGCGGATCGCCGCCGCGACCGTGGCGCCGCGGTCAGATCCGGCTCGATCGCCGCTCGAGCGCGTGCGCCCGCGACACGTGGCGCTGCTCGCGATCCTCGCGCTGTCGGCCGTCCTGAACACGCACAAGCTGGCGCAGAACGGGTACGCCAACGCGTTCTACTCGGCGGCCGTGAAGTCGATGCTCGGCTCGCTGCACAACTTCCTGTACGTGTCCTCCGACCCGGGTGGCCTGATCACGATCGACAAGCCGCCGCTCGCCGCGTGGGTGCAGGTCGCGAGCGCCGAGCTGTTCGGCTTCTCGCCGCTCAGCCTGCTGCTGCCGGAGGCGATCATCTCGACGATCGCGGTGGCGGTGCTCTACCGC
>Ga0302325_10000996_pt1 | contig 74448 bp, 69 predicted proteins | sample Palsa_T0_2_FD_201948 | JGI IMG/M metagenome (GOLD analysis project Ga0302325, IMG submission 201948) | Peat permafrost microbial communities from Stordalen Mire near Abisko, Sweden - Palsa_T0_2 | ecosystem: Environmental > Terrestrial > Soil > Palsa > Peat permafrost | place: Sweden: Abisko...
AAGCCCCTGACGCCTGCGCTTCGCTACGTCAGTCACCCGCACCACCGCAAATCATTCCACTCCGAAGCACCCGGCGCTACCCCCGCCGCCGAGGCTCCCCCCTGCATCAGCACACGCCCGCCGGCACGACAAACGGCCAAGTACAGACTACGGGTATGTAATACCGCCTGGGCTGTTGTCCGGTTGTGTTCGTAGGGTCGTTTGACCGGGACAGGGGCCTTGTGGGAAGACGCAATGGTGGGGCAGGCCGGTGTGCATTTGGGCTGTGAGCCCGTCAATGACTATATGGCCGCCCCTGCGACTGACCTGGTTGGGCTGAGAGCCCGAATCCGTATTTGTCGCTTGCCCGCCGCGCCTTCCAATCATGGGTTCGATGCTGTGGAAGGGAGCGGAAATTGCGGTATTTCGGTGTTGATGTTCACTTGGAGTTCTGCGAGATCGCGGTCTGCGAGGACGGCCGGGTGTCGCAGGTCGGGCGGATCGCGAGCACCCCGGAGGCGATCAGGGAGTTCGCGGCGGATCTCGGCAGCGAGGATGAGGTCGTGCTGGACGCGAGCGGCAGCGTGATGGCGATCGCGCGGATCTTGCGGGAAAGCAACGCTGTACGTGTCGTTGTCTCGGATGCGGCGCAGACGCGGGCGATCTCTCACGCTCGGGTGAAGTCCGATCGTTTCGACGCGGCGATGCTCGCGCGGCTGCTGTCCTCGGGGATGCTCAGCGAGGTGTGGGTGCCGGACGAGGCGACGCTCGCGTTGCGCCGGCGTGTCGCTCGCCGCGCGGCGCTGATCCGCGCGCGCACCCGGATCAAGAACCAGGTGCACGGTGTCGTGATGCGCTGTCTGCTCGGCCGCCCGCCGGTGAGCGACCTGTTCGGCCGCAAGGGACGCGTCTGGCTCGCCGAGCAACAGCTCCCCGAGGAGGAGACCGAGACGGTGCAGGGTTGCCTGCGCCAGATCGACTTCCTCAACGGCGAGATCGCCCAGCTCGACCAGAAGATCGCCGAGCAAGCCCTCGCGTGGCCCGGGTTGTGCAGGCTGTTGACGATCCCGGGTGTGGACATCGGGACCGCGGCGGCGGTGATCGCGGCCGTCGGGGACATCTCCCGCTTCCAGAGCGCTGGCCAGCTCGTCGCGTATCTCGGGTTGGACCCGAAGGTCCGCCAGTCAGGCTCTGAGCCTGCTCGCTATGGGCACATCTCAAAGCGCGGCAACGCGCAGGCCCGCTCGATGCTGGTCGAGGCGGCATGGATCGCGATCCGCAGCCCCGGCCCGCTCCGGGCGTTCGGTGAGCGCGTCCGTGCCCGCCGCGGCGCCCAGGTCGCCGCGGTCGCTGTCGCGCGCAAGCTCGTGGTGCTGTGCTGGCAGCTGCTCACCAAGGACGAGGACTACGCATTCGCCAGGCCGTCGCTGACCAGGCAGAAGACACGGCGACTGGAACTGACCGCCGGCGCGTCACGCCGCCCACGCCGCCACGACGGGCTGACCGTCTCCCCGACCACAGCGCAACGAGCGGCGGAGCGTGAGCTGCAAGCCCAGGCCGAGCAGGCATACCGGCGGCTGGTCGCCGACTGGCGCGCGGCAGCACCGAAGGGTGGTGCGGGTGCGACACCGGGGCGCGCATCCAACAGGCCCTCGAAGGGCAAAGCCGCGCGGCAGGCCACAAGCCCCTGACGCCTGCGCTTCGCTACGTCAGTCACCCGCACCACCACAAATCATCCCACCACAAAGCGCCCGACGCGACCCCGCAGGTCGACGCGGACGCCCGCGCCACAACGCGCCCGCGGCACGACAAAAAAGCCCGTATAGACCAGATGCACGCCCCTCCGGGTGCTGAGCGATCGCTGTGCCGTCCGAGCGCACCCTCAAGCCTGGATCAGCGCCTCAGCAACCTCGAAGAAAAGCGCGCGAAGCCCTTGACTTTTCATCCGCATATGCACACCCCTCCGGGCGCTGTGCGATCGCTGTGCCGCCAAGCGCCGCCTCGAGCGTGAACCCGCGCCTCAGAAATCCCCAAGAAATGTTCGCGCAACCCTTGACTTTTCATCCGCAGATGCACGAGGGTCGAGCGGGACCCTCAAGTGGGACCAATTCCGTGGCCGGTTTCGCGTGCTCGGGGTCAATCACCACATGACAACCACGAGAAGCACCAACACGAACACCGTCAGCGAGCACGCCCGGGGGTACAGCCGATGAGCCATCGCCTGAAGATCACATTGCCGGAGGCGCTTGCCGTACAACTGAACGAACTCGCCGCGAACACCGGCGAGCCGGCCGCACGGCTCGCGGGCCAGATGGTCCGCCAAGGCATCGCCGAAGCAGCGGCCAGCGGACAGATCCACCCGCCGCGCACCAGGCCGGCCCCTGTGGCGCTTGGAGCACCCGAGGAGGAGGTATCCGACCGGCGACCGCCGTGGCTTGAGCCCTACGGCGGAGACCCGGAATGGCGCTCATGGATGTGGGGCGGGATCGTCGCGCTACACGGCCGCTACCCCACAACGCTCGCCGGGTTGAAAGACGGCTGGTGGAAGAGCGAGACGCATGTCGAGACGCTCTGCGCCCTGGTCGTGTGGCGCCAGTGGATCGACGACGCCGGCCGAGACCCACGCGAAGAGCTTGCCATCCAGGTCCAGCTCTCCGACTACGGCCTTGCTCTGCGCCAGGAAGGCGGCGGCGTCACCCGCGCATGGAAGCCAGGCCCGGCACCAGACGAGTGGCGCTACTAATCCCGCTGCCTACGCGTGCGCTAGCTCGCGCATCTGGCGCACGGGATGGCGACCAAGCCGCCCCGCAATCGCGTAGGGCGAGGCGTGTCCGTGGGTGCGGTGGGCGACGTTGACGACGACGTGTCCCCGCAACCGGTCTATCAGGCTGCGGGGCCGCGGGAGCAGCAGCAGCTCGGCATCCTCGCTGACGAGGACGGTCGGATGGCCTTCGGTGAGGTTGCGCCAGAGCACGTCGTCGGCCCACTCTTGGTCGCCGGGGATGAACTCGACCTCATCGGGGTAGCCGAGGTCGTCGTCGCTCATCGAAGCGGCCATGAAGAGATCCCAAGTCTTGTCGTAGACGGTGTTCATCGTGTGCTCTCCCAGCTACGCACGATATCGAACCAGCCTCCCCTGATCTTGACTTCGGCGGCGTGCATCGCGTCGTTCACGGACCCTTGCGTGATGATCGGCTCCTGCTTCTCGGAGCCGATGTAGCGGTGCTCGTGATGCTCAGCCGGATCGTGGGCGTTGTCAAAGGTGCGCACCGTGTGCCACTTCTGGTCACGTTCGACGAGCAGCATGATCGCGTACTCGACCGGATGAGAGCTTGAGCGCTGGATCGCGACGCGCACGTCTGGGGCAAGGCGGTAGCGCCGAATCCGGTCCTTGGGCATGAACTGGGCGATGCTAAGGCGTAGGCCAGAAGGATCGAAATAGCGTTCTCGCCGCAGCGATGTGCCGGTGCATGTCGTTGACGCCGTGGGCGCCGTCGTAGACGCGGTGGCCCGATCCCGTAGGTTCGGTCCGCTGCGTGTGAGAGTCCTTCAGCCCATGCAAAATGGGCGAGAGGAGGACCGATCACGTGAAGCGCAGACGACACACGCCGGAGCAGATCGTCAGGAAGCTCAGAGAGGCCGACAGGCTGGTCGCCGAGGGCATGGAGGTGCCGGAGGTAGCCAAGGCGCTCGAGGTCTCCGAGCAGACCTATCACCGGTGGCGTGCGCAGTACGGCGGGATGCAGGCCGACGATGTGGAGCGCTTGAAGGAGCTCGAGCGCGAGAACGCGCAGCTGAAGCGGCTGGTCGCGGACAAGGAGCTGGAGAATCTGGCGCTCCGGGAGATCTCGAAGGGAAACTGGTGAGCCCGTCGCGCCGTAGAGCTGCGGTCCTGATGCTCCAGGACCGTTTGGGGCTCTCGGAGCGGCGGGCTTGCCGATACGTCGGTCAGTACCGCTCCACCCAGCGCTGCGAGCCGTGCGTCGCTGCTGATGACGGTGCGTTGCGTGGCCGGCTGCGGGAGATCTCCCGCGAGCGTCCGCGGTGGGGCTACCGCAGAGCGCACGCCACGCTGCGCCAGGAAGGCTGGGAGGTCAATCGCAAGCGGGTGCAGCGCCTGTGGCGCGAGGAGGGCCTGAGAGTGACGCTTAGACGCAGAAAGCGTCAGCGTCTTGGGGTCTCCACGGTCCCAGCGAAGCGGCTGACCGCTGAGCAGCCCAACCATGTGTGGGCGATCGACTTCCAGTTCGACCAGACCGCCGACGGCGGGATCCTGAAGCTGCTGCACGTCGTCGACGAGTTCACCCGCGAGGCGCTCGCCATCGAGTGCCGCCGGCGAATCGACGCCGACACCACCGTCGCCACACTGGATCGTCTCGTCGCCCAGCGAGGCCGGGCACCACAGTTCGTGCGCTGTGACAACGGCCCGGAGTTCACCGCCAACGCGCTCAGGGACTGGTGCCGCTTCTCCCGCGCGGGCAGCGCTTACATCGAGCCCGGCTCGCCGTGGCAAAACGCCTACGTCGAGTCGTTCGGCTCGAGGATCCGTGACGAGCTGCTCACCGTCGAGATCTTCTCCTGTCTCGCCGAGGCGCAGGTGATGGTCGAGGACTGGCGCGAGGACTACAACGAGCGCCGGCCACACTCAGCCCTCGACATGACCCCACCCGCCGGGTTCGCCCGCGCATGGAGGGCCCACCACGGCGACGCGCTCGCCGCCTCGCTGCGTTCGCCCTACGGGCTCACTCCGCGAGACGGCGACACCCCTAACCTGCAACCAGACGACACCCACCGACTCTCACAACAGGTGGACCCATGAACGGGGTCCGGTCAGCGGACCGTGGCCTTGCTGCTCTCGTCATCGACCGTGAGGATCACCGCGTGGTCCACTGTGTGGCGTGCGGTCGTGAACTCCTGGGACTCGGACTGGAGGGCAGACGGCATTAGCAGAGACGGCATCCGCCAATATCGCGCCCGTCTACGGCGTCGGCTGCCTTCCTGACCCGCCTACGCGCACGCCATAGTAGACCGCTATGCCGGGTGCCGCAATCAAATATGAGCCGCGAGAGGACACTCTCGCCGTCAAGGGCTTCGGGCCGCTAGTGACCCACGGGTCCGGTGACTTTGTAGCGCCGGTAGCCGTCGTGGAAGGGCTGACACTCACCGAACTGAAGAGTGCTCTACGCAGGTGGGCCGAGGACTATCGAGAGGACGGTGCACGGCTCCAAGTCAGCGACGATAGCCCAGAGCATTTCGGCGAGGACAGCATCGTTCGCCCGACCGACATCGGTCTCGAAGCAGGCAGGCTCGTGATTCATGCGAGCGTCATGTTGGTCGAGCAACCACCCCCGGTAGAGGAGCTGACTGCCCCTCTACTTCCTCTCCTGGAGCGCCGGCGAGCAGCCGTGGCACACGTGGAGGCGTACGAGACGGCTGGCTATTGGGTCGCCACCGTAAGCGTCGTATGGCATCCGCCTGGCGCTCGCATTCGAGACGCGCTCGATTTCGCGGACGACGTCGAGGCGCTGCTCGGTGCTGGGCTTGGCGGCACGATCACGCTGTCAGTTGCTATGGACCTTGTGCGTGCGTCTCGCTCTGAACTCCTCATTGGGATGCATGAGAGCGATTGGCTGGAGGTCAAAAGCGCTCCGTATCGCCTCGATGAACCCACCGAGGAGATCGAGCTTGCAAAGGATGTCGCAGCAATGGCCAACTCAAGAGGTGGAATGATCCTCCTCGGGGCCAAGGCCAAGAAGCTCCCGGAGTATGAGGAAGTCCACGCGATCAATCGATGTCGGCTCGCAGACGTGTCCCCCCGTCGCTACCGAAACCTCATCCGTCGTCGCGTCTATCCCGAGGTCCGAGGCTTTGACGTCGAACTGATCGCGGATGGCTCAGCCGGAATGGGGGTTGTGCTGCTCGCCATCCCAGCTCAAGACGAGGGGCAGAAGCCATTCGTCGTGCACGGTGCGCTCGTCGGCGGCAAGGTGCGCGGGGCGTTTATAGGGATTCCGCGCAGAGTCGGTGACAACACCGTATTTGTCGATCCTCAGACGCTCCACGCCAGGTTGCGCGCGGGAGAGCGAGCGCTGGCAGATACTGGTGGAAGCGAGGTCAGCGCACTGCGTACTCAGGTGGTAGAGGTCCGCGACACCTCGGTTCCGGCTTGGTTGCGCACCGTGATAGTCGCCGCGCGTCACGACGGCGTTGAGGTTGAGCATGGGCGTGGCTCGGTCTCATTCAGTGTTCCCGGCAGGAGCACCGTCTTGGTGTCGTCTGATCCGGGAGGTCCACTTGTCGAGGAGCTTCGACGGCAAAAACTTGTCGAGGAGCTTGCTTTGCTTGGCCTCCGGACCCGACGTGGGCCGCGCGGTCATCTCATTCCGGAGTTCGCAGGCTGACGTCGGCGACCCGTAGGCTCTCAGCCCGCACGCTCGAGCCAGGTCCGCACGCGAGCACATCGATCACGTGCTCGCGCTTGAACCGAACGACGGTGCCGGACGTGAGTCGCGGAATGCCACATGGTTCGTTGAAGAGCGTGCCAACGATCCAGCGGTTGGTCACTGCGGTGACATCCACCCACATGCGCTCCCCCCAGCCATCCTTCATCTCAAACGCCAGCTTGACCTTTGTCCCCGGGCGGATGCTGGTCTTTTCGGCATCACTTGGAATCCAGAACGTCTCCGGAGCAGCCTTATGCGACTCTACGCCGGACCGAAGGTGCCAACGGTGTATCACCTGACCCGTTGCAGCCCAGACGATGCGACCCCACACGCCCTCGAAGAGCGCAACCTCTAGCTGCTCCAGGACCCAGAAAGGGCGTTCGTAGCGTGGGACGGCATGCACCTCAGCGAGCAGCTCGGCTCGGCGGGGATCGTCCCGGTGAAACGCAAGCACAATTACCCGGAGGAGCGCGCCCGGAGCGAACCCAAACACGACCAGAGCAGCAACAAATGCGGGCCAGGAAACCAGGGCGTTGAGCATCTAGGCAAACCTCCCAACCAACACCTTGAAGCGGTCATCTGACCGTGCCTCCCCGATGAGTGCACCTAGTTCCTTCTTGCCAGTCGTCGTCAACTCGTAGTAGCGACGCGGTGGCCGAGTGCGGGTTGCGTGATCCACAGACTCCCATCCGTCATCGAGCCAGCCTTCATCCAGCATCCGGTGGAGGATGGGATAGAGGGCTCCGGACCGAAGACCTGCCCGCTTCGACAGGTCGTATCCCCAGTGTCGCCCATCAGGTTGTTCCATGAGCGCCAGCGAGAGCTGGATGAGCGAATGCGTTCTGCGCATAGGTCTTAGTCTACATATATAGCGGACGAATGCCGAGGCGACGTTCGGCGATCTCCTTTCGGACGCCACAGTCGTTTGGGCAGCAGCCCCATTCCGCTGCCCAAACCCCGCCAAATCGCCCCCAATCCGGCCCCATCTGCCTCCCCCAGCGAAAGCCCGGATCGTCAGTACCCGCCTATAGGTCCGGCCTTTTCGGATGCGGCGTGGACCAACCTCCTAAGCGGTAAATCCAGGTTCGACTCCTGGCGGGGGCATCTTGCCGGGCTTCCGGACCTTCGGTCCGACGGTGGTCTTCTGTTCGAACAGCAGCGCCGTCTCGAACCGTTACATCCCCGCGCCCACGCAGATCAATGGCGAGTATCGGAACCGACCGATCCGACCGGCTAGGAACTGCTCGCGAGGTTCACGCTTGGCACGGGCGCAGCGGCGCCGCCAGCATGCGCGCTCGCGCCTGCTCGAGCTCGCGGCGCGGACGTAAGGATTGCCTGCCGCTCACGTGCTGTGAACTCTTTGGGGGCCCAGCTCGATGCGGAGAGCTTGCTCTATTGGCGCTTGGACTTGGCCGCGCGCACGGTGAGCGTCGCGACCGTTGTGTGCGTTGCGCCGCTGCTGTCGTGGGCGACGATCGTGGCGCGCGCGTGCAGGGTGTGGCTGCGCTTGAGCAGCGCGCGGGCCTTCGCCGACAGATGCAGGCGGACGCTCGCGGTCTCGCCGCCGGGCACTTTGAAGGAGCCGGTTGCGAGGGTCAGGACAGCCTTCTTGGCCTCGTGCGCCGCGCTCGCGCTGACCGCGCCGATCGTCTTCAGCGTGATCGAGCCGATGCACGTGCTCTCGCCGACCGGACAGGAGACCTTGATCGGGAGCACTCCGGCCGTTGTAGCCGTCAGCGAGGAGCCTCCCACCAGGCCGACCGCGGGAATCGTTGCCACGAGGCTTTTCGACGGGATGATCGGCTGCGGCGTCATGGGGGCCGGTATTGTCGCGCTCAATTCTTTGGCCGGCGACGCTTTTTCAGCTTCTTTCGTTTTTTCTACTTCGCCTTTTTCGCCGACCCCAAGCGTTTTGAAGCTGGCTTCGTCGTTGGTTTCAGCGTGCCCACTTCGTTCTGCGTATTTGGTGTTGACATCGAGGAAGTAGTGGTAGGTGGTGCCCGGCGAGAGTTCGTATAGTTGTGTTGAGACGTCTTGCGTGGTTTCGCTGCCCGGCTCGGGGAACGGTTCGCAGACGACTGATTCTTCTTCGATTTCGTGGGCCCCGTAGCCAAACGCGCAACCAGGGGGCCCGCTTTCGTTGGCCACCAGTCCCTCGATGTTCACGCTCGCGTGCAGCTGGGCTGAGGTTTCGGTGATGTTCGTGACCGGCTCAAGGACGATTTCCGGCGTGCGTGAGCGCGGCGTGCCGATGTAGGTGTATTTGAATCTCACGGAGCCCGGAGCGGCAGTCTGAAGTGATCCTTCAATTGGGCCGGATGTGACGGCTTCTGGGGTGATGACTTTGACTTCAGTGTCTTCGCCCGCCGAGGTCTGACCGGCCACCTTGATAGCTCCTTCTGGGAAATACACACGCGCATTCGCCAAATGTTTGCCTGTGATCGTGACTTCCTGGCCGCCCGCTGCCGGACCGGCTTCGGGCGAGACGCTTTCCACTACCGGTGCGTCATATTCGAACGACGAGCCACCGATCGCCAGTTCGCCAGGCCCTTCTTTGTTGGGGACGATGCTCTGCCCGATAGTGAGTGGGGCTTCCCAGATCTTGAGGAGCGACTGAGCACTGCCCCCGGTGCACTGAACGGCCGCCGCGTTCGCTTCCGTTTCGGGGTCGGAATCGGCGCTCGCAGACACCGTGACGCCGAACGTCTGACCAGCGCTCACGGGGATAGTCTGCGTCACCGTAACGGTCGCGTCGCCGAATTCGTCGTATGGGCTCACGAACTGCCTTTCGATCACCGGGTGGGTCGCAGAGCCGGGTTCGAAGATGTCGAGACTGACCGTTGCCTTACCGCTGGCGCTGCCGATGAAGAACCATTTTTTGATCGTGCCGTCATCGACGATCCCACGGTCATCGGCGGCGTACTGCAGCGCGCTCTCGCTTCGTTGCGCTCCCAGTGCGCCGCTCGCTTCCAGGTTGCAGAACCCGATGCCTTCGACTAGCGGACTCGCGCCGAGCAGGTCCGTGTCGCCTGCGGAGGCGAGCGACGGGAGGACGGCGAGCAGTCCACACGCCAACAGCGGTGCCAGCAGGCGCAATGCACGCGAGCGTTTCAAGCCGTCGCGCGATGACCTTCGCATCGGCGGGACCTTACAGCAGGCCCGCCGTTTGGGCAGCGAACCGATTCTGCTGCCCAAACCCCACCGGATCCAAGATCGACCACATGGGCCGAATCGCCTGTAATCGCCGATAGATCCGACCATCTCGGCCGCCGCGCGAGGCGTCCTCCTAAGCGGTAAATCCCCGTTCGACTCCTGGCGGGAGCATGTTCAGAGGGCGCGGGGCGATCGGCCGAACGTGTGGCTACATGACCTCGTGAGTGCGCGTTTCCCTAGACTGCGCTCGCGGATCTGTAAGCGGGTGAACACGCCCCTCGAATTGCTGACGTCCCCCGCCCCCGCCGGGGTCGCCAGGCCAGAACGGAGCCCTCATGACCGATCCTCTCCCCAACGCGCGCCGGATCGCCGTGCTCGGCGCGAGCATGCTGGTGTGCGCGGCTGTGACGCTGTCTTCGGGTACGGCGGCGCTGGCCGCAACCTCGCTTAACAGCAGCGTCTCGGCGGCGATCAAGTCGGCGGTCACACGGCGTATGCAGACCGAACTGCGTAGCTTCGAGTCCGGAGTGGAGAAGGGCACCGGCAGCACGGGCGGCACGACGGGCGGCAAGGGACACACGAAAGCCCCGCTGGAAAAGCTCGGCGAAGAAGTGGGCGGCAAGCTCAAAGGCCCCGCGGGAACGGTCGGGCTCGAGGGTCCGGCCGGGTTGACGGGCGCCGCGGGGTCTAACGCTTCGGTGACGGCGGGCGCGGGCCTGACGAGCTCGGGCGGCACGATCGGTGTCTCGCTGCCGTTCCAGCTCTCAAACCCGATGTCCTCGTCGCTGGCGACATTCACGAACTCGGGCCCCGGGCCGGGCGTTGCGGGCGCCAGCGCCGGCGGCGCGGGCGTGATGGGCACCGCCACAGGCAGCTCGGGTGTCGGCATCCTCGGAGTCGCCACGGCGCCGGCGCTGGCGGGCGAGTTCCAGGGGAACGTGAGCGTCACAGGCCATCTCACCGTGCAGGACCCGAGCACGGGCACGATCGAACTCGAACCGGGGTGGTCGGCGTCGACGCCGCCAATCGCGATCAAGGACCCCGTCGGCATGGTCCAGCTGGAGGGCGCGGTGGAATCTACGGAAACCTCGCGGATCGGAGTGATCCCGCCCGAATTCCTGCCGAGCACCTCACTCAACGGAAGCTCACTCGGCATGATGGCGGTCGAGTGCTACAAGGGGCAGTGCGTCCAGGAGCCGATCTCGATCAACACCGCCACGGGTGTGGTCGCGCTCGCGACGAGCACCAAGGTGCCCATGAGCCACACGCTGTTCCTCACGGGCTTGAGCTATCTGTCCTAACCTAAGGCGCTCGCCGGCCGGTGCGACGGTCGCGAGCGAAGGTTCTGTGAAACCAAGGGAGGACAGATGATCGGAAGGCGGTCCGCGTCGCTGGCGCTCGCGCTGCTGTGCGCAACGCTTGTGGTCGGGTGCGGGAGTAGCAGCTCGACCACAAGCAGCTCGACGACCACGAGCGCACCCGCGACGACCACTACGTCCGCCAACACGACGTCTACAGCCAAGACCACGTCGACGACGCCGACCACCACTTCGACGAGCGCCGCCGTGACGCAGTACGTCGAGGCCTGCAAGGCGATAATCGCGAGTGTTCCGACGCTCCAGGCGAGCGTGAAGACCAAAGTCGAAGGGATCTGCACCAAAGCCGCCAATGGCGACGTCTCGGGCGCGCGCGCGGCCGCCAAGGAAGTGTGCGTGGAAGTCATCGACGCGTCGCCGATCACGGGCGCGACGAAGGAAAAATCGCTCGCGGCCTGCAACACGATCTGACGCGCGCGCGCGACCGGCAGGGCGCGAGGGCGCTACCTGGCCGTGTCCTGCTCGTCGACGTCCTCGTCCTCGTCGCCGCCGTACAGCGACTCGCGCGCCAGCTCGCGGCCCTTGCCGTCGAACAGCTTGATCTCCAGCAGGTCATGGCGGTAGTCGTCGGGGGCGATCAGCGTGAAGCGCTCGTCGATCAGCTCGCACTGGTCGACCGCCAGCTCGGCCAGCTCGGCGGTCACGATTCGACCGCCCGAGATCAGCGGCCGCCCCCATACGAGCGTCATCGACGCGATCGCTCCGGAGTCTCCCCGCCAGGCGCCGATCACCTCGTCGCACAGGTCGAGCTTCCAGTCGGGGTTTCGCTCGGCGGTCTCGGCGGTGAAGTCGACGTGCGCGAGGAAGCCGCTGGGCTCGGCGTCTTCGATCCCGGGCAGGAAGCGCACGTAGCCGTACAGCTCGTATCCGCCGGCGGTGCGCGCGGAGCCGGGCACGTACGTGTGCCCGTGCCAGCTGCGATCGGGATACCAGGCGATCCGCTCCGGCTCGCCGAGATCCTCGTCCTCGGCATCGAGTCTCAGCGCCGCGGCCAGGAACTCCTCCCGCAGCCGCTCCTCCCAGCGCCCGTACGGAAGCTCCTCCTGGGGGGGCTCGGCCGCGAAGCGGGGGACGAAGCGTTCCTCGGGAGGCATGACCGCCGGCCAGACTACGCGTCGCGCAGCGCGGCCGCCGCGTCCTCGGGCGCGACGATGTTGACGTTCACGTCGGTCGAAAGCTCCAGGCCCGCCAGGTGGGTCAGGCGCGGGAGCACGTCGATACGCCAACAGAAGTCCTCGGTTCCGAGGGGGGCGGTGCGTACCCACAGATTCAGCGGAGGGCTCGACCCGAGGTGACGCGCCAGCCGGCACAGACCGTCGTGCAGCAGCGAGGCGCCCGAGGGGCCGTCGGCCTCGAAGCGCGCGCGCGGCGTGCGCGGCGCGAGCATCAGCTGGAAAGGAAGGCGCGAGGCGTACGGCGCGATCAGCACAGCGTCGTCGTCGATCGCGACGATCCGCTCGCGGCGGCGGACCTCCTCGGCGACCAGGTCGCCGAGCAGGCTCTGGCCCATCGTGCGCGTGGTGTGAGCGCCGGCGCGCTCGCGCTCGCGCGCCACCGCGCTCGGCACGAAGTCGAGCGCATACAGCTGTGCGTGGGTGTGCGGCAGCGACGCTCCCGCCTCGCGCCGCTCGTTGACGATCAGCTGCAGGCAGGCGCTGCTCGCGTGCGCGCGCATGCGCTCTCGCCACACCTCGACCGCGAGCAGCACCTGCTCGAGGGGTAGCTCCGCCAGTGACAGCACGGGCTGCGGGCCGTTGATGACGACCTCGTGCGCGCCCGTGGCGGGCACCGAGGAGAACAGCTCCGGCTGGCCGCGAACCTGCGCGGGAGCGGCCCCGCCGGCGACCTGCGGGCTCACCTTGCCGCCGGGACCCGCCCCGTCCCCCTCGCCGTCCGACGGGCCGGCGGCAGTCAGCGCCGGATATAGGTTCGGAACCACCCGCACCCGCCAACCGGGCGAGTTGGGGCCGCCGCCGTCCGGGCGCAGCGCGTACAGCTCGGGCGGCGTGCGGTCCTCGTGGCCCTCCGCGAACGGGTCCTGCTCGGGGTCGATCGGTTCCGGCGGCTCGCACCGGGGAGCGCCCCCGGGCCGGCGCGAGCGCTCCCCGGCGACGATCGTCCGATGCCCGCTCAGCGGGTCGATCCGCAGCTCCGGCAAGGCTCAAGCATCCAGCGCGTAGCGGCGGATGTCCTGTTCGAGCTTGGCGACGCTCGGATACGGGCCCTGGTGGATGAACAGCCCGCCGCTGCGGTTGTAGAAGACGGTCACCGGCGTGAACCCCGAATCGGTGATCGCCGCGCCCACCTGCCCGCTGCGGTCGTAGTAGCTCGGGTAGCTGACGGGGAAGGAGCGCAGGAACGCGAGCGCGTTCGCACGGCTGTCGTTGGAGTCGATCCCGATAAACGCGACTTCGCGCCCGCGGGAGACGGAGACACGCTGGAAGACCCCGAACTCAGCGCGACAGGGTTCACACCACGACGCCCACTTGTTGATCACCACCGGCGTTCCGCGCAGCGCCGACAGGCGCGCACGCAGCGCCGACAGGCCGCCTGAGAGGACTTCGTTCGCCTGTTCGTGTAGCTCCGCCAGCTGCGGCGGTGAGCCAGCCAGCTGGGCGCGCATGTCCGCCAGCGTCAGCGTCGACGGTGTGCGCGTATTGGAGGAGCCGCCCGCCAGTTGCAGCAGGCCGACGACGAGCAGGACGAGCAGCGCCGCCGCGCCGGCCGCGATCGACATGCTCTTGGGCGTCATCGCCCGTAAGGGTCGCAGATGGCGTTCGCTTCAATCGCGCCTGTGCGTGCTATATCCTTTGGAGCTACTTGATGGTCGGGTCGCCGCGAGCGCCCGACTGAATGGCGCCGAGGGGCGCCAACCCTTTTGAGCCGCGCCGAATCGATCGCGGCTCTGTCTCGAAGCCCAGAGCCTCAATGGCCGAGTCCACCTCAGTGGCCCTCGCGGCCGCGACCATTCCGAGTTCCGCCGATATAGCGCGTGCGGAGAAGTTCGTGCGCGAGCGCTTCGTGCACGAGGGCGAGGATCCCCAGGTCGCGCTCGCGTCCGGGACGCCGCGCAGGCGCGCGCTCGACCAGGCGCTCGCCGAGCTCGACGAGCACCCGAAGATCAAGAGCCCCTCGACAGCATGGCGGCGCGAGTTCTCGCTGTTGCTCGGGCTCGAGCGGCTGCTCTCGGAGGAGGAGCCGAAGCTCGAGGACGGAACCGTCCTGTCTGCCCACCAGGTCGACGCGCTGTCGGGCACGCTCACCGCGCTGCTCGCCGAGGCGCAGCGCAGCGCCGCCGGGGGCAACGGACGCGGCTCCTCCTCCGCTTCCCCCGAGCTGCTCGCCTCGGCCGACATCCTCGGCCCGGACGGGGCCGCCTCGACCAACGGCAGCGCCGTCGCGCCGGATCGCCTCGCGGCCGAGGACGCGGACTCCTCCGAGGAGGAGGAGGACGAGGACGAAGAGGACGAGGAGGACGAGGACGAGGACCTCGGGCCGGTGCAACGCGCGCCGGCGGAGGAGGACGAGGAGGACGAGGAGGACGACGACGAGCTCACTCGGCTCGAGGACGAGGAGGAGCTGGAGGAGCAGGAGGAGCTGGAGCTCGCGGGCGAGTCCGAGGAGGAGCCGCGCGACTGGGTCGACGAGGAGGAGGACGAGGAGGCCCTGGGCGAGCAGCCCGAGGACCCGAACGCTGCTAAGCGCTTCTGGTTCGAGCACGCGACCGGCGCCGGCAAGACGGTCGCCGCGCTCGGCTTCGTCGAGGCGTCGCACACCGGCGGCGTGCTGATCCTCACGCACCGGCGCAACCTTGTCGACCAGTTCCTTGGAGAGCTGCGTGACCGCGGCTACTCCAAGCGCATCAGCCGGCCGCTGTTGAAGGGCGAGGACTCGGTCAAGGGGCCAGTGACGGTCGAGACCTACCAGTGGTTCGTGCGCAACGCCGGCAAGATCTCGAGCGCGTACACGATCGTGATCTGCGACGAGGCGCACACGGCGCTGGGCGAGAAGACGAGCGGGGCGATCCGCGAATGGACGGGGCCGATCTTCATCGGCATGACTGCCACCGGCGCGCTGATCGCGCGCCACGTCACCGACCTGTTCCCGACGCAGACCTCGCGCTTCGACTTGGCGCAGGCGGCGCGCCGCGGCGTGATCGCGCCGCTTCGCTGTGTGCGCATCTCGCCGGGCGTGGGCGTGCGCACGATCGCCAAGGTGCCGCTGCGCCGCGGCGAGGTCGACACCGAGTTCGACCAGGAGGAGCTGGCGAAACTGCTCGACCAGCACCCCTTCAACCTGGCCGTCGCGAACCTCTACAAAACGCGCTTCAACGGCGTTCCCGGCGTCGTGTACGCGGCCGGCGTGCGTCACGCGTACAACCTCGCCGAAGCATTTCGCGCGGAGGGCATCAAGGCGCAGGCGGTCTCCGGCGAGACGCCCAAGCGCGAGCTGGTCGAGATCCTCGCGCGCTACGAGCGCGGCGACATCGACGTTTTGATCAACGCTCAACTGCTGGCCGAGGGCTGGAACAGCCCGCGCGCGACCGTCTGCGTGCACCTGGCGCCGACGGCGTCCAAGCGCATCTACCAGCAGCGCGTCGGCCGCGTCACCCGCCGCCACCCGGGCAAGGAGGCGGGACTGGTCGTGGACTTCGTGCATCCCGCGACCAAGCACGACGACCCGGTCGTGACGCTGCACTCGCTGCTGGATAGGGATGTTTATAGGGGGGGAGCGATCGTGGTCGGACCCGTGCGGCGTGGGCGCGGCCGGCGGATGCGCGTGGAGCGCCGAGTGCTGCCGGTGTGCGCGGAGGAGGAGCGGCGCTTTCAGGTCTTCGAGCGCGAGCTGTGGCGGATCGCGGTCGAGCACCTCGACTACGGCGAGCAGCACCTGTGGGCGGCGCTCGCCGGTGCCCGCGTGGCGCCCAACGGGTGGCGCCGGGCGCGGGCGATGCTGCATTTTGACCGCACGGGCGAGCTCAAGAGCCGCTTCCTGATCACCGCGGTCAAGCGCAATAAGAGCTCGCAGCTGCGCCTGCGCGCGCTGATCGACATCGCCGCGCTGCGCGACCCGGATGCGTTCGACGAGGCGATCGACATCATCGGCGGGTGGCCGCGCGAAGAGCGCAAGGAGGCGACCAAGATCATGCTGCGCGCTCTGGTCGAGCGACGGATCGGACGCCGCGACCAGGCCAACGCGTGGATCTGGCGACTGGCCGAGTACACGCGCGACGTGCACGAGGAGTACGCGGTGCAGCGCTGGCCCGAGACCAAGCGCCTGCTCGGCCTACTCGTGAACTCGGCGGGTGGCGCGCACGCGCGCAACGCCCGGCGTCTGATCCACGCGGCGCGCAACCAGGATCGTCGCCTCGCGGCCGCGCTGCTGGCGGCGGCGCTCGCGCACACGCCGGAGGCGGAGGAGGCGCTGCGCGGCGCGCGCACGCGGATGGCGCGCAAGCCCCCCGCGCTGGCGCGCGAGCTGCTGCGCAACTTCCCCAAACGTCGCGCGCGCAACTCGCGCCGCAGGCGCAAGGGCGCCAAAGTCGCCGGCAACGGAGCCGGCCCGCAGGCGCAGCCGACGGCGAGCCAACCGACGCTCGACTAGCAGTCGTAGCGCTCCGACGCGAGCGCCCTAGGCGATCCCGTGCAGGTGGACCTCGCCGGCGCCGAGCGTGGTGTGCCCTCCGCTCGCGAGCGCGACCACCAATCGTCCCTCGCCGTCGATGCCCTCCGCGCGTCCGCGCCCTTCGGCCCACGCGATCTCGCGTCCGCGCAGCGCGTCCGCGGCGCGCCACGCCTCGAGCGTCGCTATGGCCGGCTCGCACAGTCGGTGCTCGAGCGCATCGAGCAACCGCGCCAGCAGCGGCTCGACGTCGGCGGGCGTGAGCCCCATCGTGGCCGCCGGCAGGCCGCCGCCGCCGGCGGGCTGGCTGCCGGCGGGCTCGCCCTCACGTCGGTCGGGGCGCAGCTCGGTGGGCAGCTGATCGAGGCGGACGGCGACGTTCACGCCGATGCCGAGCACCGCCCAGTCCTCCTGCGGGCGTCCCTCGACGAGGATGCCCGCGAGCTTCGCCAGTCCGGTGCTTTTATCGGTTCCCCGCCCACCCCCGTCCGCTTCGACGACGATGTCGTTCGGCCACTTGATGCGTGCGTCCCGCCCGGCGACGTCGCAGACGGCCACGGCGGCGGCCAGCGGCAGCAGCGGCGGCGGCGTCCTCAGCAGCAGCGACATCAGCAGCGAGCTGCCCGGCGGCGCCGACCAGCGCCGGCCCTGGCGCCCGCGCCCGGCGGTCTGCTCGGAGGCGGTCACCAGCGTTCCCGCGGGGGCGCCGGCGAAAGCGAGCTCGCGCGCGCGCTCGTTCGTCGAGCCGGTGCGCCGCAGGTGCACGCGCGGACGGCCGAAGCTGGTGGAGGTGTGTGTCGGGCGCCCTCGCTCGCGGGAGCTCACGCCGGGCGCACTGTCAGCTCGTCGTCTGCGTCGGCGCCCAGCAGCTGGGCGGCGGAGCCGCGGTTGACGGCCAGCGCCACCATGCGCGTGGCGTCCTCGTAGATCAGCAGTTCTCCCGGTGTCACTTCTGCGAAGGTCGCGGCGTAGCGGGCGGTGCGGATCGCGCCGGCGTGGCTTACCGTCAAGACGTCGCCGGGAACGGCTCCCAGTTCGGCAAGCTGCTCGTTGCGCGCGTCGAGGATCAGATTCCCGAACGTGTCGCTGCGCAGCACGTGGACTGTGAGTACCCCATCCGCGAGCTGGGCCGAGGACAGGCCGAAGCGCCGCAGCTGCTGGACGGGCAGCGGCTCGCCGACGGTGGTGAGCGGCTCTCCCGCCGCCAGCGCGGCGGCCACCGGCGCAAAGATGTCGCGGCCGTGGAACGTGCGCGACACCGGCTGCAGGCGCTCGGGCGACTCGCCGATGTCCACCGCCTCGGCCACTCCCCCCAGCCGCTCCGCGGCGGGCATCAACAGGCCGTTGTCGGGGCCCACGAGCACGTGGTCTTGGTCGACCGTGCGCACCGCCACGGCCCGCCGCGCGTGCCTTCCCACGGCGCTGACCCCCGGGTCAACGACTGCGAGGTGCACGCCCGCGGGAAGGAACGGGAGCGCCGAGCGCAGCACGATCGCCCCCGAGCGCACGTCGTGGCGGGGGATCGAGTGCGTCAGGTCGATCACCCTCGCGCTGGGGCAGCGGCGCGCGATCACCCCATGACAGACGCCGACGAACTCGTCGAGCAGGCCGTAGTCGGAGAGGAAGGTGATCACCGGTGAGGTGTCTCGATCGTCGGTCATCGATTGGCTCCCGCGGCCGCGTCGGCGAGCACGGCGTCGATCATGCCGTCGACGTCATGCCGTTCGCACTCCAGGTGTGGCTCCAGGCCGTGCTCGCGCAGCGCCTGGCTCGTGAGCGGGCCGATCGACACGATACGCGTGGCCGCGGACAGTCGAGCGCCGCCGCTTGCCTGCACCAGGAAGCGCACGGTCGAGGCCGACGTGAACGTGACGTAGTCGGCCTCGCGCAGCGCGTTCAGCTTGTGCGGCGCGAGTGCCTCGGCGAGCGTCTCGTACACGGCCAGCACGTCCACCTGTGCGCCGCGCGCTCGTAGCGCGTCGGGGAGCGCCTCGCGCGCCTCGCGCGCCCGCGCGATCAGCGCCCGCTCGACGGGCACCGTCGCGAGCGCCTCCACCAGCGACTCCGCGACCGAGCGCTCGGGTACAACGTCGGCGAAGATGCCGCGCTCGGCGAGCGCCCGCGCGGTGCCGGGCCCGACCGCCGCGATCCTCGCGTGCGCGAGCGAGCGAGCGTCCCCCGGTGGGTGGACGCCGTCGTCGAGCCGTTCGAACAGCCCGGCGACGCCGTTTGCGCTCGTCAGGCAGATAAGGTCATATGGCGACGGGTCCAGCGCCGGGCCGGGTAGTGGCCGCGTGCTGATCACGGGGACCTCGAGCACGCTCGCGCCGAGCTCCCGGAGCCCGCGGGCGAGGCCGCTGGCCTGCGCGCGTGCGCGGGTGACCGCCACCGTCAGTCCCGCGAGCGGCGCCGGCGCGTGCCATGCGAGCTGTGTGGCGAGCGCGGCGACCGGCCCGACGACGGTGATCGACGGCGGGCGCACGCCAGCGTCCCTCGCCGTCTCGGCGATCGTCTCGAGGGTGGCGGTGACGGTGCGCTGTGCAGGCAGGGTGCCGGCTTCCACCACAGCCGCCGGCTGTGTGGCAGGACGGCCGGCCGCGATCAGCGAGGCTGCGATCTGCGGCAGCTGGCGAACGCCCATGTAGAACACGAGCGTGCCCGGGAACGCAGCCAGCGCCGGCCAGTCGATGGCTCCGTCCTCGCTCTCGGCGGCCTCGGGCGAATCCTCGCGGGTATGTCCCGTCACGAGAGCCACCGCGCTGGCGAGCCCGCGGTGGGTGACCGGGATCCCCGCGTAGGCGCTCGCGGCCACGCCTGCCGTCACGCCGGGCACGACCTCGAAGGCGATGCCGGCGGCGCGCAGCGCCAGCGCCTCCTCGCCGCCGCGTCCGAACACGAACGGGTCTCCGCCCTTCAGGCGCACCACCGTGCTTCCCGCCTGCGCCCGCTCGATCATCAGCGCCTCGGTCTGCTCCTGCGCCACCGACGGCCCCCCTCCCTCCTTGCCCACGAACAGCAGCTCCGCGTCCGTGCGCGCACCGTCCAGCGCCGAGCCCGGGATCAGGCGGTCGTACAGGATCACATCTGCGCTCGCGATCAGCTCCAGCGCGCGTGCCGTCAGCAGGCCGGGGTCGCCCGGGCCGGCGCCGACGAGGTACACGGTCCCGCTCACGTCCCGACCGGCCAGTGCTCCACATCGATTTCGGACATTGGGAAGTGCTTTGGATTGCCAGTTGCAAGCCGCGCACCTAGGGCCATGGCCGCCGCTGCGATCAGACAGTCAGCTTGGCTGAGCGTGATTCCTCGGCCGGCGAAGTCCCTACGCCAGCGCCCGGCGCGCTCACCCTCGATTCGGCCGAGGGGCGCCAGATGGAGCCCTCGCAGGAAGCGCAGGACGAGCGCTTCGTTCTTGACGTTTGTACCCCGCAGCACCTCGTCCACGTTGACCGCGCATATCCACGGTACTTGGCCGATGTCCAGAGACTTCTGTATGCGCCGAGCGGCGGGGCGCTCGCGCAATGCGTCGATCAGGACGGTGGTGTCGAGCAGTAGCGGCAATCCTCAGCCGACGCGGCGCGGGTCACTGAAGCGCTGAGCATGGACCCAACCGGCCGGATCCGCGTCCCACTCGTGCTCCTCATCGGCGAGGGCGCCCAGCCCAGCCTCGATGTCTTCGCGCCGCTGCGCATCGTCGAGTGCTCGGCGCAGCGTGTCTGCGATGAACGTGCTGCGTCGCCGTCTGCCCACGCGGCGGTCGAGCTGCTCCACCAGCTCGTCATCGAGGCTTATGTGCAAACGCATGGCCACAAGCTAGCACACAGCTACCGAGGCCCCCTCCAGGCGAATCACGCTGCGCCCGCCATCTCCTGCGCCCGCGCGAGCATCTCCCCCGCGCCCACCGCCAGCAGCCGCTCGGCCACGCGCCGTCCGAGCGCGTCAGGGTCGTAGAAGCCACCGAGCAACTCGTCGCCGCACCACTGCGAGCCGTCGGGCAGGCCCACCCACGCGCGCAGGTTCAGGCAGCCGCAGCCGGCGGGCACGGCGTACGCGCCGAGCGGCGTGTTGCAGTTCGCTCCCAGCTCGCGAGCGAGCGCGCGCTCCGCCAGCAGGCACGCGAACGCGTCGCCGTCGCAGATCGCCTGCACCGCCGCGCGCGTGCGCTGGTCATCGGCGCGACCCTCTAGCGCGAGGATGCCCTGGCCGGGCGCGGGCACGAACAGCTCCGGGTCAAGCACCGCGCCCGCCTCCGACTCGCGTCCGAGCCGCTCCAGCCCGGCGCGCGCGAGCACGATCGCGTCGAGGCGTCCGCCGGGGTCCCCCTCTAGGGAGGATGCGGCGAGCTTGCGCAGGCGCGTGTCGACGTTGCCGCCGATCGCCACCACGTCGAGGTCCGCGCGGGCGCCTAGCAGCTGTGCGCGACGGCGCAAGCTGCTCGTGCCCACACGCGCGCCCGCGCGCAGCTGCTCGAGTGCCCCCGCCCCGCAGAGGACGTCCTGCGCGCTCGCCCGCGCCGGCGCGCCGTGCAGCGTCAGCCCATCCGCGAGCTCGCCGGGAACGTCCTTGGCCGAGTGCACCGCCAGGTCGATCTCGCCGGCGATCAGCGCGTCCTCGAGCCGGGAGACCCAGCGAGACTTGTCCTGTCCGCCGGCGCCGGCGCCGGCGCTCACACCGGCATCGATGTCCCCGTCGCTGAGCATCGGGACGATCGCAATCGGGCTGTCGTGCCCGCCGCGTTTCAATCGGTCAGCGACCCAGCTGGCCTGGGCCAACGCGAGCGCGCTGCGCCGCGTGCCGATGCGCATCAGCCGGGTCGGCGTCGACGCACCCTCGAGGGCTTGGCGGCGTCGGGGGCGCGGGCGGACAGGTCGTGGACCTCCGCCAACTCACTCGCCGCCCCCTCCTGCCTATGCCCTTCAGGGTAGGAGGGCGGCTGCTCGCGCAGGGCGAACAGCTCGCGCACCAGCTCCAGGCTCGCGTGGCCACGGTCTTCGCCGAGGCCGCGCAGGCGGATCGTCGGCTCGTGCAGCACGCGGCTGACGATCGCCCGCGCGATCGCCTCCACGCGCGCGAGGTCGCGCGGCGAGGCCGACTCCCAGCGACCCGAGTTCTCGGCCAGAACCTGCGCGACGATGTCATCTCCGTGGGCGCGCAGGGCGGCGATCGTGGGCAGCGCGTCGAGCTGGCCAAGCCAGCGCGCGAAGCGGTGGATCTCCTCCTCCACGATCTCAAGCGCCCGCGGAGTCTCCTCCGCGCGCATGCTGAGGTTGCGCGCTACCACCGCCTGCAGGTCGTCGATGTCGTACAGGTTCACGCCGTCGAGCTCACCGCACGCGGGGTCGACGTCGCGTGGCACGGCGATGTCGATCAGCAGCAGCGCCCTGTGCCCTCGCTGCTCCATCACCAGCTCGAGCTCCTCGCGACCGACGATCGGATGGGGGGAGGCGGTCGAGCACACGACGATGTCCGCGCGCAGCAGCTGGTCGGGCAGTTTGTCGAGACCCACGACCGACCCGCCGAAGCGCTGCGCGAGGCTGCGCGCGCGGTCGGCGTGGCGGTTGGCGACGAAGATCGTGCCGGCGCCCTGCTCGGCGAGCGCGCGCGCGGTCAGCTCGCTCGTCTCGCCGGCGCCGAGGATCACCACGTGGCGGTCCTCCAGCCCGCCGAGCACGCTCTGCGCGAGGTCGACCGCCACCGACGGGACGCTCACGCGGCTGGAGCCGATCCCGGTCTCCGAGCGCACGCGCTTGCCGGTGCTCAGCGCCGCGGCGAACAGGCGGTTGGACAGCGGCCCGGTGCAGCCGGCGCGCATCGCCGCCTCGTGCGCGCGCCTGACCTGGCCCTGGATCTCGGCCTCGCCCAGGATCATCGACTCCAGGCCCGCCGTCACGCGGTAGAGCTGGCGTGCGGCGTCGCAGTTGCGCGGCGAGTAGATCGCTTCGGCGAGCTCGGTGGGCCGGATCCCCGCCCGGCGCGCGAGCAGGCCGAGCACGTCGGCCTCCGCCTGAACAAGTGACCCGCCCGCCTCGCCGACCACGAGGTAGACCTCGGTGCGGTTGCACGTGGAGATAACCACCGCCTCGCGCACCGCCTCGCTGGCCGTCGCCTGGCGGACGAAATCGGTCGCCTCGCTCTCGCTGAACGCCAGGCGCTCGCGCAGCGCCACCGGTGCCGTCTTGTGCGAGATGCCCAGCGCCAGCAGCTCGCTCATTTCGGCGCGGCCTCCTGTCGCTCGTCGAGCTCGCTCAGCAGCTCTCCGAGCTCGCCCTCGATCCGGCTCAGGCGGATCGCCATGATCGCCACGTACACGAGCACCAGGGCGAACAGCACGACGTAGGCGCCCGCCACGTACTTGCCGGCGGTGTGCAGCGGCAGGGCGGGCGCCTCTGCGAGCAGCGCCGTCGCCGCGCTCACAGCGCAGACCTTCCGGCGGCGCGCGCGGGCGCGACGTGGTGCAGCGCGGGGGCGGCGCTGCGTGGTGCTCGCACGGGAGCGTCGGCGCTGTCCGCGGCCAGGCGCCGGCGCAGCGCGCGCACCTGCGCGCGCGCGTGCTTGGCGGTCAGCTCGTACTTGCACAGCGTCGCGAACAACAGCGCCATCGCCGCCAGCGACACCAGGAACGTAAGCGCCATCGGCGCGGGTAGGTTGGAGGTGTTGCTGAAGACGCGCGGATGCACGTACGCGGTCGACAGGTTGACCGCGATGTAGTTCAGCGGCACGAACGCGCCGGCGGTGATCGCGAACACGGACGCGTAGCGCGCCTGGCGCTCAGGGTCCTCGATCGCGAAGCGAAGCGGCTGGTAGGTGGCGTACAGCAGGAAGATGATCAGGAACGACACCAGCGTCGGCTCGCTCCACACCCACCAGTGCCCCCACGAGCCCTTCGCCCAGATCGAGCCGGTGATCAGCGTGCCCAGCGCGAAGATCAGGCTCATGTGGATCACCACGTAGGAGCGCATGTCCCAGCGCGGGTCGCGCGTGCGCAGGTGCTGGATCGCGAGCAGGCCGCCGAGGACGAAGCCGCACAGCGCGACGATCGCCAGCGGCACGTGCACGTAGAAGATCTTCTGCAGGAAGCCCTGTTCGGCTTCCAGCGGCGCGTAGAAGAAGACCAGGCCGAGCGCGACGGCCATCGCGATCACCGCCGATACGCTCAGCGTGCGCAGGCCCTTGCCGTACATGGCGGCGGCGTCGCCACGGCGATGCTTGACGTCGGGAGAGCCGGCTGGATGCCGGCTTGGGGATTCCATCAATCCTCCAGCAGGAAATCGAAGACGGCGTAGGCGATCAGCCCGAACACCAGATCATAGAGCCCGAGCGTCAACAGCCAGCGCGCCGCCGGCCCCGTGCGGTGGGCCTGCACTAGCAGTGGCGAGATCGCGCGCGCGCCGCCGATCACGATCGGCACGAACAGCGGCAGCGCGAGCAGCGGCCCGAGCAGGTCGCGGGCGCGGGTGCGTACCGCCAGCGCCGCCACCAGCGTGCCGATCGCCGCCACGCCGAGGTCCCCGAGCGCGAGCGTCGCCGCCAGGCCCGGCAGCGCCGGCCCGAGCGTAGGCCCGAGCAGCAGCAGCGCGAACGCGGGCACCGCCACCAGCTCGAGCACGACCAGGTAGGCGAGCAGCGCCAGCGCCTTGGCCACGAACAGCGCGCTGCGGTCTACGGGCGCCAGCAGGAACGCGTCGAAGCCGCCCTGATCCTCGTCGGCCACGAACAGGCGGTTGACGCCGAGGATCGCCGCGAACAGCAGCGTCACCCACAGGATGCCGGCCGCCTCATCGCCTTCGACGCTGCCGCGCTGGAGCGCGAAGTGGAAGACCACGAACGTGCTCAGCGCGAACAGCGACATGCCGGGAACCGACTCCAGCGTGCGCAGCTCGACGAGCAGCTCCTTGCGCAGCAGCGCTAGGACCGTGGGTGCGAGCCCGGTTGCCCTTCTCGGCAGCGCGCTGGGTGCGGTCTTCCGTGGCTGCGCCTCGAGCAACTCGCTCACCGGTACAGCTCCTGGATCTCGCCCGGATCGACCTCGGCGGCCGCGCGCATCAGCGCCGCTCGCCCGGCGCGCTGTCCGAGAACCACGTCGGCCTCGGCGAGGCCGCCCGACGGGTCGTGGCTGCAGATCACGCGCGTGTGAGACGAACCCGCGCCGATCAGCGGCTCCACGAGGTCGACCGCCGCCGGATCGAGGTTCGAGCGGGGCTCGTCGAGCAGCAGCAGCTCGGGGTTGTGCAGCACCGCTCGCGCGACCGCCACGCGCTGGACCATGCCGCGCGAGAGCATGCGCAGCGGCTCGCTCGCTCGCCTGCTCATCGCAAGCGCCTCCAGCAGCTCCTCCACGCGCGCCTCGCCGACGCCGTGCAGGCGCGCGTGGAAGCGCAGGTTCTCGCGCGCGGTCAGCTCGCGGTAGAGCATCGGCTCGTGGGCGAGCAGGCCGACGCGCCCGCGCACCGCCCACGACTGCGCCGGCAGCTCGCTGCCGAGGACGCGCACGCTGCCCGCATGCGGGCGCAGCAGCGTCGCCAGCACGCGCAGCAGCGTCGTCTTGCCGGCGCCGTTGGGGCCGAACACGACCAGCGTCTGGCCCTCGGCGAGCGACAGCGAGACCTCGCTGAGCGCCTCACGTTCGCCGAAGTGCCGGGCGAGCCCTTCGACCTGCAGGGCGGCAGCGCTCAAGACGCGAGTCCGGATACGCCAGGAAGGCGCAACGGCCGGATACGTTTTGGACGTCGATTTCCGGGTAGCGCCGCAACTGGGCGCCACCTGCTTGTGTTCCTCGACACATGCGTCTGTTGTGCACTTCGGCCAAACCTCCCGCGCGCCGGTCCGGCAATGGAACCCAAAGACTGGCCGCTTGACCCCGTCTCCGCCGCCGCGCTGGTGGTGCGCGTGATCGACGACATCGACGCCGGCAGCGAAGAGCAGCGCGACGACCTGCTGTGCGAGCTGCTGTGTGCGGCGTGGGGCAGCATCTGGGCCCAGAACCAGTAGGGCTCTCTACACCTGCAGCGCGTGCGCGTCCTGCGCCCGCGCGATCAGCTCGCGCACGGCCTGAGCGCCGCCGGCGCCGTCTGCCAGCAGCGCGATCGGATCAGGCTCGCCGTTGACGATCCCCTCGAAGAACTCCTTGCGTTCCTGGTAGGTAGCCAGCGTGCCCTTGGCCCAGCCGCGCACCTCGTTCAGCAGCACCGCCAGCTGCGCGTAGGGCTCGCCGAACTGCCCTTCGATCTCGCGCTTCATGCGCTTGGCCAGTGCGGGCGAGGCGCCGGCGGTGGAGATCGCGATCGCCAGCGGGCCTGTGCGCACGATCGCCGGCAGGATGAAGTTGCACAGCGGTGGCACGTCGACGACGTTGACGAGCATTGCCCGCCGCTCCGCGTCCTCGTACACGGCGATGTTCACCTCGGTGTCGTCGGTCGCCGCGATCGCCATAAACGCGCCCTCCAGATCGCTCGCGCCCGCGTAGCGCCGGCGCTCCCAGCGAATCGAGCCCTCGCGCGCGTACTCCTCCAGCGTCGGCTCGGCCTCGGGGGCGATCAGCGTGACCTCGCCGTCACACGCCAGCAGCCCCTCGACCTTCTCCAGGCCAATCGCGCCGCCGCCGATCACCAGACAACGACGTCCGGACAGTCGCAGGCAGGCGATGTAGAAGGGGGTGTCGAGCATCCCCTGCACGCAGCTCTGGTCGCAGATCCCCCTGCGCAGCTGGCACACGCACTCCTTGCCGGCATAGGCCTGGGCGGGCATGTTTACAAGCGTAGCCGTGTTCTAACGGGGGAGTCCTCGCCCGAACGCGCGCGCGCCGACACGCGCGAGCGCGACGGCCCCCTCTCGCCACGCGCGGTCGCGGTCGGACTCGCGCCCGGAGCGCAGCTTGGCCATCGCCCGCATGGCCCTCACGCTGGAGGCGTCGTACGGTCCCCACCACAGGCCGCGCATCGCCGGCGGGTCCCAGGTGATGAGCTTCTCCTGCGCGCACGCGCGCAGGCCGGCGCGCCCGAGCGTACGGCCGAGGCCGCCGCCGGCGGCCGCGCCCCACGGCCCGCGCGAGACGGTGGGCCCTGGGAGGTGGTCGTTGAGCCACACCATGCCTGCACGCAGCTCGCGCGCGATCCGCATCGCCTGGTAGTGGTCGGCCGTCCACACCGACACTCCGAGGCCGTAGTCGCCGCCGTTGGCGGCGGCGATCGCCTCGTCGATCGAGTCGACCGCGACGACAACCAGCACGGGACCGTCGAGCGGCTCGCGCAGCACGCGCATGTCGGCGGTGGCGTCGGTGATGACGGTCGGGGCGTAGAACGCGCCGGCGTCGCAGCCGGCCGGGCTGACCGGCCCGCCGCAGTGCAGCCGCGCGCCCTGCTCGAGCGCCTGCGCCACCAGCGCGTCGACGTGCTCGGCGCGGCGGGCGGACGCCAGCGGGCCGACCTGCACGCGCGGGTCGGCCGGATCGCCGACGCGCAGCGCCCGCGCCCCGCTCACCAGTCCCGCCAGGAAGCGCTCGTAGACCTCGCGCGCCACTTACACGCGCTCGATCGCGCCACGCGCCTGCCCGGCTCCGGCGCAGCCCGCCCACAACGCCCCGCCGACGGCGCGCGGCAGGTGGGCGTCGGCGAGCACCAGCATCGCGTCCTTGCCGCCGAGCTCCACCGTGACCTCCTTCTCGCGCGAGACGCACGCCCGTGCGACGACGCGCCCGACCGTGGGCGAGCCGGTGAACAGGACCTTGCTGACCGGCGCCTGCGCCAGCGCCACGCCGACGTCGGCGCCGCCGTGCACGACCCGCACGAGGCCCTCGGGCAGGCCGGCGCGCGCGAGCACCCGCGCGATCCGCTCGCCCGCCAGGCAGGCGCGCGCGGCAGGCTTGAAGACGACGCCGTTGCCGGCCAGCAGCGCACCGGCGATCTGCCCGAGCGGCTGTGCGAACGGCGCGCTGCCGGCGCCGATCACGCCGATCACCCCATACGGCTCGAAGGCGATGCGCGCGCGCTTGGCGATCGCCAGCGAGCGGTTGATCCCCACGCGCTGGGCGCTCAGCACCTCAGCGCCTTCCTCCGCGATCCACTTCAGCGCGTCGATCGCCGCGAGCAGCTCAAGCGCCGCGATCTCCGCGCGCGGCCTGCCCTGCTCGCGGCCGAGCTCCTCGCGCAGCTCGTCGAAGTCATCGATCACCGCCTGCGCCATCCTGCCCATGTAGCGGGCGCGGTCCTTGACCCGCAACAGCGCCCACAGCGGCTGCACCTTCGCGACCGCCGCCACCACCCCGTCGATGCGCTCCGGCGGAGTGACCGCGACCGTCCCGAGCAGCGCGCCGGTCGCCGGGTCGAGCGCCGCCAGCTGCTCGCGCCCGGAGCCCTCGCTCGTGCCCTCGCTCTCGCCGTGGGTGGGGGAGCTCTCGCTCGAGGTTGCGCTCATCGCACGGCGATTATCGCTGCTCCGGCTCGCGCGCCTTGCGAATCCGCGCCAGGCGGGCTGCCAGCTCGGCCTCCGCCTCGTCGGGCTCGTAGAAGCGCTTGCCTTCGACGCCCGTGGGCAGCAGCGGCTGGGAGGAGAGGTGACCCGGGTGCCCGTGGGGGTTGTCATAACGGGTGGGCGGCCTCTCATCCTGTCCAGGCCGAGGCCCGGAGCGAAGCCAGCCGGGTACGGGCGCGGCGCCGTGCTCGCGCACGTGGCGCTCGGCCGCGGACAGCGCTCGCCCGGCGGCGTCGGACTTGGGCGCGAGCGACAGGTAGATGGCGACCTGCGCGAGCGCGTAGCGGGCCTCCGGCAGGCCGACGTGCTCGACCGCCGCAGCCGCGGCCGTGGCTATCGACAGCGCGCGCGGGTCGGCGTTGCCGATGTCCTCGGAGGCGAGAATCACCATCCGCCGCACGATGAAGCGCGGGTCCTCGCCACCCTCCAGCATCACCGCCAGGTAGTAGAGCGAGGCGTCCGGGTCCGAGCCGCGCGTGGCCTTGATCCACGCGGAGATGTAGTCGTAATGGCGGTCGCCCTTTTTGTCGTACAGGACGGCCCGGCGCTGAAGCGCGTCCTCGACGCGCGCGAGCGTGACGCGCTCCTCGCCCAGCTGCGCGGCGGTGGCGCTCGCCAGCTCCAGCGCGTTGAGCGCGGTGCGCGCGTCGCCTTCGCTGCGCGCGGCCAGGAAGTCGAGCGCATCCTCGTCGGCGCTCACCCCAGGGGCGACCGCCTCCGCCGCCGCCCGGCGCAGCACCGTGCCCACCTCCTCGGGCGTGAGCGCCTGCAGCGCGTAAACGCGCAAGCGCGACAGCAACGCGCCGTTGACCTCGAACGCGGGGTTCTCGGTGGTCGCACCGATCAGCGTCACCAGGCCCTCCTCGACCGCCGGCAGCAGCGCGTCCTGCTGAGCCTTGTTGAAGCGGTGGATCTCATCGAGGAACAGCACCGTCTGGCCGGCGCCAGTGTCGCGGCGGTGGGCGGCGCGCTCGATCACCGCGCGCACCTCCGCGCGGCCGGCCGCGACCGCGCTCAGCTCCTCGAACGCCGCCCGCGAGCGCTCGGCGACGATCCGCGCGAGCGTCGTCTTGCCCGAGCCGGGCGGACCGTAGAGCACCATCGAGTGCGCGTGACCCTGTTCGATCGCCGTGCGCAGCGCGGAGCCGGGCGCGAGCAGGTGCGACTGGCCCACGAACTCATCGAGGCCGCGCGGGCGTGCGCGCACCGCCAGCGGACGCCCGCGCTCGCTCGCCGCTGCGAAGGCGCCGGATTCATGGTCGAACAGCGACTCCACCGGAGTAGTATCGATGCTAGTTGAGTACACCCCGATTCCCGACGCGGGAGGTTGGCAACGCCGGCCGTCGAAGTTAACCTGCTGTGTCAGATCGTCCCGCCAGCAGCCTCCGTGGAAGACGGCGGCTTGGATGACCGCAGGCGCCGCTGAGATCCTGCCGTCCGGAGGGGGCGCGCTCGGGTTCCTCGACGCCGGCGGCGACATCGCGGCGCGCTCTCCCCTGCAGCTGTTCTGGCGGCGCTTGCGCCAGGATCGCATCGCGCTCATCTCATTCGCGTTCATAGTGCTGTTGATCGTCGTGGCCGTAGCTGCGCCGCTGGTGGTGAGCGTGTTCGGGCTGCCGGGGCCGAACGTCCAAAACCTCACCCTCACCAACTCCTTCGGCTCTCCTCTCGGACCCACCCTCGCGCATCCCTTCGGCGTCGACCCGCTCGGCGAGGACGTCGCCTCGCGCGTGATCTACGGCACGCGGGTCTCACTCGAGGTCGGCGTGATCGGCACCGTCATATCGACGGTCATAGGCGTGCTCGTCGGCACGCTCGCGGGCTTCTACCGCGGCTGGGTGGACACGCTGCTCTCTCGCTTCATGGACGTGGTGCTGTCGATCCCGATACTGCTCCTCGGCCTCGGCCTGGGCGCCGCCTGCAGCGTGCGCGGATGCGTCAAAGGACTCATCCAACCTGGCCTTTCAACCATCATCTTCATCATCTCCTTGGCCACCTGGCCCTATGTCGGGCGCATCATCCGTGGTCTCGTATTGTCGATGAGCGAGCGCGAGTTCGTCGAGGCCTCCCGCGCCCTGGGCGCCTCCGACGCACGCATTATGTTCAGGGAGATCCTCCCCAACCTCACCGCTCCCATCATCGTCTACGCCAGCCTATTGATCCCCACGAACATCCTGTTCGAGGCGGGCCTGTCCTTCCTGGGCGTCGGCATTCGCCCGCCGACCGCCAGCTGGGGGCAGATGATCGCCGCCGCGACGCCGATCTTCAACACCGCCTGGTGGTACATGGTCTTTCCGGGCGCGGCGCTGCTGCTGACCGTGCTGGCCTTCAACCTGCTCGGCGACGGGCTGCAAGACGCCCTGAACCCGAGGACCGCGCGATGAGCGCAACCGCACACGACACAGGAGGCGTTCGATGAGGTCACACAAGACGATCGCGGCAGGCGTACTCGCGGCTGCGCTCGCGTCGACGCTGGCCGCGTGCGGCTCCAGCTCCTCCAGCAGCAGCAGCGGCACCACCGCGAGCGCGAGCTCCAACGGCGCGAGCAGCGTCGTGCCGGCCGGCTACCAGAGCACAGTGAACGAGTCGCTCGCCGGCAAGCGCGGCGGGACGCTGCAGGTGCTCCAGGAATCCGACTTCGAACACCTCGATCCGGGCATCAGCTACTTCGCGCTCGACTACACCGTCGTGTTCGCCACCCAGCGGCCACTGTATTCGAACGAGCCGAACTCAACCGCACCCACGCCAGACATCGCCTCGGGCTCGCCGGAAGTGTCCGCGAACAACGAGACCGTCACCGTGCACCTGAAGGAAGGCATCCACTTCAGCCCGCCGGTCAACCGCGAAGTCACATCCGCGGATGTCGCGTACGCGATCGAGCGCGGCGCCAACCCCAACGTCGCCAACCCTTACCTCACGACTTACTTCGACTCGATCGAAGGCGTCCCCCAGGCCAAAGGCGGCCCGATCAAGGGCATCGAAACCCCCAACAAGCACGAGATCGTCTTCCACCTGACCGAACCCAAGGGGTTCTTCGTCGCCGAGGCTCTCGTGCTGCCTTTGACGGCGCCCGTGCCCAAGGAATACGCCGAAAAGTTCGACAACAACAAGCCCTCCAACTACGCCGACTACGAGGTCGCGACCGGCCCGTACATGCTCGAGAACAACGCCCAAGGCAAGGTGCTGGGAATCGGCTATGTGCCCGGCAAGTCGGCGACGCTGGTGCGCAACCCCAACTGGAGCGACAAGACCGACTTCCGCCCCGCCTACCTCAACGAAATCGACATCAAGATCGGCGGCAGCCAGCCGGTCATCGACCGGCAGGTGCTCGAAGGAACCAACGTCGTGCAGAACGAGCCCGTCGCCCAGCCGGCCGTCCAGCTCGCCGCCGAACACTACAAGAGCCAGATGGTCCTCTCGCCGGGCGGAGGTAATCGCTACGTGTCGCTCGACAACAAGGTCGGCCCCTTCTCGAACATAGACCTGCGCAAGGCGGTATGGGCGGAGCTCGATCGCGCCGCGCTCGACAGGGCACGCGGCGGCGACCTCGTCGCGACCGTCGCCAGCCACTTTATCTACCCGACGATCCCCGGCTTCGAACAGGCCGGAAGCCTCACGGGGCCGAAGGGGCTCGACTACAACGAACACCCCGAAGGCGACATGACGATCGCCGAGAAGTACATGAAGCTAGCCGGCTATTCCAGCGGCAAGTACACCGGCAGCAGCACGATCCAGGTCGTGGGCGCGAGCAGTCCTCCCGAAAAGGAAGACGCCGAAATCGTCAACCAGGCGCTGAAGAGCCTCGGCTTCAACACCAAGCTCACGCTGGTCGAACTAGCGACCATGTACGCCAAGTACTGCGACGTGCCCAAAGAAGAGATCGATGTGTGCCCCACCGTCGGCTGGATCGCCGACTTCGCCGACCCCCAGACGGTGCTCAACCCCACCTTCAACGGCAAATCGATCGTCGCCACCGGCAACGTCAACTACGGCCAGGTGAACGTGCCCACGCTCAACGCCGCCATGGCCGCCGCCGAAGTCGTCAAAGGCAGGGAAGCGCGGGCGAAGGCGTGGGGGAAGATCGACGACGAGATCGTAGAAGACGCCGCCGCGATCCCATACGACTGGGAAACGTCACCGCGCCTAGAGGGCAGCGACGTGCACGGCGTCGGCATGCTCTGGAACGAAGGCTGCTGGGACTACAGTTTCACCTCGCTGAAGTAGGGCGACGGCGGCGACATGATCCGCTACATAATCCGCCGCCTGCTGTGGGGCGTGCTGCTGTTGATCGTCGTCGCCGCGCTGATGTTCGTGCTGTTCCGCATACTGCCGACCGGCAACCCGGCTTTGCTGCGTGCCGGACGCGATCCGCAGCCGAAGCTGGTGAAGGAGATCGAAGTCGTGCTCGGCCTGAACAAGTCGCTGCCGACGCAGTTCTGGGACTACCTCAAGGAAGTGTTCCTGCACTTCAAGTTCGGCTACAGCTATTACAACCAGGAGGAAGTGCGTTCGCTGATCGCCGAACGGCTGCCCGCGACACTCTCGCTGACGATCGGCGCCGCTTTGCTGTGGATCGTCGGCGGACTCGGCGTCGGCGTGATCTCGGCGCTTCGCCGGCACTCGCTGCTCGATCGCTTCGCGATGGGCACCGCGCTCGTGCTGATCTCCGCCCCCGAATTCTGGCTGGGGCTGGTGTTCCTCTACCTGTTCGCCTCCGACATCGGGATAGTCAAGATCCTGCCCGGCGCTGGAAGCTACGCCGGGCTCACCAGCGACCCGTGGAAATGGTTCACCTCGCTGATCATGCCGTGGATCGTGCTCGCGTCCGGCTCCGCCGCGGTCTTCGCGCGGCTCATGCGTAGCAGCCTCGGCGAGGCGATGAAAGAGGACTACATCCGCACCGCGCGAGCCAAGGGACTGCCCGAGAGGCACGTCGCGCGCCAAGGTGTGCGCGCGGCGATCAACCCGATCGTCACACTGTTCGGCCTGGAAGTCGGCGCCCTGCTGGGCGGCGCGATCCTCGTCGAGTACGTGTTCAACATCCCCGGCATCGGCGAGCTGAACTACAAAGCTATCCAATCCTCGGACTTCCCCGTCACCCAGGGGACGGTGCTGCTCGCGTCGATGTTCATCATCCTCGCCAACATCGTCGTGGACGTCGCGTACGCGTATCTCGACCCGCGAGTGCGCTACTCGTGAGCGCGTCCGAGCCGCTGCTGCGCGTCGAGGACCTGCGCGTCGAGTTCCCGGGCGAGGACGGCGTGGTGTACGCGGTCGACGGCATCACCTACGAGGTTCACAGCGGGCGCACCCTCGGCATCGTCGGCGAGTCCGGCTCGGGCAAGACCGTCTCCTCGCTGACCACCCTCGGGCTCACCCGCCGCCAGGGTGCGCGCATCTCCGGTCGCATCCTGTTTGAGGGCGAGGACCTCGTCGCGCTGCCCGAAGATCGGCTGCGCGCGATCCGGGGGAACGACATCGCGATGGTCTTCCAGGACCCGCTGTCCTCGCTGCATCCGCTTTACAGGGTCGGCGCGCAGATCGTGCAGGCCGTGCGCGCCCACCGCGACGTCTCCAAGGCGCAGGCGCGCGAGCGCGCGATTGAGCTGCTGGGGCTGGTGGGCATACCCGACCCAGCCCGCCGCATCGACGAGTACCCGCACGAGTTCTCCGGCGGCATGCGCCAGCGCGCGATGATCGCCATGGCGCTCGTCAACGAGCCCAAGCTGCTGATCGCCGACGAGCCCACCACCGCGCTGGACGTGACCGTACAGGCGCAGATCCTCGCGCTGATGGAACGCCTGCAGCGCGAGCTGGGGATGGCGATCGTGATCATCACCCACGACCTCGGCGTGGTCGCGGAGATGGCCGACGAGATCGCGGTCATGTACGCGGGACGCATCGTCGAGACGGCTTCGACCGCGCGCCTGTTCTCGGCGCCCGAGCACCCCTACACATGGGGCCTGTTGAAGTCGATCCCGCGCCTGGACGCACCGCGCGAGGAGGACCTCGTGCCGATCCCCGGCACGCCGCCCAGCCTCATCAACCGCCCGCCCGGCTGCCACTTCCATCCGCGCTGCCCCTACGCGCAGCCCGACCACGCGCGCATCGACCCGCGGCTGGAGCCAGTCTCCGACGAGCCCGGCCACCACGTCGCGTGCCTGCTCGAGGCGGACGTTCGCAGGCGTCTGTGGGCGCACCTGCGCGCCGGCGGCACGCCCGAGCAGGCGCTCGCCGCGGTGGGCCTGCCCGGAGCGCCGGTATGAGCACCGCCGCGCCGCTCGTGCGCGTGCGGGACCTGGTCAAGCACTTCCCGATCACGCGCGGGATCATTATCCAGCGCCGGATCGGCGCGGTGCAGGCGGTCGACGGCGTGAGCCTCGAGATCCAGCGCGGCGAGACGCTGGGGATCGTGGGGGAGACGGGCTGCGGCAAGAGCACCACCGCGCGACTGATCATGCGCCTGCTCGAGGCGAGCGCTGGGGAGATCACCTTCGACGGGCGCGACATCACGCGGTTGCGAGGGCCGGCGCTGAAGGCGGTCCGCCGGGAGATGCAGATGGTCTTCCAGGACCCCCAGTCCTCGCTGAACCCGCGCAAGACGATCGGCTCGATCATCGGCGAGCCGTTCGCGATCCACGGCCTGCTGCGCGAGAAGGGCGAGCGCAAACGCGAGGTGCAGCGCCTGATGGAGACGGTCGGGCTGAACCCCGAGCACTACAACCGCTACCCGCACGAGTTCTCAGGCGGCCAGCGCCAGCGCATCGGTGTGGCACGCGCGCTCGCGCTGAGCCCAAAGCTGCTGATCGCCGACGAGCCCGTTTCGGCGCTCGACGTCTCGATCCAGGCGCAGGTGCTGAACCTACTGCGCGACCTGCAGCGCCGCCTGGGGCTGACGCTGGTGTTCATCGCCCACGACCTGTCGGTCGTGCGCCACATGTGCGACCGGATCGCGGTCATGTACCTCGGCAAGGTCGTCGAGATCGGCCCCAACGAGCCGCTGTACGCGTTCCCGCGCCACCCCTACACCGGCGCGCTGCTCGCCGCCGTACCTGTGGCCGACCCGTCGCTGCACGGCAGCGAGCGACGGCTGCTCGGCGGCGACGTCCCCAGCCCCGCCAACCCCCCGAGCGCGTGCCGCTTCCACACCCGCTGCCCGAAGGCCCAGCCGCTGTGCTCGACGCAGGAGCCGGCGCTCGAGGACAAGGGCTCGGGCACGCTCGTCGCCTGCCACTATCCGCTGAGCCGTGAGGAGGTCGCGCAGATGGGCGTACGATCTGCGCGATGAGCGCGCAGGATCTCCACCCCTCGGACGTCGGACAGCCCGCAGTGGAGGCCGAAGAGCTGCTCGCGCGGCTGATCCGCTTCAACACGGTCAACCCGCCGGGCAACGAGCGTGCGGCGCAGGAGTACCTGGCCGAGCACCTCGCCGCGGCCGGCTTCGAGTGCGAGCTGCTCGGCGCCGAGCCCGAGCGCCCGAACCTCGTCGCGCGGCTGCGCCCCGCCGACGGGCACGGACGTGGGGACGGCGAAGCGGGCTCCTCCTCAGCCGGCGACGGTCCTACGCTGTGCTACCTCGGCCACGTCGACACCGTGCTCGCGAATGCCGCCGAGTGGACGCACGATCCGTGGTCGGGCGAGATCGCCGACGGCTTTCTGTGGGGCAGAGGCGCGCTCGACATGAAGTCGCAGGTCGCCGCCGAGATCGCTGCCGCGGCGTCGCTGGCGCGCTCGGGCTGGCGCCCGGCGCGCGGCGAGCTTCTGATCGTGGCGGTCGTCGACGAGGAGACCGGCGGATCGCTGGGGGCCGAATGGATCACCAAGAACCACCCCGAGAAGGTGCGCTGCGACTTGCTGGTCAACGAGGGCGGCGGCGCGGTGTTCGAGTACGACGGCAAACGCTGCTACGGCGTGTGCTGCGCCGAGAAGGGCGTGTTCCGCTACACGCTCACCACCGACGGGGTCGCCGGCCACGCGTCGATGCCCGGCATGGGCGAGAACGCGCTGCTGAAGATGGGCCCCGTGCTGCAGCGCTTCGCCGCGCGACAGCCGTCCTACCGCCTGACCGAGGAGCCGCTCGCGTTCATGCGCGCGATCGGCGAGGACCCGCAGGACACGCTGGGCGCGATCGCGCGCCTGCGTGCCGCCGACCCGCGACTGGCGATCATGTTCGAGCCGATGCTCGGCGTCACGTTCACGCCGACGCGCATATCCGCCTCCGAGAAGATCAACGTGATACCCAGTCGCGCGCAGCTGAAAGTCGACTGCCGGGTGCCGCCGGGGCTGGGCGAGGAGGAGGTGCGTGCGGGCATCGCCGAGGTCCTCGGAGACGGCGATACGGGCGGCGAGCCGGCGTGGCGGATCGAGTTCACGGAGAAGGTCGTCGGCAACCGCTCGCCGCTGAGCTCGCCGCTGATGGACGCGATCTCGACGTGGCTCGCCGAGCGCGACCCCGGCGCGCAGGTCGTGCCGGTGGTGCTCCCCGGCTTCACCGACTCGCGCCACTTCCGCCTGGCGTTCCCCGAGTGCGTCGCCTACGGCTTCTTCCCGCAGCGTCACCAGTCGCTGATGCAAAGCGCGCCGCTGATCCACGGCGCCGACGAGCGCATCGACGTCCGCGACCTGGCGTTCGCGACCGAGCTGTTCAGCGATCTCGCGCTGCGCGTGCTCGGCTGAGGTCCGCCCCGCAAGCCTGAGCGCACCGAAAGCTCGACAAGCGCGTGAAAATCCCCCATAATGGGATGAGATGCCAAGGATGGTTGACTCCCTGGAGGGGATGACAAGATGAGCGGGCAGGCCGCGCCGGGGCAAACGGGCTCCTCAGACGGGCACGCGTCTGCTCACGCGCCCGCGGGCAGCACGGCGACTGGCGCGACCGGGACGCATACCGGCGCTACCGCAACACACACGGCCGCCGCGGGGACGCACGCCGGCGCGGCGCATGCGCTCGCGCACACGCCGACGGTGACGACGGTGCCGGCACACGTCGCCGAAGCGCACGTCTCGCTGGCGCAGGAAATCCAGACCTTCGCGACCAACTGGCAGCCGGTGCTGATGATCGTGTTCTTCACGGTCATCATCGTCGTGCTGTGGCGCACGCTGAAGGTGATGCCGCGGACCAAGCCGCAGCAGATCAAGCCCGCCTCCGACCAGTCGGTCACGTTCAAGGACGTCGCCGGGGTCGACGACGCCAAGGGCGAGCTGCAGGAGATCGTCGAGTTCCTGCGCGAACCGAAGCCCTTCCAGGCGCTGGGGGCGAAGGTTCCCAAGGGGATCCTGCTGCACGGGCCGCCGGGCACGGGCAAGACGATGCTGGCGAAGGCGGTGGCGAAGGAGTCGGGCGCGCAGTTCTTCGCGCAGTCGGCGGCGTCGTTCGTGGAGATGTTCGCGGGGCTCGGCGCGGCGCGCATCAGGCGGCTGTTCGCGGTCGCGCGCAAGCACGAACCGGCGATCATCTTCATCGACGAGCTCGACGCGGTGGGCGGCCGGCGCGGGTCGGACATCTCCGGCGAGAAGGACCAGACGCTCAACCAGCTGCTCGTCGAGATGGACGGCTTCTCCTCGAGCGGGCGCGTGGTGGTGATCGCGGCGTCGAACCTGCTCGAGAAGCTCGACCCGGCGCTGCTGCGCCCGGGCCGCTTCGACCGCCAGGTGTTCGTCGCTCCCCCCGACGTGACCGGCCGCGTCGGCGTGCTGGAAGTGCACACGCGCAACAAGCCCATGCGGGGCGTCGACCTGTCGCTGGTGGCACAGCAGACGAGCGGGCTGACCGGGGCGGACCTGGCGAACATCTGCAACGAGGCGGCGATCTTCGCGGCGCGACGCGACGCGAGGTCGCTCACGATGGGCGACTTCGAATCGGCGCTCGAGCGCGTGATCGCGGGCGTGCAGTCGAGGCGTGTCCTCAACGACCACGAGAAGCGGGTGGTTGCCTTCCACGAGGCCGGTCACGCCCTCTGCGGCGAGCTGCTGCCTTCGGTCGACCGCGTGCACAAGATCTCGATCGTCCCGCGCGGGCGCGCGCTCGGTTTCACGCTGAACCTGCCGGCGGAGGACCGCTACCTGAAGACGCGCGAGGAGCTGCTCGACTACATGACCGTGCTGATGGGAGGGCGCGTGGCCGAGCAGATCGTGTTCGGCGCGATCACCACCGGCGCCTCCGACGACCTCAAACGCGTGGCCGACATCTCCCACTCGATGGTGCACGACTACGCGATGGGCAACGCCGGCGTCGGGCGCTCGCCCGAAGGGGACGTGCGCCTGTCGGAGCGGACGCTGCGCATCCGCGACGAGGAGCGCCAGGATCTGATCGAGGAGGCCAGGCGCGCGGCGCAGCGGTTGATCGTCGCGCACCGCCACCTCCTGGACGCGCTCGCCGGCGAGCTGCTCGAGCACGAGGTGCTCGAGCGCGAAGCGATCGAACGGATCATGGACGGCGTGCCGCGCATGGAGCGCGCGCCCGGCTCGGGACTGCGCGTGGTCGCGGCCGCCAAGTCGCACGAGCCTCCGCCCGGCCCGAGCCCGATCGCACGGCCGGGCCTCGACGGCGAGAGCTGACGCGCGCGGGGCACCGGCGAGGGCCGGCCCGGACGCATATACACTGCCGCTGGTGTTCAGCCGCATCGACCACATCGGAGTCGCCGTCGAGCAGATCGAGCCGGCGCTGGCGCTGTACCGCGACAGCTTCGAGCTAGACGTCGCCCACCGCGAGGTCGTGGAGGAGCAGGGCGTGGAGGCGGTGCTGTTGGACGTGGGCGAGAACCACGTCGAGCTGCTCGCGCCGCTGTCCGCGGACACCCCGGTGGGGAAGTTCCTGGCCAAGCAGGGGCCGGGACTGCACCACGTGGCCTACCAGGTCCCCGACATCGACGCCACGCTGCACGCGCTCGCGCAGGCAGGGCTGGCGCTGATCGACCAGCGGCCGCGAACCGGCATCCGCGGCTCGCGCGTCGCCTTCATGCACCCGCGCGCGACCGGCGGCGTGCTCACCGAGATCGTGCAGCCCGCAGAGGGCGCAGGAGGACACTGATGGCAACGGGCTCGCGACGCATCAGCATCGGCTTCGACGGCGGCCAGGCGCTCGCGCTGCGCGTCAGCGACGAACAGCTGAGCGCCCTCAACAAGGCGCTCGTCGGCAGCGACGGCTGGCACGACGTCGACGGCGAGGACGGGCCGGTGCGCATCGACCTCGGCAAGGTCGTGTATGTGAGCGCCGACAAAGACGAGTCGCGCGTGGGCTTCGGTTAGAACGAGTTGAACCTCGACGAGCGGCTGCTGCGGGTGGCGCGCACGCGCGGGCACAGCCCGCGCGCCGAGCGGGCTGTGGCGCGCTTCTCGAAGCTTGGCGAGCACGGTGCGGTGTGGCTGGCGATGGGGGTGGCCGGCGCGGCGTTCGACGGCGAGCGGCGCGAGCGCTGGTGGCGCATGACGAGGACGATTGCCGGGACGTACGCGCTGAACACGGCCGTCAAGCTGCTCGTACGCCGCCACCGCCCCGAGCTGGCGGAGCTGCCGCCGTTGACGGGCACGACCACGCGGCTGAGCTTTCCCAGCGCGCACGCGTCCACGTCGTTTGTGGCCGCCGGGCTGTATCGCCGCCTGGGACTGCCGGCGACGGCGCTGTACGCGCTCGCCGGCTCGCTATCGCTGTCGCGGCTGTATCTCGGCGTGCACTACCCCTCCGACGTGCTTGCAGGTGCACTGCTCGGCAGCGCCGTGGCGGGCAGCGTCGCGATCGCCCACCCGCTGCCGACTTTGCCGGCTGACTGAGAACATGCGCGCTGTATGAGCACCCGAATCGGCATCGTCGGCATGCCCAACGCGGGCAAGTCCTCGCTGTTCAACGCGCTCACCAAAGCCGGCGCGGAGGCGGCCAATTACCCGTTCACGACGATCGAGCCGAACGTCGCGGTGGTGCCCGTGCGCGACGAGCGCCTGGAGCGGGTCGCGGAGACGCTGGGTGCGTCGGAGATCGTGTGGGACACGGTCGACTTCCACGACATCGCCGGGCTGGTCGCCGGGGCGCACCAGGGCGAGGGCCTGGGCAACCGCTTCCTGGCGAACATCCGCGAGACGCACGCGATCGTGCACGTCGTGCGCGCGCATAACGACGAGAACGTGGTCCACCCCGAGGGCCGCGTGGACCCGCTGGCGGATATAGAAATTATTGAGACGGAGTTGGCGATGGCGGACCTCGACGCAGCTGAGCGCCGCGTGGAGAAAGTCGCCAAACAGGCGCGCGGGGGCGATCGCGTCGCGATTGCAGAGGAGGCGTGGCTGCGCGAGGTGATCGCGGCACTGCAGGCCGGCCGTCCGGCGCGCACCGTGCCCGTGCCCGAGGAGGCGCCGAACGCGGCGCGCGACCTCGGCTCGCTGACGAGCAAGCCGGTGCTGTTCGTCGCCAACGTCGACGAGGGCTCCGAGGAGATCCCCACGGCGGTCGCCGAGCACGCCACCGCGCAGGGCGCGCGCGCGGTGGCCGTGTCCTCGCGCATCGAGTCCGAGCTCGCCGAGCTCGACGACGAGGACGCCGCCGCCATGCGAGAGGAGCTCGACGTCAGCGAGTCCGGCCTGGAGCGTGTGGTGCGCGAGGCGTTCGCGCTGCTGGAGCTGATCGCGTTCTTCACCGCCGGCGAGGCCACGATCGCGCAGTCGTGGCACCTGCGTCGTGGCCTCACCGCCTGGCACGCTGCCGGCCAGATCCACACGGACATCCAGAAGGGCTTCGTGCGCGCGGAGGTCATCGGCTGGCAGCAGCTCGTCGACGCCGGCGGCTACGCCGGCGCGCGCGAACGCGGCACGCTGCGCCTGGAGGGCCGCGACTACGTGATGGCGGATGGGGACGTCATCACGGTGAAGTTCACGCCCTAGGAGCCCATTCGCTCGAGACGCTCGGCGAGCCGCCGCATTCCCAGCTCGGCCGCCTTGCGAGCGCCCCCCGCGAAGTCGGTTGTACGCGCCCGCGGGGGCTCGACGTCGATCCGCTGCAGCGTCGCGATCTGCTTGAACGCGCGCAGCAGCTCGACGTTCTCTCGCAGCGCGGCGGCGATTCGCGGGCGCATCGCCGTGCTCGCCCTGACAGCGGCCGCGTCGGCATCCTCTGCGCTCGCGTCGGCGCCGGCGGCGCTCAGCAGCGCCTCAAGCGTTCCGTGCGCGCGCAGCAGCTCGGCGGCGGTCTTCGCGCCGACTCCCGGAGCGCCCGGCAGGCCGTCCGAAGGGTCGCCGCGCAGGGCGATGAAGTCGGGGACCTGCTCGGGGTCGACGCCGTAGCGCTCGCGCACCTGCGCGGGACCGATCTCCGCGTGCTCGCCGCCCTTGCGCAGCTCGACCACCGACACGCGCTCGCCGACCGCGCCGTACAAATCTCGGTCGCCCGTCAGCAGCAGCGCCCGTCCGCCGCGCTCGTGCTCGTCGCGGGCGTGGGAGAACATCACGTCGTCCGCCTCCAGCTCCTCGCTCGTCGCGAACGTCCAGCCGAGGCTCTCCAGTAGCGCCGGTGCCTTCACCCACTGCGCCGCCAGCTCCGCCGGCATCGGGTCGCGGTGGGCGTGATATGCCGGGTACAGCGCCACGCGGTAGTCCGCCTGCTCCGCGCCCATGCACGCCACCACGCCGTCCACTCCCAGCGCCGACAGGCGCTCATCATAAAAAGCCAAAATCGCGTTGACCGTGCCCAGCAGCGCGTTCACCGGCTGGCCATCCGCGCCGACGATCGATTTGGGCAGCGCGAAGAACGACCGGTACAGCAGCCACGGTACGTCCGCGATCAGCAGCGGGGCGGGCACCGTCGCAGCGTACGCGCCCGCGCGTCGAGCGGGCGCCCGCCAGGCGGCTATCCGGCCTGCGCTCCGCCGGTCGCGGCGCTCGATGCGGTGCTGGCCGGCGCGGTCGTGCCGGGCGCCTGCGCGCCGCCCTGCGGGGCAGTCGTCGGAGCGGGCGTCGCCGGCGGGCTTTCCGGCGGCGGCTGCGTGAACGGCGCCTGGCCGCTGAGGTCGGGCTCGCGCCTGACGCTCGCGCCACTCTTCACACTGAAGTACGCCCACGCGCTGTCCAGGCCCAGCCGCGCCTCCAGTTCCGGCCCGCTCACCGGGGTGTTGCCGCGCGAGCCCAGCACCTCCGCGCTCACGATCCGCGGGGACACGCCGCGCCTCAGAACCTCGATCCCGCGCAGCGAGCCCTTCACCAGCCCGCGCAGGCGCGCGCTCGCCGCCTGGAAGCTGATCTTCAGCTTCCAGTCCGAAGAAGTGCCTTCGTATGCGTCCGCCACGCCGCGCAGCCACGGCTCCGGCGTCGAGCCCAGGAACGAGTTCTCGTCGTCCTCGGTCATCCCGCCCGAGCTCGCGAAGTAGTAGGTCGTCACCGGCTGGCCGTCGTACGTGACGAGCTCCCCCGCCGTCGCCGCCACCGCAGCGTTGGTCGTCGCCGTTTCCGCCGCCGCGGTGGGCGGGCTCTCATAAACCTGCGAGCGCGTGTCTGAGTACACGTCGAACCTCGACCCGCCCGCGTGGTCGGTCAGGGCGTACGTGCGGCTCGCGATCGCCTGCGCCTCCAGCGCCGCCATCGGCCAGCTCGAAGGCATCTCCGCCGACACTACGCCGCGGACGTAGCGTTCCAGCGCCACCGACACCACCTTCGAGCCCTCCAGCACCTTCACAACCGAGTGCGCCGGTGCCTGGCCGAGCGCGGTACCCGTGTAGTAGTGCGCCAGGATCTGCGCCGCGCTCCAGCCGTGCTCGGCGTAGCCCAGCGCGCCGTCCTGGCTCATGCCCACGCCGTGACCGTCGCCCGCGCCTTCCACGATCAGCGTCGCTGCGCCCGTCGCCGCGCCCGTGCTCGCTCCGGCCGGTGCGCCCGTGAGTGCGAACACCGCGAGCGCGCACGCGAGCAGCATCATGGTCGAGCGTCCCATGGGTTCCCGTTCGGACTCCCGTTGCGAGCGCCTGAGCGGTGCACGATCGCTGGCGCACACCGGCGCGGCCGGCCGTTTGGGCCCTGCGGGGCGGTGGTAGGTTGAGAGCGTGAGCACCGTCGGCGACGCCATATCGTCAGAGACCGAGCGCGCGGTCCTCGCGCGCGTGCCCACCGAGCTGTACGTCGGCGGACGCTGGCGCGCGGCCAGCGGTGGCGCCACGCTCGCCGTCGAGGACCCCGCCACCACCGAGGAGCTCGTGCACGTCGCCGACGCCACCGTCGAGGACGCCCTTGCCGCGCTCGCCGCCGCCGACGACGCGCAGGCCGAGTGGGGCGCGTACGCGCCGCGCGAGCGCGGCGAAGTCCTGCGGCGCGCGTACGAGGCGATCGTCGAGCAGACCGACGAGCTCGCGCTGCTGATGACGCTCGAGATGGGCAAGGCGCTGGAGGAGTCGCGCGCGGAGATCTCATACGCGGCCGAGTTCTTCCGCTGGTTCGCCGAGGAGGCCGTGCGCATACACGGGCGCTACATGGTCAACACCACCGGCAAAGGCCGCATCCTCACCATGCGCCAGCCGGCCGGGCCGTGCGTGTTCGTCACGCCGTGGAACTTCCCGATGGCGATGGGCACCAGAAAGATCGCCCCCGCGATCGCCGCCGGCTGCACGATGGTCGTCAAGCCCGCCAAGCAGACACCGCTGTCGATGCTCGCGCTCACCAAGATCCTCGAGGACGCGGGACTGCCGGCAGGCGTGCTCAACGTCATCACCGCTCACAGCGCCGGCGAGGTGATCACGCCGCTACTCGAAGATCCGCGCACGCGCAAGCTGTCCTTTACCGGCTCCACCGAGGTCGGGCGCACACTGATCGAACAATCCGCAAAGCAGATCCTGCGCGTGTCGATGGAGCTCGGCGGCAACGCGCCATTCCTCGTGTTCGAGGACGCCGACCTCGACGCCGCCGTCGACGGCGCGATGCTCGCCAAGATGCGCAACGTCGGCGAGGCGTGCACCGCCGCCAACCGCTTCCACGTACACGAGTCGCTCGCGCACGAGTTCTCGCAGCGACTGGCCGAGCGCATGGGCGCGCTGAAAGTCGGGCGCGGCACCGAGCCGGGCGTCGACGTCGGGCCGCTGATCGACGAGGCCCAGCGCGGCAAGGTGTCAGAGCTCGTGCAGGACGCCACGGGTCGCGGCGCGCGCGTACTGCTCGGCGGCGCTCCCGCGGACGGCCCTGGCTATTTCTACCAGCCGACAGTGCTCGCGGAGGTATCCGACGACGCGCGCCTGCTGCGCGAGGAGATCTTCGGCCCGGTCGCGCCCGTCGCCACGTTCGCCACCGACGAGCAGGCGCTGCAGGCCGCCAACCGCACCGAGTACGGGCTCGTCGCCTACGTCTACACGCGCGACCTCGACCGCGCGCTGCGCGTGTGCGAGGGGATCGAAACGGGCATGGTCGGGCTCAACCAGGGCGTCGTCTCCAACCCCGCCGCCCCGTTCGGCGGCGTCAAGCAGTCCGGGTTCGGGCGCGAGGGCGGCTTCGAGGGCATCGGCGAGTACCTGGAGACGAAGTACGTGGCCATTGCGCACGGGTGAGCAGGCGGGGCTAGGGTATGCCCCGGCCATGCGCGCGCTCTACCGCAAGCACTTCGAGGACTGCCGCAAGGAGCGCCAGTTGCTCTCCACGGCGTCGTTCGGCCTGACGTTCGCGACCGTGCGCCTGATCACACACGCGATCAGGGCCGAACGCGGACCGTTCAGGAACATCACCCCCGGCGGGCGCCACATCCACCACATGACCTTCGGCATCACCGGCCTGTTGAGCGTCGGCTACCTGTGGCTACTGGAGATCGGCGTCAAGGAAGACCGGCGCTCCTCGCGCATCACCTCGCTGGTGTACGGCGCCGGCGCCGCGCTCACGCTCGACGAGTTCGCGCTGTGGCTGAACCTCGAAGACGACTACTGGACCAAGCAGGGACGCGAGAGCATCGACGCGGTGGTGCTGTTCGGCTCGCTGCTCGTGATCAGCGTGCTCGGCAAGGACTTCCTGGCGGAGCTGCTCGGGGGCCGCAAGCGCGCCGCCGGTGCGTGAGCCGAGGCCGCTCGCTCGCGTTCGCGGCCGCCGCTGCGCTACTCGCCGGCTGCGGCGCCTCGTCGTCGGCGGACAACGGCGTCGCCGCCAAGTCCGGCGCGCAGATCCTCGCCACGGCCCGATCGGCGGCCGAGCGCGCGGCGACGGTCCACGTTGCAGGCTCAATTCTCAGCGCCGGCAAGCCGATATCACTAAACATGGAGCTCGTTGCGGATAAGGGCGGCCAGGGACGCCTGACCCAGGGAGACCTCGAAATCGAGCTGGTCGGCCTCAACAAAGCCGTATACGTCAGCGGCAACGCCGCCTTCTACGACCACTTCGCCGGCCCCGGCGCCGCGGAACGGCTCCGCGGCAGCTGGCTCAAGCAGGCCTCTGCGCGCGGGCCCCTTCAATCACTAGCGCCCCTCACCGACCTGCGGGAGCTGATCGACATCGCGCTCGCCGGTCACGGGGCGCTCTCGCGCGGACAGGCCACGAGGATCGACGGGCGCAGCGCGGTGGCGGTCACCGATCTCGATCAGGGCGGCACGCTGTACGTCGCCGCCACGGGGATCCCCTACCCGCTCGAGATCACAGGCGCGGGCGCCGGCAGCCTCGTCTTTGACGGGTGGGACGAGCCCGCGTCGATAAACCCCCCGGCGAGCGTCGTCAACGTCGATCAGCTGCAGAGCGGTCGCTGAGCGGCGAGTTGGGTCATATGTCCATCTGCGCCCATATGCGGTCAAGTCCCGGATACCGTCCGTCGACCGGTCATGGGAAAGACAGAAACACGCACTCGAGACCGGACAAGGACGCGAGAGCTCTCAGTGATCGGGGCAATTCAGGCCAGCTTTCTTCAACGGCCCGCGCAGTCGGGGGCCGCTTCGGGCGCGAGGATCGATGCTCTCATGCGTAGCGGTCGTGCTGCGAGCAACCACCCGTGGGGGCGCCCGCCGCGCCGCGCCGACAGTAGCCGCCACCCGCTCGTCGGCGTGATCGTCTCCGCCGTGCTGTGCGCAGCGGCTGTCGTGGCCGCGATCGTCGCCGGCGCAACGGCTTTCGAGATCGGCTGCCTGGTCGTGCTCGCCGGTGCGGCGATCGCGCTCGGCAGGCACTTCGGAGAGAACAGCCGGTCGGCGCTCGAGGACGAGATCGAGCACCGCACGAGCGAGCTCAAACGCGCGCTCTCCGAGCTCGAGATCGCCCAGGCCGAGACCGTGCAGCGGCTGTCGATGGCGGTCGAGTTCCGCGACGAGGACACCGGCGCGCACATCGAGCGGATCGGGCGCTTCTCAGTGCTGCTGGCCGAACACATCGGCATGGACTCGGAGTTCTGCGCGCGGCTGAAACACGCCGCGCCGTTGCACGACGTCGGCAAGGTCGCGATCCCCGACGCGATCCTGCTCAAGCCCGGCCCGCTGACGCCGGAGGAGCGCGCGATCGTCGAGACCCACGCCGAGGAGGGCCACCGCCTGGTGCGCGGCTCGTCCTCCTCGATCCTCGACATGGCCGCGACGATCGCCCTCAGTCACCAGGAGAAGTGGGACGGCACCGGCTATCCGCGCGGCTTGAAGGGCGAGGCGATACCAATCGAGGGGCGCATCGTGGCGGTCGCGGACGTGTTCGACGCGCTGACCAGCGATCGCGTCTACCGCAAGGCGTTCTCGATCGAGGAGGCCGTGCAGATGATGCGCGAACAGCGCGGGCGCCATTTCGATCCGGTGCTGCTGGACGCGTTTATGGAAGTGCTAGGACGCTCCGGCCCGGACGCGCGCGAGCAGCTGCGCTCGGACCCCGAGGCGCTCGTCGAGAGCACGCTGGAGACGTTCGCCACCGCGCTCGAACGCGGCGACGCGGAGATGGCCGAGGGCGCGATCGCGACCGCGATCGAGGACGACGTCTCGCCGACTAAGCTGCACGCCGAGGTCATCGGCCCCGCGCTACGCCGCATCAGCGTGCTCTCCGAAGCCGGGCAGATCGACCCCGATCGCGAGCATCGCGCGACAACGATCACGCGGCGGGTGCTGGCGACGCTGTACCGCTACATGACCGGCAGCACCGAGCCCACGCGCGAGCGCGTGCTGCTCGCGGGCGTGGAGGGCGACGAGCACACGCTCGGCCTGCAGATGGTCCACGACCAGTTGGCCGCCGCCGGGTTCCACACGATCTTCGACACCGACCTCTCGGCGCAGCGGCTGCTCGAGATGGTCGACAGCCAGTCCCCCGACCTGGTGGTCGTGGGCGCCACCGTGTCGAGCGCCGAAGAGGCCGTTGAGCTGGCGCTGCGCGACCTGCGCTCCAGCCGGCCCGACCTGCCGATTGTGCTCGGCGGCGCCGCGGTGGGCGGCAGCCTGCCGCGCGAGCGTCGCGGCATGCGCGTGCTCGAGCGCATCGACGAGTCCGTCGAAGCGGTCGAAGACCTGCTCGCCGCCGCGCCGACCGCCTCGGTGTAGAACACCCGCTGCGTATAGATTTCCCACGCATGGCTCCCAGCGCGATCGTCACCGGCGGCGCCGGCTTCATCGGCTCGCACGTGGTCGACGCGCTACTCGCCGATGGCTACGCGGTCAGCGTGATCGACGACCTCTCCTCGGGCGACGCCGCGCGCGTGGCCGATGCGGCGCGGCTGGTGGAGCTCGACGTCGTCGACTTCCCCGCGCTACAGGCGGCGGTCGAGGCGGTGCAGCCGCGCGCGATCTTCCACCTCGCCGCGCAGGCGAGCGTCGTCGTTTCCGTCGAGGACCCCGCCCGCGACTGCGAGGTCAACGTGCAAGGCACGCTGAACGTGCTCCGCGCCGCCGAAGCATGCGGCGCGCCGGTCGTGTTCACCTCCACCGGCGGAGCGCTGTACGGCGATGAGGCGCCGATGCCGACCGGCGAGCAGCGGATCCCGGCGCCGCTGTCGCCCTATGGCGCGTCCAAGTGGGCCGCGGAGGCGTACGTAAAGACATGGTCGCTGTCGTCGGGCATACCCCACACGGTGTGCCGCCTGGGCAACGTCTACGGCCCGCGACAGAGCCCCCATGGCGAGGCCGGCGTGGTCGCGATCTTCTCCGACCACCTGCACACCGGACGTGCGCCCAAGCTGTTCGGCCACGGCACGCCCACACGCGACTACGTGTACGTGGGGGATGTCGTCAGCGCCCTGCTGACCGCGTCCGGGCGCTCGGGCACGTACAACATCGCCACCGGCGTCGAGACCGACGTCGCGAGCGTGTGGAATGAGCTGAGTAGCGCGGCGGGCAAGCAAATCGAGCCCGAGCTCGCGGACCTGCGCCCGGGGGAGCTGACGCACAGCTGCCTCGACATCTCGCTCGCCGAGCGCGAGCTCGGTTGGCGCCCGCAGGTGCCGATCGCGGAGGGGCTGCGGCGGACCTACGAGGCGCTCGTGAAGGAATTCGAGGGCCGCTAGGGCAAGCGTGCAATTCGCGGCGCACGCCTCTCACGGGAGAGGGTCCGGCCGACAACCAGAGCATGAGGTATGCCCGTGCCGCGGCCATGGCCGCGCTCGCGACGCTCGCGCTGCTGGGCGGGGCAGCGTCGGCTCGTGCCGCCGCCCGCCCCGTTCTCGCCGCCTTCAGCGTCCCGGCATCGGCGAACGTCGGGCGCCCGCCGCGGGTTGCGCTTCGCATCGACGAGCCCGGCGTGGCCAGCGTCGACGTGCGGGTGACGGTCATCGCCCTCCCCACCCACCGGGCGGTGATCGTGGCGAGCCTCGGTTGGGTGCGCACCGGGCGCACGATCACCGTCACGTGGCCCGCGGGAGCGACGCTCGCGGCGGGTAGCTACCAGGTGAGCGTCAGCGCCCACGACCACCGCCGGGCCACGCTGCTGCGAGGCGCCCACAGTCCGGGCGTCGCCAGCCTCACCGTCGACGCGCCCGCGCCGGCACCAGCTCCGTCGTCCGCCACCGCGACCACCACCACGCTGGCGCCGGTCGAAGCGGGCGTGCCCACCCCCGCGCAGACGGTTGCCGACGGCGCCGTCTTTCCGGTCGCCGGTCCGCACAACTTCGGCGGGCCAGAAAACGTCTTCGGCGCGCCGCGCAACGGCTACCTACATCAGGGCCAGGACGTGCTCACCGCCGAAGGAACGCCCGTCCTCGCGCCGCTGGCGGGCACGATTCTCACGACCAGCTACCAGGAAGGCGGCGCCGGCTACTACGCGGTCGAGCAGACGACCATCGGCTTCGACTTCATGTTCGCGCACTGCCAGGCCGCCTCGCTCGCCGTCGCCACCGGCCAGGCGGTCACGGCCGGGCAGATGCTGTGCCGGGCCGGCCAGACGGGCGATGCGACCGCGCCGCACCTGGACTTCGAGATCTGGGTCGGCGGCTGGCAGGCGGCCGGCGGGCACCCGATCAACCCGCTGCCGTACCTGGAAGCGTGGGAAGGGTAGGGGGCGGGGGCCGGTGGCGATAGGGAGTCGCCGAACGGGGTTGGAGAGCCGGTAGCATCGAACGGCCGAGGATCGGCGTGCGGCGAGATAGCTCAGTTGGTAGAGCACACGACTGAAAACAGTTGTCCCCCGCCTTCAAGAAGCGAGTCGGCGAGTGCGGTGTTTCCCCTGCTAATCGGCTGTTTTCTGCGCGGCGCGGCGGGGCGTATTTCGGGCGTTTCGGGGGCCGTTTTGCCCTCGTTGTCCAAAACGTTGTCCAAAACCCCCCGCGCGTCGGCTGTGCTGCCGTAGAGGTGCTCGCGCGCCTGCCGTATGAGCCGATCGAAGGACGCGCCGTGTTCGCGCTTGGCGCGCTGCTGTAGCTGGTTGTACACGTCCATCGTCATCGTGCTGTCGGCGTGCCCGACCTGATCCATCACCCACTTGATGTCGTAGTTGTTGGCGAGCAGCGCGATCGAAATATAGGTGCGGCGGAGGCTATGCGCGGTGATGTGCTGAAGCGGTGGCAGTCCCCGCTGGCGCATCTTTTCGGTGGCGAGCACGGCGGCCTCGTGGACGATTTCCCCGACGCGCTTACGGCTCATGCGCCGGCCGCGTTCGTTCGGGAATAGATATGCCTCGGGGCCGGTGTCGTGCCCGGCGCGTCGGAGCCTGTCGATGTGCATGATGAGCACTTCCGCTAGGTACGGGCTGACCTCGACGACGCGGATACCCGTCTCCGTCTTCGAGTCGGGGATATGGAAGCGTGCGCCTTCGGGATCATGCAGCCGGAGGTGGCCGAGGCGGATACCGGATAGCTCGCTGTTGCGTACCCCCGAGCGGCCAAGCGTGCAGAGGATCGCCTTGCGCCCCACATAGACCCCGACGCGGAGCGCCCCGAGATTGCGAACGTGGAAATGGACGGTGCCCGGCGCGACGCCCAGCTCGGAGGCGATCCGTTTCTGGCGCTTACCCTCGGCGAGTCCGAGCGCGACCGCGGCGGCGGTTGAGCCGGCTCGCGCCTCACGCGCGGCGAGGGCGAAGCGCTCCAGGGAAGGGTCCTGCTCGGCTGCTGCGTCTTCGACGCATGCCAGCTCGTCCATCTCTAGGAACGTCCGCTTCGGCTTTGGAACGAAAACCTTTAGCCGCTTGCTTCGCGCGTAGTTGACCGGGATTAGATCGTCCTCGACAGCTTCCTCCAGGATCGCGCCGAGACAGGTCAGCAGCCCGCGTATGGAAGCCGGGCCAAGTGGGACGAGCTTGCGGTTGCGCTTGTCGCGGAGGTCGGCGCCCGCGTCGAGCGCTTCCTTGAGCTCGTGCGCCTCTTTGATCTTGTGCTTCTTGAATGCGGCGCAGAGTTCCTTGTCGATTTCATCGAGGCGGTAGCGACCAAAGAACGGCAGCAGGTGGCACTTCAGCATCGTGCGATAGCCGGCGTACGTGTTCTTGCTGATCGGCTTCTCGCCGACGACCCCTTCGAGCTTCGCTTTTAGCCAGTAGGAGGCGTATTCGTGGAACGTCGGAACCCCGACGAACTCTTTTTCGACTGGCGCCTTCGCCTTTGGCCGCTCCCAAATGCCGGCCTCGATGCGGGCGAGGATGTTCCTTAGCTCGACGCGGCCGGTGCGCTCGCTCCACCCGCCGCCGCAGCCGCAGTCGCAGTCGCGCTGCTCGTGCAGCATGAGCGTTTCGCGTTTGCCGTCGGCGGTGAAGCGCAGGCGGAACCGGAGCGTCCCGTCTACCTGCTGTTCGACCTTGAGGCTTCCTGTGACGGGGCGTGCCATCAGGCACGCCCCCGCGAGCAGGGTCTACCGTATGGGAACATCGGGCTACCTCCCGGTGTCGGGCCGGGGGCGGTGACACGCTGCCCGGCCACTAGTTGATTGTCGCGTGGATGGTAGCTCGACATAGGGCAACAAATCAACGCCTGAGCAGCCTTTTCGTCGGGGTTTCCTGGGTCGCGCTCGCGTCGGATTGGGCGCCCGTTTCGGGGCCGGGATGGCAAGCTGGCGGCGGATCGCGTCGAGGTCGAAGCGCAGGCGCCCGTGCTCGCCGCCGAGGCGCACGCCGCCCAGCTCGGCGCTGTGCGCGTACACCCAATCGCGGTCAACGCCGAGCTTCAGTGCGACGGTAGCGGCGTCAACGAACCGCGGCTCGCTCTCGGGCTGGCGCTCGCGGAGCAGCTCGACGATCCGAGCGGCCAGCATCTCTATGTCTTGCGGATCGAGGGTCACGCCCGAACCCTCGACCTCGCTCGCTTCGACGACCCGCAGGCGGGACGCCGCCGGCTCGCCGCCCAATGCGTGATCCGGGCGCAAGCGATCGGCACGTACTCCGCTTCGCGCTCGATCCCGTGGAACGGCACGCCCTCGAGCACGGCCGCGATGCCGGTGCTGCCGGACCCCGCGAACGGGTCGAGCACGAGGCCACCGTGGGGGTTCGTGAGCCGCACGAGCCAGCGCATCAGGTCGATCGGCTTGACCGTCGGGTGGACGTTGGCGACGGGGTTCTCCGCGCACAACTGCTCGTTGTGGGCGCCGATCTTGAAGGTCTGCACGACGCGGCGTGGCAGCTCCTCGCAGCCGGCGTCGCGCTCTCGTCGCGGTGCCTTCGCGCAATAGAAGAAGCGGTGCCGGTCGCCGAGTGCGCCCGCTGGGCAGCCGGGCGCGCACTGCTCGCTCGTGCATCCTTCGCCGTGGGAGAGCAGGAGGTTCGCCGGCCAGCGCCCGCGCTGGTTGGCGGTGATCCTTTTGCCGTGGCGTCCCTCGGTCGGGCAGTCCTCCGCGGTGAGCGGCAGCCGGCAGGCCTCGATGTTCAACGCTCCGGTGCCGTACTTCGCGAGCGTCGCGTCGAGGCTGTCCTCTAGGGGCTTTCGCGCGAGGATGATCGGCTCCCACGCGGGCTTCAGGCCGGTGCCAAGGCCGTCGGGCAGGGCGCGGGTCGCCGGGTAGCCCTGGCCTTGGAGCCACATCAGCACGTCCCGGACTTCGAGGCCGGCTTCTTCGAGGCCGCACGTCAGGCGGTGCGCGGTGCGCGTAGCGGCGAACGCCGCGACGTGCCCTCCGGGCTTCAGGGCGCCCATGCACGCGCTCGCCCACGCGCGCGAGAACTGCTGGAAGCGGTCGTATAGGTTCTCGGTTGGCGGTCGGCGACGACGCCTACCGGCGGTGACGGCGGGGTCGAGGCGGGCCGGGCGGTCCCACTCCAGCCCGTTCACGCCGATGCCGTAGGGCGGGTCGGTGACGATCGTGGCGACCGAGCTCGGTGCGATCTTCGGGAGTGCGTCGAGGCAGTCGGCGTGAGTGATCCGCCAATGGCGGGGGTGTGAGTTTCGGCGTTGCATGCTTTACCTCTTGGTCGCGGGGCGTTCGAAGACGAGGACGTCTTCGTGGGCAGACGAGGTGCCGGCGCTCGCCGCGGGCGAGCGCGTGACGGACGTGCGTCATCTGGAAATAGGAGGGCCGCGGGAGCAGCCCGTCATCGCGGAGGGTCGCGAGCAGCGCGACGACGTGCTGCTGATACACGAGGCCGAGGCCCTGGCAAACGGCGGTGGTATCGCCAGCGATGTTCCGCAGCGTGCCTCTCCAGCGCATGTTCTTCGTGACGAGCACGAGGTAGCCGCCGGGCCTGAGCATCCGTGCGCAGGCGCTGTAGATCGACGCCATCGCCGAGAGGTAGCTCTCCCCCTCGGGGGGGGGGGGGGAGAGAGAGCTTCTTCGGTGCTGCCGTAGCGCAGGCTCGCGACGTTGCCGGCGCTGTCGCCGTATCGTCGGATGCGCTTGAGCTGCGCGGCCATCGCGACGTCCCTGGCGGTCACGCGCCGGCCTTCCGATGCCCGGCAGCGCGCCATTCCATCGCCGGCCCGCGAGTCCCCGAGCAAGGCGTCGGCGTAGGGTGGCGAGGTCAGCACGAGCGCGGCCGTCTCGGCGTACTCGTCGAGCAGCCCGGCGCCGAGCTGGCGCGCGTCGCCCTGCGTCACGAGCGCCGGCCCCGTGGCTCCCTGGCCTCGCGCGTGCTCCACGTTCTGCGCCGCGAGCTCGGCCCAGCGGCCCTCTAGCTCGACGCCGATTCCCTGGCGGTCGAGGTGGCTCGCCTCCACGACGGTTGTCGCGATGCCGCACATCGGGTCGAGCACCACGTCGCCCGGATCGCTGTAGGCGCTGATCGCTCGCCGGGCGAGCTCGGGCAGCATCTTCGCCGGGTGCCGGTTTGACTCGGGCACGAAACGGCCGCGCCGCTGGCATTGGGCGGAGCGCTGAGCGCACGGCCACACCGCGAGCGGAAGGTCGGCGCAGCGACACGTCGAGGGCGTGACATTGCCGCGGCGGCGCGGGCGTGCCCGAAGTTGAGTGGTGGCGCTCATGGTTCCTGCTCCTGTGGTTGTGGTTGGCCGAGCCAGTCGACGGGCTGCTCGGGGTGCTCTGCGGTGACGAAGATGGGCGCGAACGGCCCTTTGCTTTCGAGGTCGGCGAGCGCCACGAACGAGACGGGGATCGCCCCCGCGCGCGCCGGGTCGGAGGCGTGCAGCGCGAGCGTCCGTTGCAGCCGCTGGCTCATGCGGGCGCGCGACTGATCGGCGAGCACGACCAGGAGGTGCGGCCACGACCTGTAGTAGCTGCGCCACAACGGCTCGGCCGAGCTGTCAGCGGACGCGGTGAACTGCCGGAGCCTCGCGTAGCGGGTGATCTTGCTCGCGAGCTGCTCCGCTGAGAGGGTGCCGCGGTCGAGCTCGACGAACCGCTGGTGCAGCGCGAGGCCGCCGTCGCTCCCGGCCTGCAGGTAGGTCAGCAGGGCGTCGGCGATCACGAGCTCGGCTGGCCTTCGGCCGCGGGCGAGCGTGATCGGATGCGCGACCTCGTTACGCCACGAGTCCGGGCCACACTCGTCGCGGCGCTGGCGCGCGGCTACCACGAACGCGACGCCGACCTGATTGACGGCGATCGTGTGCGCCTTCAGTGGCCCTTCTGCCTGCTCGCGGGTTGCGATCTTCCGGCGCACCTCGGCCACAGCGCCGGTCGTCTCGACGGCGTCCGCGCCGCTGTCGGTCACGAACCACAACGACAGGCGTCGCGGGCTTCGGACGCGGTCGACGAGCTCGCGGCGCTCGAGCAATGCCAGCGCGGTTCTCGTCCATCGCGGTCCGGCCGAAGGCGTGTAGAGGTCGTGCAGCTGCGTCGTGCTGAGCAGCCGGTGCTGGTAGATGCCGGCGAGCATCGACGTCGCGATCGTTGGGAGAGGACGTGCCGGGCTCACGCTCGACCTCCAGCGACGGCGGGTCGCGGTGCCGAGCACGGCCGCTGCCGGCGCCGGCTGGGAGCCGGCCGCGCGCCGCTGCTGTGCTCACCGCGACCGCGGAGCATGAGCCGCACCGAAGGCCCGCCGGAGGCTGGCGCGGTCCAGGGCTGATCGTCGGCGACGCGGGCACGCTCACCGCCGCCGGACTGTCCTTCGAGGTAGGTCTTGATTCGTTCGTCGAGCGTGTCGAGTGCCGCCAACGTCTCCGCGGCGCTCGTGCGGCCCGACGCCTTGTCGATCGTTGCCTGGACGTCAGGTAGAGCGTCTGGGTGGAACGCTCCGGCGAACAGCTCCTCGACCGTCTGCCCTTTGAACAGGAACGGCCTCGTCGGCTGCCCTTCGTGGGTTACTTGCGCGATGAACGTCCAGCGCGGAAGGCCGGTGATCGCCGCGGCCGGCGGGTCGCCTCCCCACTCCCGCGCGATCAGCGCTGCGGCGTGAGCATTCAGAGCGGTGGTTATCAGGTGCGAGCGGTTCGTCGTCAGCGCGTTCAGCGTGTCCGCCGTCAGCCGCTCGGGGTTCTGGTTCAGCAGCGTCGCCTTGATCCCGTACTTCGCGGTTTGCTCCAAGAGGCCAGCCAAGTTCCCGCCGGCAGCACCGTCGTAGGTCTGGACCTCGTCCAACGTCACAAAGAACGGCCGGCGCTTCTCGGGCGGGATCGCCGCTCGGCCCTTCGCCGCGTGCAGCAAATCGAAGACCAGGAGATTCGCGATCAGCTTGTCATTCGCGCCGCCCGCGCCTGGGCACGCAAGGACGATCCGGCCCTCGTCCATCAGGCGCGCAATGTCGTAGCTCGATGACTGCGCGCCGAGCAGCCCGGCGAGCTGCGTCGATGAGCGCAGCCGGTCGATCAGGTTCGTTACCGGCGTGATCGCCTCTTCGGCCATCCTCGGGAACCGCTCGGTAAAGAACTGCCGGCGGGGTGAGGAGAGGAACGGCAGCGCGGCAGCGAGCCAGTCAGGGTTCCCCAAGATCGACGGTATCTGGAAGATCGTCGGCTGCAGCCCCTCGGGCAGCACCCCGGAAAGCTCGATCAGCGCGGCCGTCGCCTGCGTCGTCAGCGTGAGCGCCCGGTTGTTGCGCTCGCCCCACTTCAACGCCGAGGCGAAGGAGTCGACGATCGCCTCGACCCTTCGCTCAGCCGCGTCGGCGCTGAGCCCGCGAGCGGCAAAGAGGTTCCAGCCCGGCTGCCCCTCCCGCGAGCGAGGCCCAACGAGGTCGAGCTCGAAAACTCGCTCGGCGAGCTCGGGCTCGGTCAGGCAGCTCTTGACCTTCTGCACGGCGTCCTGGTGCGGGTCGAGGAACATGCCCCCGGCGCCCGAGCGGACGAGGTGGATGAACTGCGTGAGCCCGAGTTCGGTCTTCCCCCACCTCGATTTCCCCGAGCCGTAGGTGAAGAACGAGTCCTCGACCCGGAGGCCGATCTGACGCCCGCCGCTGTCGTCCTCGACTCGGCCGAGCGGGACGAGGTTAGGCTGCCCTTTGAATGTCGGCAGCGCCCGCGGCGCTGGATAGACCGCTGGGCCGAGGCGCAGCACTTCCGGGGCGGCGCACTTCACCGTCGGCGGCTTCAGGACGCCGGCCATCTCCCGCGCGGTCACGTAGTCGCGGCGCGCTGGCCTGAACAGCCCGGTCCTCATGCGCCGGTCAAACCAGCCGCGCCGGCCGGGGAGGTCAGAGCCCGCGAACGCGAGGCCGAAGAACCGCACACCGACGACTCGCAGCGAGTTCGCACCAGCAAACCCGTCGAAGCACGACAGCAACCCCTGCAGGCAACCGACCGCTCGCCCGCGCTCCGGTGAGCAGCAGCGGATCAGCACCTGGAGGCGGAAGATCGGCTCGGCCTGGACGAGCTTCGCTGCTATCTCCTCCCGCTCGGCTCTCTGCTCGACCATTTCCGCCGGCCGGCGACGCCCGACGTGCTGCCCTTCGAAGTCGAGGAACCCCTGGCGCCCGCCGGAGGGATCGCGGCTACGACGAAGCGCCTCCTTCAACAGCCGGCGCCTGAGCCGCCTGCGCGTCGCAGCGGTCGTCGGCAGCAGGTCGATCGCGACCTCGGCACGCTCGCGGTGCGAAGGATCGAGGCGCGCCAGCACCGCGGCGAAGCCCTGCAGCGGGTCGGGCGTCAGCGGAAGGTGCGCCAGCGGCTCGCTGCTCGGCAGGGCGAGGCGCAGCTCAGCACGAACGACCTCCACCCGATCCGGCCCCTCGCTCACGGGCTCGGGGGTCGGCTCGACCGCCTGCACCTGCACCCGGTCGAACGATCCGAGCGCCGAGCGCACAGCAGGCAGCGCCCGCTCGGGAACGCTCAGCGAGTAACGCATCCGGCCCTCCCCGTCGATATCGAGAAGCACCCGGACCGCCCTCGCGCGAGGATCGAACCAACCGCCGACCAGCCTCCGAACGCGCGAGAGCTGCGCGGCGCAGCGCAGCACAGCATCGAGGCTCGGATCGAACGAGTCGGGCGCGAGCACGACCAGCTGCACCCTCGAGCGCAGCGCCCGCCGCGTGACGAGGACCCGCGCCGCGAACGCGAGGGCAGCGACGACAGCCGCCGGTCCCAGCACAAGCGGCGCGAGCGCTTCCGCCCGCGCGAGGAGGTCGAGCGACGCGCCACCCGAACTGACAGACCCGATCGCCGTGACGATCGCGAGCCCGGCGACGACGATGACCAGCGGCCGGACGTCCTGATCCTGGCGGCCACTCACAGCGCACCCCCGGCCGCCCGCGACGGCGCCGCGCGCCGCCGGCCGTTACACCATCTGCCGGCCAGCCGACGCGATAGCGTCGGCGGGGCGGCGCAACACCGAACAGCGAGCGCCGGCAGCACCGCGAAGGCATGAGCGGGACTCCGACGCGCGAGGCCGGCACGAAGCCGACGACGACCAGCGACGACACGATACGCGACCGGCACCAGGGGGCGGCACCGGAACGTCACATGGACCCCTACCGGGAGGAGCAGCCAGCGACGAGCTGCCGCAGGATCAGTCAACGGCGGCGGCAGAGGTTCAGCGCTCCGGCGGAGCGCGAGCCGCCAACTACCTCCAGTCAGCGCGGGGAGGGAGGCACAGTCACTAGCGGACACAGAGATGTCGAACGGCGCAGTCGCCCGAAAAACCGCTCCTGTGCAGGGGAAAGCCGCTTCTCCCGCGCCTGGCGCGGGGAACCGCAGACGGCCCCTTAGACGGACCCTGAAACGGACCCTCAGACGGACCCTGAAACGGAACTCGCCGATCACGGCCGGCGCCTCCCACAACTGGCGCGTCGGCGCGTGCGCGACGAGGGCGCGGAGGTGCGCTGGCGCGCCTCGCACGATTCGCAAAGCATCCCCGGCCGGCGGCGTGTGACCTCGCCCGCCCGGTTGCCGTGGACGTCGTAACCGCCCCATCGACACCAGCGGACTCCTGCCGCCTCGGCCTGGCGCTCCAGCGCTTCGATGTCCGCGAAGAACTCCGGGTAGAGCGCCATGAGCATCGCGCGCTCTTCCGCGGCGTTCGCGAACGCTCCGCAGTTGCACTCGCCGCTTCGATGCAACAGAGCGGCGGCCGGCGACTCGGGAAGATCGTGCTCGCGGCGATAGGCGCGCATCTGCTCGCCGGTCCAGTCGATCAGCGGGTTTGCGAACACCGCTGACTTCCCCGGAAGGCGGTTGATCGCCTCGCGCTTGGACCTTCGCCGTGACTCGGCCCGTCGGATGCCCGACAGGAACAGCACCCTTGCGGTCCGCGGGTGGCCGACCTTGCTCTGCCTGAGCAGGGTCATTATCTGGCGTTCCTTCAGCCGGTTGTACGCACGGCCATGAGCACCCGGTCCGGGGAAGCCATGAGGTATCTGGCCGAGCTCGCCACCCGAGGCCCTCCCGCGCTCGCGGGTATCGCGCGCGACGAACGCCTCGATCGAAAGGCCCGCGTCGACCGCTCGGGCGGCCTTGAATCTCGACCACCACACCTCGTCGCCGAGGACCATTACGCGGAAGGCGTCGCCCGCCGAGAGAACCTGCAGCGGCTTCCCGATCCAGTCGGCGTACTCGCGGACGAACTCTGCGACGCCGGGTACAGCGGTGCCGGTGTCCACGAACGAGAGGCCCTGGTAGTGCTCGCGACAGCGGTGCGCGAGCACGGTCGAGTCGTTCCCGCCACTGAAGAGACACCACACCGCGACCGGCCGATGCTCGCCAACCGCCCGAGCGATCAGCTCGTCCGGGTTCTCACGGCCGGCATCGCTTTGTCTGTTAGGCCGCACCTGCTTCGCCCTTCTGGCTCGGTGCGGGGGGTACGGCGTACCCGTAGATGTGCTCGCCCCGGACGGTCGCTTCGCTTGGCAGGAACGGCCCAGCGAGCCCTACTTCGTCGTGTTCGTCGTTGCCGTTGATCGTGGTGATTCGCCCGTGTTTGAAGACGCGCTGCACGATCGCGACGTGGACGCTTTCGCTCGGCCCGGTGCCGAAGAATGCGAGGTCGCCGGGTGCCGGCGTCGCCGAGGGTGGGAGAACCCTGCCTCCGTGTTCCTTGGCCCAGGCGTAGAGCGAGCCGCTGTAGCCGAACTCGGCGGTCGAGCCCGGAAGCCGGACGCCGGCCCTGATCCACACCCACGACGCGAACAGCGAGCACCATTCCTCGCACGGGCCGAAGATCGTGCAGTTGCTCCCCTTCGGGTTTCCGCCCTGCCCTAGCTGGGTTTCGGCGATCCGCACAATGAGCGAGCTCGACACGGGCGAGGGCGCCGGGCCGCTCGCCACGCACCCGCCGCTCACAGGTTCGGCCGCGCCCGGACTGCTCGGTGCTGGCGCACCGGAGCCCGTGAATCCGTACTCGACAGACCTCGCCATGACCTCTTCGGCGTAGGCGACCGTGCCCGTGCCGCACGCGCCGTAGTAGTGGCACGCCGCCTCGAAATATTCGTGGTAGGTGCCGCCGGTCGGCGGCGCGCCCATGTCTTCGCGCAGGATGCGCGCGGCCGTGTAGATCGCGTCGGCGGGGTTGTTGATCGACAGCGGGTGGCCGGGGTCCGCGTTGACCGCGAACCTTTCCCAGAGCGTGGGGCCGTCGCCGGGGCTACATTCGCTGCCGCGGACGTAGGCGATCTGCATTGGCCCGGCGCACCCCGCAGAGTTCGTGCCCGCGCAGTCGCCGCTGCCGCACTCCTGCGCCGCGATCGACGCGAGGACGCTCCAGTCGATGTCGAAGCGGACGCCGGCACCCTCGTACAGCCGCAGGCGTTCTGGTGCGATGTTCGCCAACGCATACGCGGAAGGCGTCGGCCCCGAGGTCTGCGCCGTTTCCGCGCCTGATGCCTGGCAGCCGCTGAAGCTGGCGCCGAGCACCGCGACGGCGAGCGCGAACACGCCGAGCAGAATCGCGCCGGTGCCCGCGAAGCCGCCGAACAGCCAAAACCAAAGCGCACGGCCCGCCTTCGACTGCGGCGCGCTCATCGTTCCTCCAATCCCGTGACGAGCTCACGCCCACGCGAGCTGGCGAGAACCACGGCGATGCGGTAGTCGACGTCTTCCTCGTCGCTGACGAGCGCCGTCGCGAGGACGGTCCCCGGCTGCGGGGCCGGCGCGACGTCGAGGGAGACGATCCGTGGGTGCCGCGAGCGCATTCCTGGCGGCACGCGGAGGTGCTGCTCCTCGAGCGAGCGCAGGAACGCGACGGTCGTTCCCTTGACGGTGCTCGCGGGCGCCCGCCCGTATAGGTACTTAACGAAGCCTTCGAGGAATGCCTCGGCAGTCGACCGCGTGCTCGGCGACAGCTCGGCGCTTCGCGGCGCGGGGCTGTGTTCATGCTGGCGACGCCCGCTCGGCCGGAGGGTGGCGGTGGCCGGCTTCGTGGGCCTGGTGAGGACCAGCAGGATCGCGGCGAGCACGAGCGCGACGCCGAGCAGGACCCTCGCGGCGGGCTGGCGCTGCGGATCGAGCCGACGGGCAGGCTGAGCGGGGGCGCTCATCGGGTCCGCTCCAGTCGCCGGGCGAGCCGGCGGTGTGCGCGCGCTGCCAGCTCGCCGTCGGGCTCGATGCCGAGATAGCCTCGGCCGAGGCGGACGGCGGCGGTCCCGATCGACGCGAGGCCGCAGAACGGCTCGAGCACCAGGCAGCGCCCGCGATCGTTCGTGTGGCGGCACGCGGGAGTCCAGCGAACGGGCGCGCCCTTGGCAGCCCGACGGCGCTCCCACGCGGCGCCGCAGAAGCCGCAGGCGTACGGTGAGGTTCCGGCGAGGATGCACCACTGGGCGACCTCGTCCTCGATCACTCCACTCGCCGGAACGCACCAGGCACGCCGCCGGCGGCGTGCCTCACGGCCACCGCCACGGTGAGGGGCTGCGCACCGGGCCGCACGATCGCCGCCGAACGACAGAGACGGGCGCGGGCGCGAGTTGAAGTAGAACTCCGGCTGCTTGGTCAGGAGCGTGAGCGCCCCCCACCACCTCGCGCCGTCAGCGACCCGCCAGCCGAGGACTCTGATCAACTCGACGAGCTGCTTGTTTGGGCTGCGACCGGGCAGCGCGAGCCATAGCGTTCCGTCGTCGCGCACGACGCGATGAAGGTCGTCGAGGATCGCGAGCAGGCATGGCGCCGGAAGGTCCCGCGGCGCACGAACGATGCATGTCTGCGCCCAGCCATCGGGCAGCTCCTGCACGAGCGCGAAGGGGTTTGCATGTTCGATTCGCCAGCTCATGCGGGGTCTTCCTCCTGGGTCGCGGGGTTGGATGGGGAGTTGGCTTGCCGCGCGCGGAGCAGCACCGCCACCGGCTCGTCGCTTTCGATCGCGGGCGGCACGGGCGCTGCGAGCGCCTCGTCGTGCTCGCGAGAAGTGCTCGCGCTCGTCGAGACGAGCGGTGCTGGCTGCGCCTGCAGCGCTGGCGCCGGCAGCGCTGGCGCGGGCGGGGGCGCAGGCACGCCGGGTGCGTCAACCGGCGGTCTTGGCCTGTCGGCCGGGCTTGGCGGTGCCGGCGCCGCTGGCGTGGTGGCGATCGACGCGGCGACCGCTGGCGTAGGAGGCGCGGTCGTGGTGCCCGTCGGGTCAGGCGCAGGGGTCGCCGTCGTGCTCCGGGGCGCTTCAGCACGGTCGCTTTGGTCGGCGGGCTGAGGCGAGCCACCCGCGGTCGTCGTCGTCGCGGCGGGCTGCGCCAGTTCGAGGTCTTCGTCGTGCTTGGGCGCGCGCGGCAAGGGCGCGCTGTCCGGGGAAGCTGGCGCTCGGTCTAGGGGTGGGCTCTCGCCCGTGCTCCCTGCAGGATCGTGTGGGGCGTCCTCATCATCGACTGACGCTCCGGCCGTCCGGGCGCCAGGCCCGTGCGTCGGCGTTTCGTGGTGGGCGGGCTGCGCTGCGCCCGCGGACGGCGGGCCTTCTTCGCCCGATGGCGCTCCGCCGCCGGCAGATGGGGCGCCTTCGCCTCCGCCGGGCGAACCTCCCCCGCTCGGCGGTGGAGTACCGCCTTCGGCGCCCGCGGGCGATTCGCCACTGGACCCCGAGCTCCCCGACGGCCCGCTGCTCGGCGGCGCTTCCGAGCTTGATCGCCGAGGGATGTGCGCCAGCGGCATCATCCGCGCGAGGCGAGTCGCGTAGTACAGGTTCGCGAGGCGGTTGCTGCCCTCTCGCGCACCACGCGGCCCGACGGTGCCGGCCATCAGCTCCGCGGTCAGCTTGTTGCGCTGTAGGGAGACAGTCCAGAGGAACGCGGCCTGCAGCGCGAACGCAAGCAGCCACCCGAGATTCGAGGTCGCGTCGTCGAGGGCCTGGCAGACGGCGAGGACGATCGCGAGAATGAGGCTGTAGAGGACCTTCCGAGCCAAATAGCTTGCGAGCTTCGCCAGCCAATTGCGGAAAAAATCGTGACCTCGACCGGGGAAAATCCCGATCAACAGCGCTACCGGCGCGAACGCCAGCAGAGTCAGCAAAAGGATCTGCGCGAGGATCACGCCGAGCGCGAGAGCACCGAGCAGCAGGAAGGCGCCGACCTCACCGAGCAGAATCACGATCGACAGCAGCAGCCGCTGAAATTGACCGCCCTTGCCCATCGCTTCGGCTGCCGGCTCGTCGGCCGGACCGAGCGGGTATGTGCCGGCGGTCTTCCCCGAGTCCGAGTCGGGGAGGTCTTCGTCGTCGCCGTGTTCGAGCGCTTCGTGCTCTTCGCCGCGTTCTTTGGAGCCCGGCGCGTAAGCCAAGAAGTGAGTCGCATACTTGGCACGGTTGTTGATGCACGTCTTCCCGTCGGCGCCGACTTCGGTGCCGTGTTCGAGTTGGCTTGCGAGCTGCGCGTCGGTCGCCGGGTTTGGACTGAGCGGCCTGACCGCGACGGAGTGCGCCTTGCCGTGGCTGACCGTCGCGCAGTGCTCGACGCCACCGAACTCCAGGACTGTCCACGGGTCGAGGACAAGCAGTTCAAAGAGCTGGCTACTCGCGGCTGACTTCGCCTGCGATTCGTTACCGACGCTGCCTTCACTACCCAACGACAACAACGCGGTAGAGAGCCGATTGGAGAGCTTGCTCGCCGGGCCTATTGTGCGTTCGGGCTGTGTGACTATCCCGACTGCCAGGAGGAAGAACACGAACGAGACGGCGAGCGCTCCTGCGGTCTCTGTGTACCTTCGCTGGACGAGGGCCTTCCACATCGCCCAGCAGCCCACGAGCGTCACCATCGCGATCAGCCACGGTGTCCCGAACGTGCTGGCGTACAGGTTGTGGATCGCTTGCGAGACCGGCGCCAGAGCGCCCGATCCCGGCGTCCCATTCCCGTTAACCAAATCGAGGTTGAACGCGAGCGCGAAAAGGAGAATCACACCGTTCGCGAGGAACAGCGTGATTTCCCACAGAACCTCCGCGCCGAAGTAGGCGATCATCGGCACGACACCGGAGGCATCAACCCCGCTGGTGAACCCGACGCTGATCGCAGGGAAATACTCGTCCAACTCGTAGTTTCCGAGTTGGTAGCGGCCGACCCAGCCACCCGGCGGGAGCTGCGGCGCAGGGTTGATGTTGTTAAAGACGTCCGTTGCCTGCGCGCCCGGATGCGCGCCGAGCACGATCAGCGACGTAAGGCCGAGCACGAGCAGCACCCTGCGGCGGCGACGAAGCGCCCACCTCGCGCATCGGAGGATCAGGTTGCTCATGCCTCCCTGCTTCCGGGCTGGTCGGGTGTCGTGCCGAGCGCTTGCAGGAGGTGCGGGTCGACGAGGTCGATCTGCACCTCGCCAACACGGCCGTGCAGGTCGCGCATCAGGCAATGGCCCGCCCTGAATTCGCGGACCTTCGCGATCAAGTCCGGCGTCGGCTGGAGCCCGATGAAGCGCAGCGCCGCGGCGGCGCCCGCGTCGCTGTCCTGGCCGAAGACGAACACGACGCCGATGAGCTCAGCAAGGTCGCCGAGGTCCGCGATCCTGTGCGTGCCGAGCAAGAGCGTGGCGTTGAACGCACGCCCGAGCCTGACGAGCCGGTGAATGATCTGGCGGCCCTGCGGCGAGGCGAGCAGGAACCAAATCTCGTCGAGGCCGACGACCTTGTGCCTCGAAGTGTCACCGGAGATAAGCTGCAGCGCGTAGGCCGCGACGAGTGAAAGCGTCGCGACGCTGATTCTCTCCGCGCGGGTGTATGTGTCACGGCCGGCGCTCGGTTCCGGCAGCGACAATCCGGGCATACGGATCGTGGTGACTGGCGCCTGCGCCTGCGACTCGCCCGCTTCACCGTTCCCAAAGCCGAGGCGGGCGAGCCCGAAGTCTGCGATTACCTGCAGCGCTTCGCCAGCGTCCTTCGCGCCGGGCCGGTCGCTTGCGAGCAGCAGCTCGACAGCGCGAAGCAGGCTTCGCGAGCCCTCGCGGACTGTGTCCTTGACCGCGAGGCTGACGGCGTTCTCCCATTGCGCCGTGTTGCCGGGCAGCAGCTCAAGGAGATATGAGCACGCAAGCTCCTCGCGGATGTCGGGCAGCCCGATCGCGAGTGGGTCGAGTTTGCCCTGCTGTGCCTCCGCGCCCGATAGCTCGAGCACCTGCAGCCGGCCGGCGAGCTCGGGCAAGCGGTGCAGCCCGTGGTCGGGCTTGGGGTCAAGATCGACGATCCTTGAGCCGCGCCTCTCGGCGGCGAACTGGATCGCCTGCGAGGCGACGGTCTTGCCGGAGCCGAGGGTGCCGATCAAAAGGACGGCGGAAGCGCGGTCTTCCCTCGGGGCCTGCGTCGGATCGAAGCGGACGGGCCGCGGCGCCCCGACCGGGGTGTATCCAAGGTATGGGCCGCGCTGGGAGCCGACCATGCGGTTCGCGGTGGCGACCATTGCCCCGAACTGCTCGACGGTGAGCTGTTGGGTGTAGTCGCGCACCTCAGACCCACCCGTCCGCGCGGGGGAGGTGCTCTAGCCACAGCTGGTACTGCACCCCGGTCGGGCGGTGCAGCGTTATGTCGCCGTACTGCTCTTTGATCGCGGCGACTCGGCGCTCTAGCTCCTCCTCGTCGGGTGCGCCGACGGCGAGCCCGAGGAAGGCGTAGAGCATCGGCGGGTGCCCGCCGGCCTGGAGCGTCGCCTCGTATTCGCGCGCGAGGACTCTGTCGACGCCGGCAAGCACGCTGGGTCCGTGCGCGGCCCCGTGTACCTGCTCGTGGAAGGCGTGCTCGACGTCGGCGATCCGCTTCCTGATCTGCGCGAGCGCTTGGCGGTTCCCGAGCCAGCGGCAGTGGGCGACGGCGTCCACCGGCCACGGCACGGACTCCAAAGGCGCGAACAGCACCTCGGCTGTCCAGCCGGGGAACTCGGGGGATTCCGCGAGCGAGCCGACAGCGAGCAGCGCCTGGTAGGAGCGGCCGTGCTCGCTCTCGACCAGCAGATGCTGCGGGTGCTCGGTGATCGCGGCCTGCGCGCAGCGGCGCAAGTCGTGCGCGAGCGGCTCGAACGCGACGCCTCCGCCGGGCGCAGCGACGATCAGCGCGTCGGGCTGCCAGTTGCGGTCGAGGTCGGGCTCGCCGATACCGCGGCACACCGAACGGCGAAGAAGCCACTGCAGCTCTTCGGTGCGGGCGCGGCGGGTGTGGATGACGCCGTTTAGGCGCTCGTAGATGCGCTGCTCGCGGGTAGCGAGCTCGGAGAGCTCGCCAGCGCTGATCGGCGAGGCGGCGCCGATGCCGGCGGCGTCCTCGACGCGGCGGCGCACGCGGTCGACGCTTCGCACGAGCCCTGAGCCGACGCCCTCCGCGTGCTGCCCGGCGAGCGAGACGGCGAAGTACACCTCGGGGATGTGCGAGCCGAGCTGACGAAGCCGCTCCTGGTGTCCTTCCAGGAACGTCCGCCACGCTTGGGGTTCTTGGTGGCGCCGGTCGAGCAGGTCGGCCGTGTGCTCCACGTACTCTTCGGCCGGGTACGCGCGGTTGACGCGCCACAAGCTGCAGTCCGCGCCGAGGACGTGCGCCAGGCGCTGCAGCCGGCGCTGCAGCGCCCACTTGCCGCCGGTCGGGAGGTACGGGTAGGCGGTCATCGCCAGCCGGTACAGGGCGGCGCTGTCGCCGCCGCGTCCGACGAGCAGGTTTCCGTGCGCATAGCGCAGCGAGAAGCCGGTCATGGCCGGACCTCCACGACCTGACCGTCGCCAAGCTCGATCACTTCGACCAGGCGCTCGCCGGCACGAAGGCGGTGGCCGTCGGCACGCCGGACGATCAACCTGCCGCGACCGGGGATCGCGACGACGGGCCGCGCGAACACGAGCCGCGCGGGGCCTGTGACGCGGCCGTGGTGGAGCACCGGCGAGTGCTCGTCGGGCGCGACCCACACCTGTGGCGCCCACACCTGGCCCTCGCCGTCGGCGGGAAGCGCTCCGTCGAGCGAGCGGCGCGCGGCGCGGGTTCGCAGCGCCACCCACGAGGTGAGATAGCGGTGCGCGGGCCGGCCGTCGGGGGAAGCCTGGCCGGCGAGCGTGGCGATCATGCCCGGCGCGATCAGCAGCCGAAGCGGCCAGTCGAGCCAGTCGAGTACCACGCCCGCCAGCAAGCTCGCCACGAACGCGGCGAGCACTCCGAGCACCAGCCCAGCCCAGCCGTGCGAGCTGACGCCGAGCAGACCGCCAATCGCGGCGAGTACGACCGCGAGCAGTATCGAGCGCTGGCTAAGGACCAGCACCACGACCAGCGAGGCGAACGCCCAGCCCAGCCACTCAAGCGGCACGCCGCCGGGGACCGGGATGCGCCTGCCGTCGATCGCGTAGACGCGGCGGTCGGGCTTGAATAGCCGTTGGTAGGAGCGGATCGGGTGCGCGGAGTCACTCATCGCAACCAGCCCCCTCACCCGAAGATCTGCTTGCCGATGGCTTCCGCGGCGGTCGCGATGTCAGACGACGCGAACACCATCCACGCCACGACGATCGCCGCGAACAGGAACACCGCCAGCTCCGTGTACCGGCGGTTAACCAGGAACATCAGGCTGAATACCGAGACGATCCCGCCGTAGAGCTCGCTCGCGTAACCCTTCAAGAGATTCGCGACGTTCTGGCCAACGTTGTTACCCGAGGCGAGAGCCGCCGCTGGAAACAACATCAGCGCAGCGACCGCCAAAGCCGCCAAAACACAAACCCGGCGCCTGTGGGACATTCCGCTCACTTCCTCCCTGCCGGTGCGATTTCGGAGTGAGCGGGCTGGGCCACAGTCACCGTCACGCCGCGGGTCGTCGTGACCACACCCGAGCCGGTGCCGAACATGGAAATCGCGCCGCGGATCAACAGCAGCAGCACGCATCCCCACAGCAACAGGCGACCAACGAGGCGGGTCAACCGAGTGAACCCGTCAGCCGACGAGCGGCTAACACCTAGCTCACTTACTCCTGGAGTCGTCCTACGAAAATCAGTCATAGGGCGAAAGTAAGGAGCGACTGTTCCGTTTACTACGAGCTAATTCACACGTAGAAAGGTGTCTTTGTAACCACTTGGTTGCAAACGACCTGCAGGTAAATCTCGGGTAGGGGTCAGCGACCCGCTGAGCGGGGAAGGAGCCGGGCTATGTCAGCGGGCGCCGCCGCTGGTGTGGGGGTTGGCCTGCGTGGTGCGGTGGGCTAGGCGTTGAGGCCGGCGATGGCCGCCAGCTCTTCGACGTACCCCGTTGCGCTTTGCGCGGCCTGCTCGACCAAGCGAGGCGCGGTGAAGTCAGCAAGCGCATACCAGACCTTCGTGCCGTCCTTGCGGCGGCTCACGATGCCCGTTTGGAGCAGGATGGCGAGATGCTTGGAGACGTTTTGATGCGTGGTCGCGAGGTCGTCGGTGAGGTCTTGGACGGTGGCTTCGCCCGCCTCGAGCATTTTCACGATGCGTATGCGGTTGGGCTCCGCCACGGCGTGCAGTCTTCGAGCTACGAAGTCCAAGAAAGGCTCAGTGAGAGTTGTGCTCATCGCTGCTCACCTCGGCGTCCGAAGATCGACGGAGCAGCATGGCGTCCTCCCGTGACGGTGGGCGGGACCGGATTCTCGCATCCAGGTTGGCCTGGCGGGCGCCCGTATAGCGGCGCTATCAACTCGTACGGAGCCCGAGAGCAAGCCGGCCGGCAAACCCTCTACCGGGGCCTGCGCCAGCCATAGAGATCGATGATGCATACCCGTTAAAGACCGCGAGCACCCGAAAACTGCACACGACTTTCACAACACTGTCCCCGGCCAGAGGGACAGACCAAATTCCCCTGCAGTTTTCGTGCTCTCGCGGTCTATAACCACATGAGCGATAACACCGACCCCCACCACGATGACCCCGCAGATGACCTCACGCTGACGTTCGACACCGTCCAGGACCCAGGATGGGAGGAGTCCGACGGTCAGTACCAGCAGTCCTCGGCCGGGGACAGTCCCGGCGAGCGCACCGTCCTCGAGCTACCCGACAAACGGCGAGCATCGCCGCGACGCGACACCCGACGCTCCAGCGGCGATATCGAGCCCACACGGGTGCGCTGGCACGGCGAGCTCTCCTGGGGCACAGCCGCTGCCGCGGTCCTCGCGATATGCGTTGGGGTCGCGCTAGCGCTCGCGAAAGCCGGTGCGAGCGAGCACCCGCACTCCCGAAAGCCGCCGTCGACTGCCAAGCCGTGCGCCGCGCCTCACCAGTCTCCCCTCCGCGGGCGCGCACACAGACCCCTACGGCAACCAGGAGCGCCCGTTTCACGGCCACGGGTCAGCACCAGCGATAGCCGCCCGCTGGTTATCCCGCAAACGCCCGCGACCAGCCCGCCGGCTAGGACGACTTCCCCGCCAGCGCCCGCCCAGCCGGTAGAGCGCGAACGGCAAACAGGCGGCGGCCCGTTCTCACCGTGAAGCGCTCCGATACATGACTGTCACGCTGCCGGCGAGAGTGACTGTTCGAGATGAGTAGGTTTGTTGCATGGGGGATTGCAGGAGTTGCGGGCTTTAGAACTCGTCTGGTTTCCTAGAACATCTGTTTAGGGTCACGGCTGACCCGAAGAGGGGACCGACATGGATGTTCGACTGTGGGGATCACAGGGCAAGATGCCCGACGCGAGCGCACCCGCGACGCCTAAACCAGGCGTACGGTCGCTCGAGCCTGAGCAGATCGCGGCGATCCTCGGCGAGCGCCGGCTGACGGATCTGCGGATCGCCGAGGGTTTCAGCGAGTGCCGCGGCCTCAGCCCCCAGCAGGTCGAGGATCTCTACCAGGCGACCACACTTGCGCTGCTACACCGTCCCCACCGAGACGAAAAGCACCTCTGGCGGGCGCTGCATCGCGGCATCAAACAGCGTGCGCTGAACCTGCATCGTGACCAGCGCTCGCGTGATCAGATCCTCGCCAAGAACGCCGCCGCGATCCACGCTCTCGCGTCGGCCCGCAGCGACCAGCAGAGCCCCGAGCAGATCGCGCTCGCCCGCCAGGACCGTCTGCTGATCACCGAGTTCCTGGCCGAGCTCACCCCGGTGGAGCGTCGCGTGTTCTGGCTGGTGACAGAGGGGATGGGGTACAACCGGATAGCCCGCGAGGAAGGGATGTCGGTTCCCGAGGCGCGTAGCGCCGTCGCCGCGTGTGAGCGAAAGCGCGAGCGCTTCCAGAAGCTGCACGACCACGGCCGGCTATGCGGCTACCGCTCACAGACGATCAAGGCGCTGCTGGACGGCCAGGCCACCAGCGAGCAACTCGCGCAGCTCGCCGTAGCGCACGTGCAGGGCTGTGCGCAGTGTCGTGCCGAGCACAAGACGAACGCAAAGCGCCTGCGACGAGCCTTTGAAGAGCAGGCCGCGGCGCTGCTCCCGCCGATCCTCACAGGCTGCGCCGGGCGGCTCGCCCGCCGCAGCATCCACGCGAGGGTGCTCGCGCATAGGGTCCTGCCCGACTGGGTGTCGGCCGGCCAGGATGGGGTCCGCGAACGCGCCGTCGCACTGTTGGCGGGCGGCGGGGTGAGCGTGAAGCTCGCTGCCGGGATCGCCGCGGTGGCGGTCGTTGCTGGCGGCACGATCGGGGCGACACACCAGCTCGTCCAGCACCCCCGACACCACCATCATCTCGCGCTCACGGGCACCGGGAGCCCGGCTGTCGTGGTGGCTCAGCCCGTGGCGCTCACACGCCCCTTCCTGCCAGCGCAGCACGCGCGCTCCCCACACGCCCACACGGCGCGACGGCGCCCCGCCAGCCCCGGCCACGTCGCCGCGACATCCCGCGCGCTCTCTGCTCGCGCGGGCGCTCGCAGGGAACCCGGCGGGTTTGCCTACCTCGGCGTTCCCACCACCACCACCACCACCACCACCACGAGCACACCCTCGCCCGCGGACACAGCAGGGGCGGACGGCCACACCACCGGAGGCCCGTTCAGTCCCTAACCAGCTCTCCGAGAGAAATTCGCATGCAGATTTCGGGTGCTCGCGGTCTTTAACCCATGAAGGACCTATCTGGAAAGGACTCGGAAGGAGACAAGCAAGGATGGCAAACCACCACAACCCAGTTCCACAGCACCGATCCACCGGTGCCCGCACGCTCCGCGGCGTACGTCCCGCGCTCAGGGCTACCGCCCTACTGGCTGCGGTCGTGCTGAGCGCGGCGCTCTCGAGCGCACCCGCGTTTGCGGGCCAGTGGATGCAGGTCTCGTGCGCGAACCCCGACCACTCGCAGGCGGCGAGCGGAGGCTGGACGAGCTTCACCACAGGAAGCCCCGGATACGGGTCCAACAACAACACGAGCTGCGGGCCGGACAGCCCGATGTCGGCGATCCTCAGCACCGCCGCGCCCGCGCCCGTAGGCGCCGGGGAGAACCTCCAATACACGCCGCCAGCCGGCTCCTCGCTGGCTGGAGGATCGGTGGACGTCAGCATGGACGGTGACGGCAGCGGCTACGGAGCTTCCGGGACGGCGATCGCCTACACCCCCGAATTCGCGTATAACGCCTCGAACGTCCTGTTGCAGTGCGCGGTCGGCCAGCCCGCCTGCTCCGGCGGCACCAACGACTTCTCCGGTGTGCTGACGCTCCCCGCCAACCGTGGCGGGGACTTCTACATCGGCGCGGGCTGCGGCGGCGAGGCCGGCGCCTCCTGCGACGAAGGGGGAAGCCACGACGCGTGGTCGCTCGTGCAGGTCTGGTGGGCCGACTTCCTGCTCTCAAACGACGCGACCCCGGCAGCGACCGCCGTCAGCGGCACCCTGCTCGATCCGAACGCCCGTGGCACTCAAGAACTCACCCTCAACGCGACCGACACCGACGGCCCCGGCGTCTACAACCTCACCCTCCAAGCGGACGGGAACACCCTCTACACCGGCACCCCCAACACCAACGGCGGGAAGTGCGCGCCAGTCGGGGAAACCGCCGGGGCGCTGATGTTCGACGCATCCCAACCCTGCCCGCAAAGCGAGTCCGTCGACCTGCCGATCAACACCACCAAGCTCACCGACGGTCCTCACGCGCTGAAGATCACCGTCACCGACGCCGCCGCTAACAGTAGCGTCGTCTACGACTCCACCATCACCACCCACAACGCACCCGAGAACACCACCCCACCAGCCATCACCCCAGCCGGCCAGCCCGCCATCGGCTCGACGCTGGACGCGACCCCGGGCGGATGGACCGCGCCCGCGGAAACCGGCACCACCACCTACACCTACCAGTGGGAAGACTGCAACACCCAAGGCGAAGCCTGCCAGCCAATCCCCGCTGCCACCAACGCCAGCTACACCCCGGCAGCGAGCGACACAGGCCACACCCTGCGCGTCCTCGTCCACGCCGCCGACAACGACGGCACCTCGACCGCGGCCAGCGCCGCGACCGGCATCATCCCGTCGCCCGCCGTCTCCACCGGCCCGTCCGGCCCGCCGGACGGGCCGGAAACCCCCACCGTCATCAGCCCCGCGGCTCCCACCAGCCCCACGAGCGTCGCGCCGCCGGCCGGTCCGGGAGCGGCCAACGGGACACCAGCGAGCGAGACGGCCGATCTGCGCCTCAACACCCCCGCGACGCTCACCCGCCGCTACGCCCGCCGGGCGTTCACGCTCACCGGCGAGCTCACCAACAATGCGGCACAGCCGATCGCCGGTGCGATCCTCGACATCCTCCAACAAGACACAAACGCCACCAACCCCACGATCATCGGCTACGCGCAGACGCACGCAACCGGCGCGTTTCACATCCAGATACCGCCCGGGCCATCACGCACGATCGAGATCGCTTACAAGGCATACGCCTCCGACCCCGGCTACGCCGCGACCGCCAACGTCCAAGAGACCGTCGCGGCTGGCGTCCGGCTCAAGATCACCCCAAGCAAGAGGACCCCCGGACTGATCATCCTCACCGGCACCGTACAAGGACCGATCCCCAAGCAAGGCGCGATCGTAGAGCTACTCGTCTACTACAGGGGGGCCTGGGAGCCCTTCCGCAAACCTCGAACCGAAGCTCACGGACGGTTCCGCGCTGTGTACCAGTTCCCGGGCAGCGTCGTCGGAACGTTCCCGTTCCAAGCAGAAGTCCCGAACGGCCAAGCCGGGTTCCCATACATAACCGGCTACAGCAAACAAATCAAGTTCAGCACCCGGTAGCGCGGCAAGCTCCGTCGAGAGTGACGACGGCACGCCCCCCGTCTCCTGCCGCCTTGCGTCCCGCTGACGGCGTTGGGGCTCAGCCCGAGGGTTCGCCTTTGCCTTTGCACGTTTCTTTGGCTTCGCGCAGGCGATCAGTCTCCCAGCTAGGCTGTAGGGAACCCGACGATTAGGACGGTTTCCGTGGTGGACGTGCCCGTGTTGCGGTTGGAGGGGGTGTGGAAGGGGTTTGCGCGTGGCGGCGGGTGGGTGTCGGTGTTGGAGGATGTGTCGTTGGAGGTGCGGGCGGGGCAGGTCGCGGCTGTCGTTGGCGCGCGTGGTCAGGGCAAGTCGACGCTGATCCGTCTGGCCGCGGGGATGCTGCGCGCGGACCGGGGCAGCGTGTCGATCGACGGCCGTGAGCTGGGTGGCCTGTCAGACGGTGATCTTGAACGGTTGTTGGCGACCGAGATTGGGGTCGCCACGAGAGCCGGGGAGGATCGCCTGAACGTGCACGACTACGTGGAGATGTCGCTGGCGGCGACCCGTGCGTACAGCGGCAGGGAGCGCGAGCGGCGTGTGAAGGACATCTTGGCGGAGCTTGAGATATCGGGGTGCGCGGGCTCGCGATGGGCGGAGCTGTCGGACTGGCAGCGGGTGCAGGTGGAGGTCGCGCAGGCGATCGTGCGGCGTCCGAAGCTGCTGCTGGTCGATGACGTCGTGGACGGTATGGGCCTCGACCAAAAGCGGGCGGCGATGGACCTCATGGAAGGCTTCGCCAAAGGCCGTGCCTGCGGGGTGCTGATGGCCGTCTCCGATCACGCCGCCGCGTTGCGCTCTGCGACCGTCTGGCAGCTCGCCCACACCAAGCTCGAGCTGATGCACCAAGACCCCGACATCACCTACCTCCACCAACGCCAGCAGGATCAGGCGCTCTAGCCACCCAGGCTGGCGGCCGTTTGCATTCGTCCTGCGAGCCGGAAACGTTCCGTCGAGCGACACAGCGCATCGCCGTTTCGGCTAGCGTCTGCGGGCGATGTCCAAGCTGAACCCTGCCGAGCTACCAGGCAGCATGGTGGTCCTCGGACTCCTCATCGAGCACCCAGGCCAAACAGTAGCGGAGGTCGCCCATAGTCTAGACAAGCGCTTTAAGAGGTCGCGCTTCAACCCATCTACCGCCCACGCCGCGCTGCCACAGTTGGCCCGTAGTGGGCGACATCGACCGCGCGTCACATGTATCTACCGGGCGCCGGGCCGGGGACACAAAGCCGAGGATCGCTACGAACCAACGCACGAGGGCGTCAGGGTGTATCGCGCGTGGATGCACGCGGTCCCAAGCGAAAGTGGTCCGCCCGCGCTCCGCGAGGCGCTCTACGGTCGCATCGAGCTATGCACGCTCGAGGATCTACCGGAGCTGATCCGCATCGCCCGCGAAGAAGCCTTGATCGCGCGGGACATGTACTCAGCGGCGTCGGTCACGCTCAAACAGCACCTCGAAGACGAGCGCGAGAGGGAGAGCGACGGAGGCAAGCTGACCGACCGGGACTTCCTGCGGATGGTGCGCGAGGTGCTGCTGTACGTCACCCCGGAGCATTGGGCTGCGCGGCACAGTCTCATGGACGAGATCCGCGGGCACCTCGAAGGCATCGCGACGAAGGCTGGCATGCCGTTTACTGTGCCGAGATGATTCCCGTGTTGCGGTTGGAGGGGGTGTGGAAGGGGTTTGCGCGTGGCGGCGGGTGGGTGTCGGTGTTGGAGGATGTGTCGTTGGAGGTGCGGGCGGGGCAGGTCGCGGCTGTCGTTGGCGCGCGTG
>Ga0302325_10000999_pt1 | contig 74362 bp, 60 predicted proteins | sample Palsa_T0_2_FD_201948 | JGI IMG/M metagenome (GOLD analysis project Ga0302325, IMG submission 201948) | Peat permafrost microbial communities from Stordalen Mire near Abisko, Sweden - Palsa_T0_2 | ecosystem: Environmental > Terrestrial > Soil > Palsa > Peat permafrost | place: Sweden: Abisko...
GTCGACGAGCGCGACCAGGCCCTCGTCTCCACCTTCGAGTCCTTCAAGGACTACCCAGGCAGGATCGCCGGCCACGTCGCTCGGTTTCTATGATCCCGCTTCAACGTGAAGCTGTTTAGCTCCGCGTCTTGCTCCTCGCCGAGCATCAGGATCCCTGGCTTCACGGCTTCGAGCTGCGTGCGGAGTGACTGCCAGAACGTTGCCGGGATCATACGGCCGCTGCCCGAGGGATCGTCGGCGGTGTCGAAGCGGAAGCCGTCGACATCATAGGTCTTGAGCCAATACGCGAGCATGTCGACGATGTAGGTCGCGAGGCCGTTTCCGGGCGTCTTGTAGTCGAGCTGGGCCACGTCCGCGAAGGTGAACGCCTCCTCGATCGAGTCGACGTTCTGGGGGTTACCGTCGCTGTGCAGGTAATACTCGGGGTGTTGCGCGATGAGCGCGTTGTCCCACGAAGTGTGATTGAGCACCTCGTCGAGGATGACGTGCAAGCCGACCGCGTGCGCCGACTCCACGAGCGCGACGAGATCTTGCACTGCCCCGTAAGCGGGATTGATGGCGTAATAGTCGTGCACACAGTACGGGCTGCCGAACGCCGGATGACTCCCGGTTGGCTGGCCAAGCGGCGTCACGGGTAAGAGGTAGACGACGTCAAACCCGAGGTCACGGATCCGCGGCAAGTCGACAGTGATGGCAGCAAGGGTTCCGGCCGACGAATAAATGTCGGGGAAGACGGAGTAAAGCGTGGCCGAGCTCTGATTTATGGGCGCTAGGGAGCCGCCTTCAAATGCGGACGCGGCGTCCGTCGATGGGGTGGCGGCATCGACCGCGCCCGAAAGCGTACCCGAGGCTCCGCTCGCGCCCGCAAAAGGGCTCGGGTGGGTTGTGCCCGCACTGGCGCCTCCGCTATGGCCTCCGCAAGCCGCCATCCATAGGACGGCCAACATCGGAAGGGATCCGTGGACGCTACATTGGCGGCGCCGGTAGCCCGAGCAAAGCCGAGGGGCGACAGGTCCGAGCATGGGTCCGGATTCTCGCACCGAACGAGGCGGCCGGTCGCACAATGGACCGCCCCGCTGCGCGCATCGGCACCGTCGGTCATCGGCCGTGGAAGGGAGTCAAGCTTCCTGTGCCCGAGGGCGCCAGCGGGGGGCTCCACGAAAGCAAACGGGGGGTACTGATTCATCCCCCGCTCGTCGGTTCAAGACGACAGTCCGTCGGCGAATGGCGGATGCCACGGTTGCGCTGGCTCGCAAGTCATTGCACCGTAAGCTGCCCGGAAGCCAGGAGCTTCCAATCGGCCATTCTTATCGGAGATCCCCACCTATGGCTCGCCCCGCAAACAACCGATCCAAGACGCTTTCGAGACATCCCGCACGGCTCGCGCTCGCAGCCCTTACGGCTCTCTGCGCTGCAAGCGTCGGGGCAGCCTGTTCGTCGAAGAGCCCGGCCAACAACAATGAAGGCTCAGGAACGAGCTCGAGCACGGGCTCGTCATCGGCTACAGGAAGTTCGACGGGCACGGGGTCCGGTTCGGTCGCATCGGGCTCGTCGGGCTCTTCTGTGGGGTCCGGTTCGGTCGTGTCGGGCTCGTCGGGCTCGGCGGCAGCGGGCTCGTCAGGTTCGGTGGCCTCGGGTTCGTCGGGCTCGGCGGCTGCCGGTGAGGTTGAAGAGGCTGGCGAAGAGGCAGGCACGACCACGACCGAGGAGGCTGGCGAAGACGCCGGCACCACCATGATCGAGGAGGTCGCCCCCCCCACCCCGCAGACCTGCACGGCGCCCATGCTCGCATCTATCATGTGGACGGGCACCTGCAGCGCGGGCTGTATGACTGGCAATGGTTGTCCGATGGGTGGAGCCCCGGGTGCGGCCACAACTTGCTTGATCGCCGGGGCGAATCCCGCAGCGGCCTCCGGGCTCGACGGGATCCCCGACAATCAGCTTCTGCCCCAGTACGCCGTCGACGGCGACCCGACGACGCGCTTCTCGAGCGGAACCCCGCAAGTCGGTTGTGAGTATTTCGCATTCGACATGTGCCGAATGGTGTCGATAAACGGAATCAACCTTCTCACCGCTCAGGCGGGCACCGCCGACATCACGGATGTCCCCACCTCTTACACGGTCCAAGTCTCTACCGATGGCAACACGTGGACGCAGGTCGCCATGTCCGCAACGGCCCCGGATCCGGACGCGATGATCACGTTCAACGCCACGACGGCGCGCTACGTGCTCCTCACGCAGACCGGCGTGTCCGTCGGGGCGTACTGGTGGTCGATCCACGAAGTCTCGCCCACCTGCCCCTAGCGTCCGGGCCCTGGCCCACGGGTGACGAGGGGCGGTATACCCTCAGCTCGTGAGGGGCCCCGCACGTCGCAAAGAGGAACGACCATCGCGAGCGGGTCTGCGGCTCGTCGCCACGCTGAGCTGCGCTCTGACGGCGGCGGGCTGCGAGCGTGCGGCGACGCCGCCTCCGGAGAGCGTCGATTCGTGGTTGCGTGCCTCCGGTGACGTTGGGTATCCGGGCGCCGAGTGGCTCCCCACCGAGTGCGTGGGCAAGTGCGATTCGTTCGGCGAGCCGCGTGTCGTCGACACCATCGTCGTGCACACCACCGAGGATATCGACTGGGACAGTAGCGTTTCGAAATTGCGCTACGACCAGGGCAAGAGCGTGCACTATCTCGTCGGTCGAGACGGGCACATCGCGCAGTTTCTTCCTGAAGGTTACGTCGCTTGGCACGCGGGAAACCACTTCGTCAACGTTCACTCAATCGGCATCGAGCACGTGGGAACCCTGGCGGACCCCTGCACCGAGCCCGAGTACGTCGCCAGCGCGCAGCTCGTCGCGTACCTACTGAAGAAGTACGGCATTTCCGCGGATCGAGCCCACATCATTGGCCACTATCAAGTCCCGGACCGGGCTCTGGAGGACGCCGGCGCACCCCCGTGCGACGCGCTACTCGTAAGCTGTGCAACCGACGATCGCTACGGTGGAGCGAACCATCACAAGGACCCCGGCCTGCTCTGGGATTGGGACGGATACATGGCGCGGATTGCAGAGAACACGGTCGGCCCGCCCGGGACGCGGTAAAAAGACCTCTTTCCGGATCCCAGGAAAGCGGCTCGCGACCGGCTGACTCGTGCGATCATCGGAAGCACGAATGGGAGCCGTCATCGCAACCGAGTGCCGTGCCGAACCGGGCGAATTCACGCCTGTCGTCCTGCGCGGCAAATGCGAGGGAAAGGCTGCCTGTGTCGAGGTGTGCCCGTTCCACGTCTTCGAGGTTCGCCGCATCGAGGACGCCGACTTCGCGCAGCTCGGCGTGCTTGCAAAGCTAAAGAGCATGGCCCACGGACGCAAGACGGCTTACACGCCGAGGGCGTCTGCCTGCCAGGCGTGCGGCAAGTGTGTCGAGGCGTGTCCGGAGAAGGCCATCAAGCTTGCGCGCTCGCGTTGGCCTTGAAGCGCCCTCTGCAGGGGCTACGGGCGAGCGAGAGTTCGGTTTCCAGCGGCCCCGGGTTGTCCGCGTCGCCCGGTGGCGATACGGTGCCGACCGCAAGTTTTAGGGGGCCCTCGTGTCGACTGCATCAGAGGAGTTTGGACAAGGAGTAGCCATCGCCGACGGTCTGCCGATCGGCGTCTTCGTGCTGAGGGCGCCGGGGTCGGACTTGGTATACGCCAACCGCGCGTTCCACGAGATGCTCGGGAGCGTGCCCGCGACCGACCCTCGGGCGACGATGGCCTTGCTCGAACGCAGTCTGCGGGCTCGCGACGGGGTACGCTATCCCGGCGAGCGTCTGCCCTTCGCGCGGGTGCTTCTCGAGCAAACGAGCATCACAGTGGACGACATCGCCATCCACCGCACCGACCGCGCGAGGGTTTTCATCCGTGCCTTCGCGCGACCTCTGCGCGACGCCCTCGGAGTCGTGGCCTACGTCCTCGTGACGTTTACGGACATCACCGAAGAAGTCCAAGCGCGATCGCGCGCGCAGATCGTCGAGCAACGCTTGGATCACGTGCTCTCGCACGCTCCGCTCATTCTCTTCGCGTTCGACCGTCAAGGGACCGTTACTCTGTCCGAAGGGCGAGGGCTCGGAGCCCTCGGGTTTCGCCCAAAGCAGCTCGTGGGTCGCACGGTTTACGATCTCTATGCGCACGATCCCGCGCTCGTGGCGAACGCCGATCGGGCTCTGTCGGGCGACGAGTTCACAGTCGAAGGTCACTCGGGATCGGTCGTCCTGGAAACGACGTTCACCCCCGTCCGGGATGCCGACGGCGCCGTCGAGGGCGCGATCGGTGTGTCGATTGACGTCACCGAACGTGTGAGCGCGCAAAAGCGTCTCCTGCAGAGCGAGCGCCTTGCGTCCATGGGAACGCTGTCCGCGATGGTCGCCCACGAGATCAACAATCCGCTCACCTACATTCTAGGCAACCTCGAGCTCGTCGCGAGACAACTGTCCGATGCCACGGGCAAGTGGCCGGCGGCTCCCCAACTCCTGCGGTGGGTCAATGAGGCCCACGAGGGCGCCGATCGCGTGCAACGCATCGTCCGCGACCTGCAGGTCTTTTCCAGGCGAGACGATGATTGCGCCACACCCACCGATGTTCACGCCGTGCTCAAGCGCGCCCTCGAGATCGTCGACAGCGCGATCCGGCACCGGGCGCGCCTCGTGCAGCGCTGGGCCATTGTGCCGCCCGTGCTCGCCAGCGATCTGCGCTTGACACAAGTCTTCGTCAACCTGCTGCTAAACGCAGCCCAGGCCATCGCCGACGGGCGCGCGGCGGAGAACGAAATTCGGGTTTTCACGGAATACGACGAGAAGAACAAGACGGTCGTGGTCAGCGTAGAAGACTCCGGCTGCGGCATCGCGCCCGAGGTCAAGGCGCATCTCTTCGAGCCGTTTTTCACGACGAAGCCGATCGGCGTTGGAACCGGTCTCGGTCTCTCGACCTGCTACGGGATCGTGCGTGGCTTTGGCGGTCACATCGAAGTCGAGAGCAGTGCAGGCAATGGATCCTCCTTTCGCGTCCACCTGCCCGCGACCGCCCCTGAACGCAACGCCGAAACAAGCGCGCCCGCGCGGGGTGCGCAGCCTCGTCGGGGTCGCCTTCTCGTGGTGGACGACGACCCGAACGTCGCCCGGACGTTCGCCTTCCTCCTCAGCCCCGAGCACGATGTCGAGGTGAGCCTGCAGCCGCGCGCGGCCGCTGGACGTGTCCTCGGGGGGGAGCGGTTCGATATCATCTTCTGCGATCTCATGATGCCCGAGATGACTGGCATGGACCTTCATGCCCTCATCGCCGAGAGCCTTCCGGAGCAGGCCGAACGGATCGTGTTCATCACTGGAGGCGCATTCACTCCTGCGGCAAGCGCGTTCGTCGCGCGCATGTCCAACCCGCTTCTCCAAAAGCCGTTCGACAAGAAGACGCTGGACGCCATCCTTGCAAGTTGGCTGGGTCGGTGACCCTTGCGGGGCAAACGTCCGGCTGTCCGCTTGCGACGTGACCCTTGTACCGCGAGCGTACGCCTTTCGGCGTATTGCGTTTGCACTTTGCTCCTTGCTAGCGTCAACGTTGGGCAAAAGTGCCCGAGACGTCGCGCTTCGCGATATCTGTGGAGACTAAGGGAGATCCGATGACGCGCTGGCTTTCGTGGACCCTCGCGGTCGCTTCGATTCTCTTCGAAGCGCGCGCACACGCCGCGGAGCTCGGGCACGAGGGGGACCTGGCGTCCGTCGAGATTCACGGCTTCGCGAGCCAGGGCTTCATTCTCACCAGCAGCAACAACTACCTCGCGGACAACACGACCCACGGAAGCTTTCAATACTCGGAAATCGGCCTCAACTTCACCAAGCCATTGGTCGACAAACTGAGTCTGGGGTTGCAGCTCTTCGCGCAGGACCTGGGACCGACGGGTAACTACGACGCGAAGATGGACTGGTTCTACCTCGACTACCATTGGCAGGACTGGCTCGGCTTTCGTGCCGGGAGGGTGAAGATCCCGTTTGGCCTTTACAACGAGATCAACGACGTCGATTCGGCACGAACCGCAGTGCTGTTGCCCCAATCGGTATATCCGGTCGCGAACGTCAATTACCTGCTTGCCCAAACCGGCGCCGAGCTTTACGGATACTTGGGCCTCCACGCAGCCGGTGCCCTCGACTACCACGCCTACGCGGGGACCATACTCGTCGACACGCTGGTCCCACCGGGAAGCCCCTATCAAGTGGTGGATCTCAACGTCCCCTATGTGACCGGTGGGCGCCTTCTTTGGGAAACTCCTCTTCAGGGCCTCCGCGTCGGCGGCAGCCTGCAAGCGCTGCGCATAGACGCAACGCTGCTCGACAACGCGATGCTCGTCTCGGTCAGGATCCCCGCAATCCTTTGGGTCGCGTCCGCCGAGTATGCGGTCCATAACCTCGTCTTCTCGACGGAATACAGTCGCTGGTACGTGAAATCCGACAGCACGAATGAGGCCCTGTTTCCGGCGTCCCCGATCGTCACGAGCGAGCGCGGCTATGCGATGGTCACTTATCGTGCCGCGCCATGGCTGCAGCCGGGAGTCTACTACTCGCTGCTGTTCCCCAATATAGACGATCGCAGCGGCCGCGAGAACATGCAGCACGATGTAGCTACCACCGTGCGTTTCGACCTGAACTCGAATTGGCTCGTGAAGCTCGAGGGGCACTACATGTCGGGCACGGCGGGGCTTGCGTCGAGCCTGAACGACAATGCGCCCCTTAACGCCCTCGAGCGAAACTGGGGGGTCTTTCTCGTGAAGACGACCGCGTACTTCTGAGCACTCCGATGCATGGCCCCACTGCGATCCGATGGCTTCTCGGGCTCACGCTCGTCGCGATATGTGCGACGGTGCTCGCCCAGTCGCGGCCACCGCCCGCCTACGTAGTCATCGTCGACCCGAACAACCCGGTGACGTCGGTGGAGCGCAAGTTTCTCGAAGAAACGTTTCTCAAGAAGATTACTCGCTGGCCGAACGACGACGCGATGCACCCGGCGGATCTCGCCCCCAACTCACCCGTGCGACGCAAGTTCACCGAAGACGTGCTCAACCGCTCGGTCGAGGCCGTGAAAGGGTACTGGCAGCAGCGCATATTCTCGGGCCGTGACGTGCCGCCGCCGGAGTTTGGCTCCGACCAAGAGGTCGTCGACTACGTGCTCAAGCACGCGGGCGCAGTTGGATACGTATCGGGGGCGGCGGAACTGGGCCCGGCGAGAGTCTTGACCGTGAGATGAGTCGGACCCCATGCGACTGACGTTCCGCGCCACGCTGACCGCGATTGTGGCGATAGCGTCGCTCGCGCTGCTGCTGGTGATCCTGGCGAGCAGCTTGGCTGCAAGTCGGGTCGAGAGGCAGCTGGCGAAGGTTCAAGGGCGCTACCTTCCACTGGTCGAGTTGGAGCCGCAGCTCAACGCGGCCTTCGAGCGGTTGCAACGCGGCTTTCAGGACGCCGTGGCCGCTCGCGACGGCGACGCTCTCGCGACCATGGGCGAGCTCAAGCACGCCTTTCTCATGCGGCTCGATCACGCAAAAGGGGCCGTCGCGGGCCCCGACGACGCGGCGCTGCGAAGCGCGCTGGAGGACTACTACGCTTCGGCGCACGACGTGTCGCGACGTCTCATCGCAGACGAAACGGGCGAGGCGCTGGTCGACGCCATGACGGCCATGCAGGCAAAGCAGCAGCACATCGCCGAGCTGCTGAAAAAGGCAACGTCAGTCGACCGCGGCGAGCTTGGCGATGCCTTCGCTTCGGTCGCGAAAGCCGAGGACGCCGCGGGAGAGTACCGCCTCGGCATCTCTCTCGCCTGCCTCGTCGCCGTCGTCGCCCTATCGGTGGCGCTCAGCCGCGGTGTCCTGCGCTCGCTCTCGGAGCTCGCGGCGGGGTTCGATCGATTCGGACAGGGCCACTTTGGCGAGTCCATTCGAGTCGTAAGCCACGACGAGCTCGGGGAAGTGGCGCGTCAAGCCAATCAGATGGCCGCCAATCTCGATCGCTTGACGCGCGAGAGCCAAAAGGCCGGCGAGAGGTTCCGAGGCCTGCTGGAGTCCGCACCCGACGCCATGGTCATCGCGGGCGAAGATGGACGAATCAGTTTGGTCAACGCCCAAACCGAAAAGCTCTTTGGGTACGCTCGGAGCGAGCTTTTGGGGCAAGAGGCCCAGATGCTTCTGCCCGAGCGTTACCGGGAGAGTCTCCCGAGTCATCGCGCCAATTTCTTTCGGGATCCTCGCGCTCGTTCCATGGGCTCCGAGCTCGAGCTTTACGGGCAGCGCAAGGACGGGTCGGAGTTTTCCGTGGAGATAAGCCTAAGCCCTCTGCAGACCGCGGAAGGGATGCTGGTCTCGAGCGCGATTCGCGACGTCACGGAACGCAAACGCGTTGAAGTCGCTCTCAAGCATTCCAACCAAGAGCTCGAAGCCTTCAGCTACTCGGTCGCCCACGATCTGCGCGCGCCGCTGCGCGGCATCAACGGCTTCGCCCAGGCCCTTCTCGAAGACCTCGGCGACAAGCTCGACGAGGACTCGAGCGACCTACTGACTCGGATAGGAGCCGCGGCCGGGCGAATGGGGCAGCTCATCGACGCCTTGCTGTCCTTGTCGCGGGTCAGTCGGGTGGAGTTGCGAAATGAGAGAGTGGATCTGACGCAAATCGCGGACGCCATCCTTCGACAGTTGCGGGCGACCGAGCCCGACCGCGGCGTCGACTTCGTCAATCAGACCGCCGTTGTCGCGGAGGGCGACCCGCCGCTTCTGCGCGCCGTTTTGGACAATTTGCTCGCAAACGCGTGGAAATTCACGAGCGGACGCTCACCTGCACGCATCGCCTTCGGCGCGTCTCAAAAGGAAGGGCGGACCGTCTACTTCGTGCAGGACAACGGCGCGGGGTTCGACATGGCGTACGCCAACAAGCTTTTCGCACCCTTCCAGAGGCTGCATCAAGCAAGCGAGTTTGCGGGGACGGGAATTGGCCTCGCAACGGTCCAGCGCATCGTTCGCCGTCACGGCGGCGACATCTGGGCCGAAGGGAAGGTGAATCACGGTGCCACGTTTCACTTCACGCTCTCTACACCCAAAGGACAACCCGTCCCATGATGCAGAACCCCATCCTCCTCGTCGAAGACAACAAAGACGATGAGATGCTCACTCTTCGCGCCTTGAGAAAGAACCGTATTCTGAACGAGGTCGTCGTCGCACGCGACGGAGCCGAGGCTCTCGACTACCTCTTCGGAACCGGGGCCCACGAGGGTCGTGATCTTTCGGTCATGCCCCAGGTCGTCCTGCTCGATTTGAATCTTCCGCGGATAAGCGGCTTCGATGTCCTGCGCCGCCTTCGCCAAGAAGAACGAACGAAGCTCCTTGCCGTAGTCGTGCTCACGTCTTCCAAGGAGGATGAAGACATTCTTGGAAGTTACTCCTTAGGAGCGAACAGCTACGTGCGTAAACCGGTAGACTTCGGCGAGTTCACCGAAGCCATCAAGACACTGGGCCTTTACTGGCTCTTGCTGCACCAGCCAGCCCCGGCCCTCCGCAAGGGACCTTGATCCGAGCACGTAGATGCAAGCAGCGGGCCGCGCTGAAAGCGCCCGTCGCGACGTCTCAGCCTCGGCGACGTCGCCGGGCCAGAGCGGTACCGACGAGCACGAGGGACGCGAGAAACGTGGCGGGCGCACGATTGCTCGAGATCGCGCAACCACGACTCGACTCCTTGGCGCCACCGTCTGGGGAGGTGCTCGCTGCGCCCGCTCCGCTCGTCGCGCCGCCGGTATCACCGGCGGCACCGGCCGCGGCTCCAGTACCGCTCGATCCGGCGCCCGAGACTTCAGGGTTGCCGGTCGATGCGGCCGAGCCCGTCGTCTCGCCCTCACCTGACGTCGCTGCACCCATACCGGCGTCGCCCGCACCTCGCGAGCTGACAGCGCCGCCGGCGTCGCCCGCGCCGCCGCTGCTCGAAGCACCCTCGTCTGCGCCTCCATCGCTGCCGGTACCGCCGTCAGGCTCCGGGGCAGTCGGGGTTGCGATCTGCGCCTCGGCATACGTGTCGGCCTCGACGAAGGCATCGATGTAGATCGTGTCGACGAAAGGCTCGGGGTCCTTGCGGTGCAACCCGTTTTGGTAAAAGAGCGTGTTCGCGTCGGGTTTGGTCTGAGTTTTGTAAGCGGTCACGACCTGCTGGCCGTCGAACCAAACGTCGACGCTGCCGAGCTGCGGGTTCGTCGACCAGTGCACGTGAATGGCGACCTGGTGCCACGTGCCGATCGTGAAGTCGGCACTCCAGAGCTGCGTCGCGCCGAGAAAGCCAACGCCGAAGTTGATGGTCGTGCCGCCACCGGTCTTGGGCTCGACCCAGAAGTCGATGACGTTGGTCGAGCTCACGTTCGACTCCCAGAACGCGAACTCGTTCCTGACACCGGCGTCCGCCGGCATCATGTAGTGCCCGGAGATCCATGTGTCCTGGCCTTCGCCGGTCAGCGTGCTCTGGTGCTGGATGTCGACGCGATCCTGATTGTATTGGCCGAACAGATCGTCGGGGTGCACGGTGACCTCGCACGCGTACTTGCCCGCGTACACGACCGCTTGCTCGACCACGACGTTTTTGCGAATGCCGCCGTCAACCATCTTGGTGGCGTTGATTCCCGGAGACCACTCCGACAAGTCGCCCGTCTCGAACCCCGACGTCCAGACGACCGTAGCGTTTGCGACCCCCGGCAGCGCGAGGGTGCTCAGGCCCACGAGCGACGAGAGCCACAAGAGCCACAAATGGTTCGTTCTCATGGAGCAGCCCGATAGAGGTTAGAGGCCTGACGTTATCGAGGCGACGGACGCCGGCGAGTAAGCGTCGCGCGACGGACGCGCCACAACCCCGCGGCCAGCACAAGGCCCGCAAGAGCCGCCTCGAGGCGACGGGGGCGCACCGCCGAAGCCGAACAACCCGACGATTGAGATTTCGAGGTGGGTACGACGACGCCTGCATCGTTCGGCGCACCGCCGTCGACGCTCACCGTCTGAACGCCGATCGAGATGTCTGCGCAGTGGTGATAGAAGCACCCGCCCGGGACGTTGGGACCGTGGTCAGACATGAATTCGAGGACCTGCAGCGTACACTTGTCACAAGTCACGCCGGCGGGCAGCTTGAGTGTGACCGACTGGGGCTCGGTGAACATTGCGCAATGCTCGAACAGGTTGTCGGCGAGCACGGGGAAGACCGGGGGCTCGACGGGAACGCTACCGCACGCCGACATGTCCGTGGGGGCCGGGCACACCATGGTGCCCGAGTTCGTTAGCCCGGGCGTCACCACGGGATCGTCCGGGAAGCTCGCTTGCATGTGGTCGGCGGTCATCGCGAGCGCGACGCGATAGTGGCCCGGGTGAAAGACCACTTCGTCGATCGTGATGGTAATCGACTGACCCTCCTGAAACGCCGTGACGACGTTGGTGAGCGTCTGCGGCGTCTCATTGCCGCACGGGCCTAGCTTCTCCGGCAGCCCCGTCACCGGATCGAGCACGTCGTACGACGCGGGGTCCTGGAGGAGGAAATGCGCGTGCGCCTGCGAGGGCGAAAGAACGCCGAGCGCCCCCAGCCACCACGCCCAGAGCGCCGCACGCCGGACGCTTTGGGGCTTCAAGTCACGAACGCACATCGCACGATGCCTTCCCATGGCCGAGTCCATGGGGGCTCACCTTGCCACGGCCGGCGCTTCCCACAAGGCCGGAGGCCGCATCAATCCGCCCCGGCGCCGCTGCCTATCCGCTGGAGTCGGCGCGTAGTCGTCCCCGGTTTGCGCGAGGGGTCTGGGTGCCCGCAACGCCAGAAATTGTAGGACGGACGGAGGATGTCGGTGGGGGTGGAAAGCAAGGGCCGACGAGACACCTTTCCCACCGCAAAGAAGAAAGGCTGACGGCTATTCGGGCGATGTTTGTGCTGGCGCGAGCTACTACTAGTGGATGGACGGGTTCCAAAAAACGCGCGGCTTCGGATTCGGGGCCGTTCTAGCCATTGGGTTTTGCGCTTGCACGTCAGGCCCCGGGTCGACCGCTACGGTCAACCTCGACAACGACGCCTCGGCCTCCGGCAGCGCGGGAGCCGCGGGGGCGAGCTCCGGCAGCCAGATCTCGTCGGGAACGGCAAGCGGCATGGCGATCTCGGGAGCAGCGAGCGGTCTCCCGGCTTCCGGCTCGACTGGGACGGGACCGAGTGGGTCGGCATCGGGCGCATCGACCACTGGAAGCGCGATGACGTCCGGCAGTCCAAACGACTCGGGCCCGGGCGACTCGATGGCCGGCGAGACGGGAGCGAGCACGACCTCCTTCCCGCACGGGCCCAGCATGGGTTGCGGCTCGCAGCCTCCCACTGGCGTCAACGCCAACAACCTCGCGATCCAGAGCGTCTCGGTGACGTCGTGCGGAACGGGTCCGGTCACGCCCAATTGCGTGTCGCCCGATTTCTCGCCAGGAGGAGTCGGGTACATCAAATCTGGACAATGGGACTTCAACAACCGCAACTACGGGCTTCAGCTTCCAAGTAACTACAACCCCACGACGCCCTATCCTCTGATCCTCGAGGGCGGCGGTTGCACGGGTGGCCCGACCGACAACGGGGGGGGTTACAACGCGGGAGAGGGAGGCAGCGCCATCCGCGTGGGCCTGTCGTACGTCGCCCAATGCTTCGCTGATGGCGGGGTGTGGGCTGGGATGCCTGCGGGATTCGGATGTTCCCCGGACGAGGCCCACGTGGCGATCTGCGAGAACACTCCGGAGGTGCCGTACATCAACGCCGTGCTCGACTATCTCGAATCGCATTTGTGCGTCGATTTGGGCAAGGTATTCATCGGCGGATACAGCAGCGGCGCGTGGGAGTCGTCGACTGTCAGCTGCGCGTTGGCCAACCGCATCCGCGGTATGTCCACGACTTTCGGTGGAATGCGCATCCATCGTCCCGCGTGCACGGGTCCGACGGCCGCTCTGATGCTCGTGGGCGCAGACGACAACAGCAACCCGATTGGTCCCCTCGTGATGGGCATGCCTCTTCCGGCGGTGGGCTTGAGCGCAACCGACGTCAATGACGACATCATCTTTCTCGACAGCAATGGGTCCGCGCCGATGCGAGACGAGCTCTTGGTGCGAAACGGATGCACGGGCACGGCGACGGCGATGTACGACGCGGCGTACCCGCAGTGCGTGACATACACGGGTTGTCCGGCCGCGTACCCTGTCGTGTGGTGCGACTTGGCCGGTGTCGGCCACGGTGGCGGGGGTGTCACTTCCAACGGCGTCATGTACGCACCCGCCGCGTGGAACTTCTTGTCCAAGCTGCCGGCCCCGTAAACGCGCCGCGCCTCTGAGCCTACGGCGCCGACACTCAGGCCTTGATGAACGCCGTTCGTAACGTGGGACGAACACCGTTCGTAACGTGGGACGAACACCGTTCGTGACCCTTGACGAACACCGTTCGTGACGCATACTGATCGCAGATGGAAACGCGAAACCCCTTCCAGGCAAGGGAGGTCACGAGCCGTCGCGGCGGCCCGGTGAAAAAGCCCCTCAGCCGCGAGACCATCGTGTCCGAGGCCTTGACTCTGCTCACACGCGAAGGGCTGGAGGGCATGAGCCTTCGCAAGGTTGCCGCCGCCCTCGATACGGGGCCCGCGTCGCTCTACGCCTACGTGGACGATCTTCAGGCGCTCCGTGCCCTTGTTCTCGATCGCGCCCTGGCACGCGTGGACGTACGTGCGGCGCGACATCGCGGGTGGCGCGAGCGCATCATGCGTCTCCTCGGCTCTTATTTGCAGGTCCTATTTCAAAGCCCCGGAGTCGCTCAGCTCGCGATGAGCACCGTCGCCGTAGGGCCGAGTGCATTGCGAATCATCGAAACGCTTCTGGGGCTTCTCGAGGAGGCGGGAGTCGACCGCGCGACGAGCGCATGGGCAGTCGACCTGATCGTCCTCTACGTCACCGCGATCGCCGCGGAGCACAGCCACGGCCTTGACCCCGCGGATCCGAATGGGACAGTCGCACGGGCTGTCGTTGGGGCTTCGGCACTCGAGTACCCGCGTGTTCACGCGGCCCGCGAGCAGTTGCTTTCCGGTGGCGGCAAGGAGCGATTCGCGTGGGCGATCGAAGTGCTTCTTGGCGGCATCTTGCAAAAATCTCTCTCTCCAGTCGGTGCGACGAAACGAGCCCGTGCGCGAAAGCGGGCGCCCCGTCTTGGATGAGCGATAGGACCCATGGAAGCAAACTCGAATTCGGTGCTCGTAGTCGGGGGTGGATTGGTCGGCCTGTCAGCCGCGGTGTTCCTGGCCTGGCGGGGCGTGCCGACGGTCCTCGTAGAGCGCCGCGCTGGGAGCTCGCCCCATCCGCGGGCCATCGGCTACACGCCTCGCACGTTGGAGCTTTATCGCGCGGTTGGGCTGGGCCCGCGCATCCCGCAGACGCCGGCGGGCTATGGGCGCTCGCCGCGCCGAGTCAGGGTCGATAGCCTCGCCGGAAAGTGGTTCGAAGAGACCCCTTGGACACCGCAAGCGCCAAAAGAGCCCGATATCGAGTACTCGCCGTGCAAAGGTGCTGCGCTCGCGCAGGATCGTCTAGAGCCCATCCTCCGTGACAAGGCGATCGAGCTGGGCGCGGATCTCAGATTCGAGACCGAGCTGACCTCTTTCGAGCAAGGTCCAGCCGGCGTGGTGGCCTCGCTGCGTAAACGCGATGGTGCCGAATACACCTTGTCTGCGGCTTATCTTGTCGCTGCCGACGGCCATCGCAGCCCAATCCGCGAGGCGCTGGGCACCGGTCGCAGCGGACGCGGTCACATCCGGACGGTGCGCAGCGTCCTCTTTCGCGCTCCGCTCGAGGAGTATCTCCAGACGGGGATGACTCAATTCTCGATTGATCAGCCGGGATTCGAGGCATTCCTCACCACCTACGGCGATGGTCGCTGGGTTCTGATGCTCTCGGGCGACGAGGAGCGAGACGAGGACACGCTGAGAAGCTTGGTGACCAAGGCGATCGGTCGCTCCGATCTGGAAGTCGAGATCCTCGTCAGCGGTCGCTGGGAGCTGAGCGCCTTCATCGCCGATAGCTTCGCGACAGGCAGAGTCTTCCTCGCCGGGGACGCTGCGCACACCTTGCCGCCCAGCCGCGGTGGCTTTGGCGCGAACACGGGGATCGAGGATGCACACAATCTCGCGTGGAAGCTATCCGCGGTCTTGTCGGGTGCGTCCCAACCGCAACTGCTCCATACCTACGATGCCGAGCGGCGGCCGATTGCCTGGCTCAGACACGAGCAGATATTCGCCCGGCCCGACTACAAGACGCACGCAGCCGGCACGGCCACCGAGGTAGCGATCATCGACGACGCCGCCATGGAGTTCGGTCAACTGTATCGGTCGGGCGCCGTGATTGGCGCGCCCGAGGGCCTAGCGCCTGCACTGCGGCCAGAACAGTGGGCTGGTCAGCCCGGAACGCGCGCGCCGCATGCGTGGCTTTGCGATCGCGACGATCAGCGCTCCACGCTCGACCTGTTCCAGCGAGGCTGGGTGCTGCTCGCCGACGACCCGCGTTGGGCCCCCGCCGCGGCGCAGACCAGCGAGCAACTCGGCATCGAAGTGGAGACCTTTCTAATCGGAATTGACGTGAGGCCTTCCGATCTCGATGCGCTAAGGAGCGCGTTTGGCCTAGAAACGGGCGGAGCGGCGCTGGTGCGCCCGGACGGTTACGTGGCTTGGCTCTCGGTTGACCTGCCGGCGGATCCGCGCGGCGCGTTCGCGGGCGCCTTCGAGCGGGTGTCCTTTGCCACCCGACGGCCCGCTGAGTAGACCAAGAGCGCTCCGCAACGGGCTACGTCGAGCTTCGCTTGCGGCGGCGTGCTCGGAGCGCACCCATCAGAGCGAGCGCCGCAGCGAAACCACCGCCAGCCGGACGCCCCTCGACGCTCAGAGAGCAACCGGTTCCGTGGCCACCCCCTCCCGTTTCATCGCTGGTCCCGGCAGAAGAGGCGGCGCCAGCCGGGGCGCCGGCGGTACCACCCCCCGTCGAGGTCGACCCGCTCGTCCCCAAACCCCCGCTCGGTCCCAAGCTGCCGCTGCCCGCTACCGATCCCGAGCCTTCCGTCATGCCGCTCGAGGTTGCGGTTCCACTCGAAGCCGTTGAGCCAGCGGCGGCGCCCGAAGTCGCCGCAGCTCCACTTGCGCCGGTTGCGCCGCTCGAAGCCGTGCTCCCGCTGCCGGCACCCGCGGCCCCGTCACCGTTATCGAGCCCGCCGTCGCCGGTCACCAGTGAGAACTGCACGTAATCGAGCTGGAGGTGCTTTGCCCCGGACTGCAGTTTGATTACCTGTGGGCCCGCGGCAAGTGTGACGGTTGCGAAGCTCGGGTACGACTTCCAATGATGGAAGTCCGCCTCGGTGTTGTAGTTGGGGAAGACAGCGCTCCACGTCGCGAGCTGCGTGCCGTTCGAGAAGACCTGGAGACCCATGTCGCCATTCCCGCCTTCCCCGCCGGGCGGACCGTTGCCTGTCGCCCATGTCGAGCTCAGCGAGTACGTGCCGGCTGTCGCCACGTCCACCGTGACGTTGAACCAGTCGCCGTCTTGAACAGCCCCGACGGAGAAGTCCGCCGTCGTCGGCGATGGATAGGGCGTTCCGTCGAGCGTAGGGTCAGTATCGTACCAAACGTTCGTGCAAGTCGGCGGTCCGCCGTTGGGGATGCAGTCGCTGGTCAGCGAGAACGTCGCCGTAGGAGTGTCGGTTCGATAGCCCGTTCCGCCCTTCGTGATGTGGTCGCCCGTGTGATACGCGACACCGTCGCCACCGAGGTCGTAATTGACGAAGTCGATCCGCCCGGGGATCGCGTACGGCCCAGCCGTTACCCCAGGCGGGCATTTAGGGCCGCCCGCTACCGCGGGATCGAATGGTTTTCCCGCATAACCCGCGGGAATATCGGCAAGAGCCGGCCTTGCGAAAAAGAGCGCACATGCGGCCACGGAGGCGAAATCCAATTGCGTGTTGCGACGAGGCATTCGCGGTGAACGGTGACTTGTGCACCGCCAAGGCGCAAGCGGCATCGCTGGCGGGATAATTTTCCCGTGCAACGCAAAGACGTCTCTGCGTGACACGCGCATTGGCCGCCGGATAAGCTCGCGCCGATGGGAGCCGCAGCGGCGACGGGGCGCATCTTCGTAGCAGCGCTCATGCCTGTCATGGCCACCGGGTGCGGGACCAGCGGCGGCCCTTCGCATGGCTCATCAGGCGTCGCTTCATCGGGCAGCACGATGACCGGGTCCGAGGCTCCGCCCCCAAGCTGCGCAGCCCTCGGGCCCGGACTCTCCACCTGCGGGCAGTCGAAGGAGTCTTGTTGCGTTAGCCCGCTGGTGACAGGGGCGAGCTACGACCGCTCATACGTTGCCGGCGACGCAGGAGCCGGATCCGCGCTCGCGGACGGCTCCTCGCAAGGCAGCGACCCTGCCACCGTGAGCAGCTTCCGGCTCGACAAATACGACGTGACTGTCGGCAGGTTCCGGCAGTTCGTCGATGCGGTGTTGCCGACCGATGGGGGCGTTGGCTGGTTGCCGACCGCGGGCTCGGGTACCCACGCGCAATTGAACTCGGGGAAAGGCCTGCTGAACGTCGGCCCTTCCGACGCGGGAATAACCTACGAGACCGGCTGGGCCAGCTCGGATGACGCCAATGTCTCGCCAACCAGCGCCAACCTCGCGTGCAGCTCTTTCAGCACGTGGACGGTGTCACCCGGGAGCCAAGAGAACCTGCCCATCAACTGTGTCAATTGGTGGGAGGCGTACGCATTCTGCATTTGGGACGACGGATTTCTTCCAAGTGAGGCCGAATGGGAGTACGCCGCGGCCGCGGGAAACCAGGAGCGCGACTACCCATGGGGCTCGACCGATCCCGGGACCAACAATCAATATGCGATCTATAATTGCGACTATCCTAGCGGTTCCGGAAACTGCACGGATATCTCCAGCATCGCGCCCGTCGGCACACCGGCGAGCGGTGCTGGCCTGTGGGGTCAGCTCGATCTCGCCGGAGAAATGTGGCAGTGGACGGCAGACTGGTATCAAGCCGCGTACGTCGATCCGTGCGTGGATTGTGCTGCTCTCACAGGAGGGTCTTCCCGGGTGCTGCGGGGCGGAGGCTTTCGGGACGACGCGTCGAACCTGTCGCCCGCGTATCGGAACGCGAACGACCCATCGATCCGAAACGATTTCATCGGTTTTCGTTGCGCAAGAAGCAGCACACCATGACGGCCATTCGCAGATCCGCTTCGGGCGACCACGCTGCCGCGCAACAACGCGGCTAGCGCTCAGGCAACTGGGAGCGCTGAAGCCGCGCAAGGGCCGTCACAGCCTCGGACCGCGAACGCGCGCCTAGCTTTCTCAGCAGCGAGGCGACCTGGTTGGCGACGGTGCGCGCGGACGTGCCGCGTGCCGCGGCGATCTCCGCGTTCGACAACCCTTCGAGCACCGCGATAGCTATCTCACGCTCGGCCGCACTGAGCGCCTTGGGCAGAGTGGGCAGGGGAAGCGGAAAGCTAAACACGGCGAGCTCTTCGCCCTCGATGGTGACCCGCGACGCACGAAGACCTAGAGGGAGCGCTGCAAGGCGCGGAGCTTTCAAACGTCCCGGGCGCGGCACGGCGACGAGCCTAGCGCACCGCATCTTTCCCCGCGCCGGCTCTCGCTCTACGGATGGTCCACGCGGGCGATCTCAATCGAGCGCCATCGTGAAACGAGGAGCCGACGGAGACCCTCTACTTACCGGCCACGCTCCCCGACCCGATCGACCGGTCATCGCGGACGAACTACCAGTTCTCGGAGGGCGTCGAGACCCGACTGCCAGCCACGACTCGCCTCCGCTGGACGGGCTTTTATTCGCACTTGCTCGCTACCGACGTTCCTGGGAGCGCACAAAGTGAGGCGGTCCAGAGTGTCGGGCTCGAGGTCTTCCTGCGGCGGGACTTCACCGAGCGCCTGGGCGGCTTCGTGTCGTACACGCTATCGCGCACAGTGGCCACTGCAGGAGGCCTTACTGAGCGAGCGTCGTGGGATCGAACGCACGTTCTTTCCGTCGCTCTCGGCTACGACCTGGGCAACGGGTGGCGTGTGGGCTCGAGACTCTTCGTCGAATCGGGCCGACCGATGCAGCCGGTGTGCGTCGACCGCTGCTCTCCGTCGTTGGCGCAAGCGACGAGCCCTGTCTACTACCGGCCCCAAGGTGATCTCCCGACCTTCTGGCGGCTCGACGTGCGCCTCGAGAAGAAGTGGACGTTTCGCGGGGGCTCTTGGATAACTGGGACCCTCGAATGCTTCAACCTTTTCGATCGCGCAGAGCCCATCGGGGACCAAGCCACACCCGGGGAAGGTGTCGCCGTGACCTATCAGAGCGCGATCGTCCTGCCGAGCGTCGGTCTCGAAGCGGGGTTGCCTTGAGCCCGCTCGACTATCCGGGCGGGCTCACGCTCTGCACTACGTTGACGATCTGCCCGGCAACGCGGACCAAGAACCACAGGATACAGCCCGCGATGATGGCGAGGGTGAGCGGGTAAGCCCACGCTATTCTCTTCGCGCGCGCCGTCGGTTGCCCGCACTTCGGACACGCTTGTGCCTCATCGGACACGTCGCCGCCGCATGCCCCGCATTTGACTAGCCGCATCGCGAGTGAGCCTAGCCTTTTTGCACCCGAGCAACACGACCGGCGCGACGATTCGACGAGATCGTGCGCCACTTGGTGTCTCGTTTTCCGTTAGGCCTCCTCGCCCTGATTATGCGGGCCTCTCATCGGCTCAAGGCTCCGCGGATGGCGCCCAGAAGCACGCCCATATCAACTTCGTCGAGGACCAAGGGCGGCATCAGGTATACGAAGTCGGCGCCCTCGAGACGCAGGGGACGAATGAACGCCCCGCGTTCGGCGAACTCGGCCGAGGACGGCGATGTTCCGGAGCGCATTTCGACGACACCGACCGCGCCCCTGACCCGCACGTCGCGAACGTCCGGATGATGGCGCAGCCCCTCCAAGCCATCGCCCAGCCACGTCGCGACTCGCCGGACACGCCCAACCACGTCGTCGCGCTCGAAGAGGTCCAGGCTCGCGTGCGCGGCGGCGCAGGCTAGAGCGTTTCCCATGTACGTCGGACCATGTTGGAGGGCGGTATCCGCGCCCTCCCCCAAAAATGCGGAAAAGACTGCCTCTGTCGCGATCGTTGCCGCCAGCGGAACGGTGCCCCCCGTGAGAGCTTTCCCCAAAACAACGATGTCGGGGACCACCTCGGCTTCGAGGAAGGCGAAGCGCTGGCCCGTGCGATAGAAGCCGGTCGCTATCTCATCGAAGACGAGCAGAATTCCGTGCGCGTCGCATGCTCGACGGAGGCGCTTGAGGACTGATGGGTCGTGGAATCGTAGGCCACCCGCGCACTGCACGAGTGGCTCGACAATCACGCAGGCGACGCTCGGGGCAATCCGCGCGAACGCTGAGTCGAACGCGGTATCGCTCTCAATCGGGAGCGGGAAGCGCGCGGCTTCGACACCGAACCCCGCAAATGGCCTGTGCAAGCCAGAAAGGGAATCGGACAGGGCCATCGCAGCGAACGTGTCGCCATGATAGGCGCCCTCGAAGCAAACAACCCTGCGGCGTCCCGTCTCGCCACGATTGTGAAAGGACTGCACTGCCATCTTGATCGCAACTTCGACAGCCACTGACCCGCTCTCTACGAAAAAGACCCTTTTGAGCCGTTCGGGAAGTAACCGTGAAATGCGAGTCGCGAGCGTGTAGGCAGCCTCGTGGGCAAGACCGCCGAACGCGACATGCGGCAGGCGTCGCAGTTGCTCCTCGACCCGCGCGAGGATGTGCGGGTGCCGATAGCCGTGCGCAGCTGTCCACCAAGAAGCCAAGCCATCTACGAGCACACGCCCGTCGGCCAGGAAAAGGCGACTCCCATCACAGGCCACGACGGGTAACGGTGGGGGCGCGTTCTTGTGCTGGCAGTAGGGTCGCCAGACGTGAGCCGCGCCGTCCGTCAGCCAAGACGGCGTGTCGGCCTGCATACCGGCAAGCTCTCTAGCACACCTTTTCAGGGAAGTGTGGCTAGCGGGGCACGCGACGTCGTAGCCGCCGCCGGCAAACACGCATAGATTCGGTACTCGTTTAGCGCAAGCCCGTCACGCTCAACCTCGACCCGCTGTGCCAGAGTGCACTGCCATCCTGGAAGGCATTGCGTGGGGCTCTCGGGGTAACGCGCACTGTCGACATAGACGACGGGGGACCGCGCAGGCGGATCGCGACGACCGAGAAAGTCGAATTCGGTGCGGCGGGGGCTCGGGCAGTAGACGTGCTGCCATTCGTCGACGTGAGCGGCGATTTGTCCGCAGAGAACATTGTGGCTACTGGCCACCACGCTATCGGGACCGAGCTTGGCCGCCTCGTCCTCGATGATTGCTTCCACGCGATCCCAGCCGAAGGTCTCGTTGACCGGATCAATCTTGGCGCTGTAGAAGGACCCCGGAATTAGACGCACCAGGATCGGCGTCTGAGTGTGGACGAAGTACGCCGCGAAGAACGCCGAGCTGACACCGACGCAGGCCCAGAGATAACTCCTGAGTGCCCGCGGAGCTCGGTCAAGCCTTTCGTCCAGCCACCCCGCCGCGGCGACCGCAAGAGGCAAGAACCCGACCATGGTCCAGTGAGGTTCGGCATCGCTCGCCCGAACCATCACGACAAAGAAGAAGAAGAGGACAGGCGCGCTGGCAACCGCCAGAAGCCGATAACGATCGTCTGTCCGCGCCCGCCGCAGCGCCATCGCCAATGTCGCGAGAAAGCCCGGAAATACGAGGGGTTGATACAGGACGAACTGAGAGACCGTCAGTCGAATCGCTCGTGCCGCCAGAGTCGAGCGCGTTGCCGCCGGCATTCGCTCGACCAAGTGAAGCGCAATCGACGGCCAGTGGTGCACATAATTCCAGCCGATGACGGGGGACGCGACTGCCAAAGCCACCAGCCCCGCCGCGTAGAATGAAGGGCGACGAAGCCATCGCCGGGTCGGTCCCGACGTCGTCACGAAGAGAAGCGCGACTGGGATCATCAGGATGGCCGTGTACTTCGCGAGGAACGCGGCGCCTATCACCAGCCCCAGCAGCGACGGACGCCACGATTCGTCGTGATTGCGCAGATCGTCGAGGAGCAAGAGCGAGAGCACCCATAGCGGTGCCAACGGACTCTCGGGGTTGACCAGGAAGCTCGTGAAGAAGAGAACCGGCGGGACCGTGACAACGACCAGAGCGATAAATCCCGCGCGGGGAGAGAAGAGCCGTGCCGCCAACCGGTACACCAGCGCACCCATCCACGCGGAACAGAGCACCGAACCGACGCGCGCCGAAAACGCCGACTTTGTGACGAACGTGGTAAGCGCCACCATCCAAGCCACTAGCGGCGGATGATCGTAGTAGCTCCAGTCCGGAAAGCGCGACCATACGTAATAGTACGACTCGGTATCGGAGAGACCCGTCACCGCGATGATCACGAACCGCAGGACCGTTAGCGTCCCGATAAACCACGCGGCTCGCCTCGGCCAGGTCGATAGATCGACGACGGACTCCAGCCCGCCCCAGAAGCCGGAAAACCGACCGCGGCCCAAAGTCAACGTGGCTTCTGACATGCACCCACTCTCTGCAACGCTTGGGCCTGCGAGAACGCCACGCACACTTTGGACGCTACGAACGATCGAAGGCGCGCCACGCGCGTGTTGACGCTTCGGAGCGCTACGAGCGAGGCGAGGAGGGCCGCGCCGTGTTGTCGGAAAGTCGCCAACCTGACCGAAACTCAACTACCCACGGTCCGCGCAACGTAAGCCACAGAGCCGGCATCGCGATCATTGCCGCACATAGGCAGCTGAGCTCGCCCACCACCGCCAGCGTCCCGAGGCTGTGTATCGCCTGGTTGTGCGATCCGAGGAGCGCGAGGTAACCGAGAATGGTCGTCAGGCTGCACAGCACGACGGCGCCGCCGCTCGTTCGCAATGCCGAGGCCACGTTCTTCGTATCGTCCGCATAGTAGCGCTGCGCGACGTTGACGGCGTAATCGACGCCGATTCCGAACGTGACAGGAAGCGCGGCGAAGTTCAGAAAGTTTAGCTTCACGCGCGCGAGCCAGAGAAACGCACCGAGCCCGGCGCTGCCCACCACCAGAGCGAACAGCACCGCCCATGACCGAGTCGCGCGACGAAACGTGATGAGCACCGTGAGCAACGTCAGAAGCAGCGAGAGCGATACGGCCTTGGGAATGTCTCGGACGACGGCTTCGAGCATGTCGGCGAAAATGACAGCATGCCCGGAACCGCGGACGATTTTCCCGGACGGCAAGCGAACCTCACGAAACGAGCTCGCATAGCGCAGAAGGTAGCGAAGATCGTTCGAGGTGGTGGGCTCGGCTTCGACAAATACGAGCGTCCCACGCACGCCGCTCCGATCCGTGAAGGGCCTCGCCGTCTCCGCGGGCAGATCGTCGATACCAAACGGGGCAAGATCGTTTGGCGGGAGCAGCGGCCGGAGCTCGGTCCAGTCCGCCTCGGTCACGAACCCTCGGTCATGAGCTCGCTCGAGCCGGGCGGCAAGTGCGAGGAGAATCGGGATCTTTGACGGCTGATCGTTCGGAATGAAGCTCCAAAGACTCCGCACCGCGGCGAACGGTTTGGCATCGAGCGGTGCGGCCGTCCATCGCGCCGAAAGCTCATCGTGCACTTGCCGCGCTTCGACTGGCGTGTCGGCCAGAACGACCATACCGCCCTGGCTTGCGCCGAGGATCTCGTTGCACACGCTCCAGGCGCGCTGCAGATCCCTCGTGGCGTGGCCATCGTTTTGCACCTTCGTCATGTCGTATTCCATGGGATCGCTTTTCGCGTAACGAGTCGCGAACACGCCCCCCGAGACCGCTACGATCAGGGCGGCGGCGAGAAATGCCCTGGGCGCCTTGGGCACAATCCAGGCAAAGACTCTCCCGTAGGCCATGCCGAACCTCGCCGCCCACGGCGCCTGCTCTATCGAACGCCTGTCGACGAGCATCAATAGCGGTAGGACGGCTAGAGTCTGCACAAACCAGCAAACGATCATCCCAGCCGCAGCGATGAAACCGAAGTCGCGAAACGCGCGAAAATCCGTGACCAGAAGAGAGCCATACGAAGCCGCCGAGGCCAACGCGGCTACGACAGTAGGTAGCCATGTCGTCTGCACGGCTATTTGCAAAGCGTCCGCGGGCGAGCTCCCGGCCTGCCGGCGCTCGAAGTAGCGCGACTGATAGAGAATGCCGACGTTGATCCCGTTTCCGGCGACGATGCTTATCAAGAATGCGGTGGCGATATTCAGATGGCCGATCACGATCTCGGTGATCCCAAAGGTCCAGATCAGGCCCGCTACAATCGAGACCCCCATGACGAGAACCGCGCGGAAGCGCAGGAAATAGAGAAAGACTGCCCCAAGAACGAGAGCGATCCCCGTCAGGCCGACACCGAGCAGGTCGTCACGCACGACCGAGTACTCCTTCAGCCCCGTCGGCATGTCGCCCGCATAGGACACGCGCACGTTGGCGAGCCCGGGCCAAGAGCCCTTCACGGATTCGACCTGCCCTCGGATGCGCGCCATCGCCACCTCGATTCGTGCGAGATCGCCGCCCGCTATGGGCGACCGCGCAACCACGACGAGCGCCGTGCCATCGGAACGCTCGTAGTAGCCGTCCGGAAACCGCCTCAAGCCCCCATCTTTCTTGTCGAGCTCGAGCCGTCGCTTAAGCTCGTCCGCGGTGAGCGGCGGCGGCGGGTCGTCGTCGTCGAGTAGCGTGCCGGTCTCTCTGGCGACTTCGTAGTCCCAACGCGCATCGACGTCGCTCGCGAGCTTCTCCAACGCCGCCCGGTCGACGAATAGGCCACCTCGAGGCTGCAGAAATCCTCGAGTTTCATGCGGCCCGTCCTCGGCGCTCGAGACGACATCGGGACCAAGCCCGTAAAGTGCCGGAACCAGCGCGTCGGCCATCCGCCGAAGAGTCGCTCGATCGGGCCCCTCGAGCAGGATGAGGACTGACTGAGCGAGCGACGTGCGAGCCTCGAGCCGCCGTAACTCGAGGACGCTCGGTGCACTATCCGGAAGCAGCGCCTCGTAGCGCGTCCGAAGCTCCAGTTTTGATGCAAATATGCCGAAAACAACGGTGACAGCCGCTACCATCGCGAGCGGCAACCAAGGGCGGCGCACTTGAAGCTGAATCAAGCGCTCGACCCAATTGCTGACGCCAGAGTCCCTCATTGTCGTCGACTCAGACCGTCCGATGCCCGAACCCCCACGTTGGGTGCGGGGCGCGCCAAAATGGGGAGCTAGAGGCTCACAGCAACGCGTGCGGGCGGCGTCAATCCCAGGGGCGACGAGGCCCCTCCCGCCGGCCGCGAGCGGCGCGTGCTAGCGGCAAAAGTCGTTCTCGCACGCGTATTGGTGCTCCCCTCCGCAGGATGAGCTGCAGTCCGCGTTCGTGGCGCATCCGCAGTTGCCCCCAGCACCGCCGACATAGCGCGAGGCCAGCGGCACGCAGGCCGGGCTAGGGCACGTGCATGTCTGGCAGGTGTGACCGCCGGTGTTGCACTCCGTCACCGAGGTGCCGGCGTGGCAGGTGCCCAAGTTGAACCCCTGATCGCAGCACCCATTGCAGAGCGCGTCGTTACAGGCCGCTTGGCATACCCCCGTGCCGGGAACGCACGCAAGGCCGGGCGGGCAGTCACCGGCTGCTGCGCACGAGCAATACGACCCCTGCATGCAGGTTCGCCCTGGCGTACAGCTGGCGCAAGTCCCCCCGTCGTCACCGCAGTTGTTCGGGTCCGTGCCAGCTTGGCAGTTGTTGGCTCCGTCGCAGCAGCCGTTGCACAAGGCGCCCTCACAGGTCGATTGGCACGTGAAAGTCGTCGTATTGCACGCCTGCCCTTGCGCACAGTCGGTGGCGGTATTGCATGCACCCGCGCTATCGCCGCCTTCAATCGAGCCATCGGCCGACGCGCATCCGCCTTCGGAATCGAGACACGAGGCGGCCCCGCATCCGCCCTCATCACAGGTGGCCGCGCACGTCCCATCCTCCGAACAACTCGTGGAGGCGTCGTTGCCATATTGCTCTTCTACGGCGCTCGAGACATCGACCCCTGCATCTGCCAAGAGGTTTCCTTCGTTTGTGGCATCAGCGACTGCCGCTTCGCCGCCAAATGTACCATCGAGGGACGTCGCATCTTGACCCTCCGCATCACACGTCACACACGTCCCCTGAAGCGATACCTCGCATCCCGCTAGGCTGCTCGCTGCCAAGAGCCCAGCTAGGGCGACGGTCACCGCCATCCAGGCCTGTCTGAGCTCTGACACGAATCGTCTCACTTCATTAGTCTATCAATACTCAGCGCAAAAACAGGTGACGACTCGAGCCCCACATACGTTCAACTCGGCGGAGATTCGCGCACATGCCCCGACCGCGTACAAGCGGAGCCTCGGTCGGGTGTCGACAGCCGCTGTCATGGCGCAGAACGCCGCGATCTTCGCACCCGCGGTCCCCGTCTCTCTTGGATGAGGCATCGACATGCGATGCCGGCTGTCGCCCAGCGCCGTACATGTCCAAAGCCCTCCGTGACCCGCAGAGGTCGAAACAGCACACGAACGCGAGTGTTTTGTATCCGCCGGATGTGCTCGCTCACGCGCTCCACGGCGACACGGCGCGAACGTGTCAAGATCTTCGCCGATCTGGCACAAGACGGCGCCCGTTGCTAGCGTCGCCTCCCGTGAGCACCAGCCGCTTCCTGCGAACCCTCGAATTCGCCTTCGTTCCTATCGCGGCTCTCGCCACCGTGGGCTGCGCCGGTCGCTCACCTCCATCGCAATATGCACCCTCGACATCCGCGTCCACACCGTCGTCCTCCCGCTCGTCCAGCCGTCCGGCGCGTACCTACGGCTGGGTGGGTGTTGGGGTCGGCGCCGAAGCGGCCGTTGCAGCGTTGGCGACCTCGGTCATGATCCTGCACGACAAGAGCGTACGCGACGCCAACTGCAATACCGAGAAGATCTGCTCACCGTCGGGGCTCGATGCCAACCAGGACATCGGCTTGCTTGAAGGATGGAACGCCGGGGCCTGGATTGTCGCAGCAGCCGGGCTCGGCATCGGAGCCTACCTCGTATTGACGGAGCCGGCCGACGGTGGGCGGAGCGCGGCGATCGCGGTCGGCCCAATCGGTTCCGGTACGGGCCTCGGGTTGCGGAGCAGCTTCTAAATGCGCGGGCGGGACCGGGCGACAGACCCATCGGGTGACGCGGCCGGGCCATTCCTCACAGGCGTCCTTGGCGTCGTAGTCCTCGGAGCCGCCCTATCGGCTTGTGTGTTGGTCACCGGCAGCACGGACGGCTACCAGGCGACCGAGGCGGGATCCAGCGGAGCGGCGTGCGGACAAGACGCAACGTGTCCGGGTTTAATGCTCGAATGCGTCTCGGCGTCGGACTGCAATCCCGAAGGCGGTGCCCAAATCTGTTGTTTCGCGCCAACATCAGTCGCAGGAGCAAGTGCGACGTGTAGCTCGCAGCCGTGCGCGGCACCGCTCGGCGCACAGCTGTGCCGCTCGAGCGCGGAATGCGCCAACGAACCGTGCCTCCCTCAGAGTTGCACGTTCTCGGGCGTTTCGATCACTATCCTCGCTTGCGGCAACATCATAGTTTGCACTACGCAGTAGTTCTCCGCCTGCAATGAGGGTACGTCATGACCTCGCGATCTACGGCCTCGCTCGTGTCAGCGACGCGCACCTCGGTCTTCATGATGTGGGGATTGCTCATGAGCGTCTTGGCGCTCACGTTCGCGTGCGACAACCAGTCCGGCGACTGCTCCGACGGCACGTGCACTTGTCCACCGAACGTCTCGTGCATCTTCTCCTGCAACAGCCCCCCGTGTCACGTGGACTGCGCCTCCGGCTCTTCTTGCACGGCAACGTGCGCCAACGGTGAGTGCACGTGCGAGCTCGGTGCTGGCTGTTCGTTTGCGTGCGGAGCCCCGCCCTGTCATGTGACTTGCGCCGGCTCGAATCCGACGTGCGACGGGACGTGCGCAAATGGCACGTGCACTTGCGCCCAAGACAGCGTTTGCCACTTTCGATGCGAGAGTGGCCCGTGTCACACGATCTGCCCGACCGGGGCAAGGTGCGTCGTCACTTGCCCGAACGTTGGCGTTGCGGGGACGCAAGACTGCGACATCATCACTTGTGCCTCCGGCACACCGGTTCTCTGCGCCGACGGGCTCTCCATTGCGTGCGGCGCGGATTGCCCCTCGCACTGAGTGCGTGGCCATCTGCAGGGGCGGCGGCCTTCTTTTCCCAGTGCGCTAAGATTGGGTTGAGGCGCGGAAGCTGAACATGCGACGAGACGGGATATCAGTCTGGGCATGGCTCGTCTGCGCCAGTCTCGGCGGCCCGGGATGTGTCAACGACGCCGGGAGTGTGGCCGCGCCGGCGTTCGGCGCACAAAAGGAAGGGGGCGGTAGCGGGAACGCGGGCGCGGCTGCTTCGGCCTCGTCGGGCGAGACGAGCGGCGGCGGCTCGAGCTCTGCCATCAGCTCCCCCTACGGGAGTGGGTCGGGTCTCGGCGTTGCAAGCGGCTCACTGGCGAGCTCCGGGGCGACGTCTCCATCAAGCGGGACGACGTCTACGACGGATTCGGATGCATCCGCGCCGGCGGCAGAAGCGGGCTTTGGCGGCACCGGAGCCTTACCGTGTGCCGTCCAAGAATTGCTCGCGAATCGGTGTCAGTCGTGCCATGGCACCGTTCCGATCTTGCCGGCGCCAATGTCGCTCGAAACCGCCGGCGACTTGATGGCGATTTCGCTTCCCGATCCGACCAAGACCAACGCCGAAGAGTCGATCGTGCGCATGCAAGACACCGTGTCGCCGATGCCGCCGGCGCCCGCTGCACCGGCTACCGTGGCTGAGATTGCAGCCCTGCAGGGCTGGATCTCCGCCGGATACCCGCCGAGCGAGGGTTGCAGTGCGCCCGACGGAGGTGGCACCGAAGCGTCCTCCGATGCCTCAGTCGACGGCGACGCCTACGACGGCCCGCTTGTATGCTCCAGCGCTCAAACCTATTCGGGCGGCAACGGGGGCGCGATGCGTCCGGGAGATACATGTGGCTCGTGCCATAACTTCACGATCGCCGGCACCGTATACGAGACGGAGCACGAGCCTTTGCTCTGTGACGGAGTCAACGTGTCGGGTGCCAACGTCGTCGTAACCGATGGCCGCGGGGTCATCACGACGATTCCCGTGAGCGCGGGGGGAAACTTCTACTCCACCGCCCCCGTCAGCGCGCCGTTCCAAGCCAAGCTCGTCTACCAGGGTCGCCAGCGCGAAATGATGCAGCCACAGGCGGCTGGAAACTGCAATCTGTGCCACACTGCGGTAGGGGCCAATGGGGCGCCCGGCCGCATCATGTTGCCTTGAGCGCGCGCGTTTCGTGCCCTTTAGGCGGCGACTTCGTCGTCGTCCCCAATCGCCGCTAGCAACCTATCGAGCGCCCCGGAAACGTCAGCGGCAAGCTTCGCAGGCACTGCGCGCGTCTCGGCCAAAAGCTCGCGGAGGCGTTTGGCGACATTTCGCACTCCGGCGGCATCGCGTCGACGCCGGGTTCCTTCGTCGATCGGGAACACGACTTCGCGGTATTGACGCGTCACCGCCGACGCTGGCGCCGCTTCGTCGATCACTCGACGGCGCACTTCGTCGACGGCATCTCGCGGCGCATCGTCGCTTGCCTCTGCGCGCCGAAGAAAGTCGACGGCTTGGTAGCTCGGGATGGGGTCGCGCACTCCATCGCGCGCGAGCACCGAAGGAGCACATCTCTGAAGAAATGTATATGAGCTCGTGAGCTTGTCGACGGTCTGCGGGCGGAGAAAGAGCTCCCCTTGCGCATAGGCTTCGAACGATTCGTATCCCCACCTTTTCCAGCTGCCACTGCGTTTGACTCGAGCGAGCGACTCGCCAAGCTCGATCCAGCTTGCCTTGAATGTTCGTGCGCGTCGCAAAAGCGCAACACGTTCTGGGTCGTCTGCGTGGGCCTGTTCGGCGTTGGCGAGAGACTCCTCCGTCTTGGTGCGGTGCATGGCAGATGCGTTCCTTCCGGCGCGAAGCAATGGCGTGGGGGCGTGCGGTCCGGGTGAGGCTAACCGTGTTCTCAAGTTTCGCGCGAGCCACATCTCGAGCCGTGGGCCCTCGGCAGCCGTCTGGAGGGTCGGTGCACATTCGAGCGGGCCGCGGTAGCGTCACACGCTATGGCTCCGCCCACAACCTCGCCGCAGCCCCGTGCGGGCCGCTTGTTTCTCGGCGCCGCCGTCTCGCTCGCAGCGCTCCTCCTCCTCTTTGCGGCGTCACTAAACGACTACATTTCGGCATCTCGCTGGGTGGACCGCACGCTCGAGCTCCGCACGCAGGTCTACGAATGGCTGACCGCCCTCGTCGACGCAGAGACCGGCGCTCGCGGCTACTTGGCCACAGACCAACCGCTCTTTCTCGAGCCATACCAATCCGCGCTCCTTCGCGAAAGAGCGACGGCGAACCGCGTACGGGGTCTCATCGGCGACAGTCCTCTGCAAAAACAGAACATCGAAGTCGCAGATCGCGACGCTCAAGTGATGATGAGCGACTTGAGCGGCCGCGTCGCGCTGATCAAAGCAGGGCGCCGCGACCAAGCCGTGGCGGGGCTCGGCGACAGCAAGGCGCGGATGGACCGGTTCCGCGACGCCGCGCACACCATCCTCTCGGAGGAGGAGCGCATGCTGGACGATCGTCGCACACACACCAGGCTGGGCGGCACGGTCGCGCTACTGACCGCAATTGTCCTCGCCTTCGTTTCTTGCTTTCTTCTCATGGGCGCGTGGAACCGTGAGGGGACGCACAATCGCGCGATTGCCGCGGCCGCGGCGGACGCTCGGGGAAGACTTCGAGCTCTCTCCGATCTCGCCACCGGCCTCTCGGAGGTGCGCACGCGAAGCCAAGTCGCAGAGGTGATCGTCGACCATGGGATGCGCATGGCCGGTGCGGACACGTGCACGCTCTACGAGCTCGACGATGCCAGCAAGGTCTTGGACCTCCTCGGGCACCGAGGAGTCGCGGGGGAGGTGCTCGAGAAGATCCGCCGCATCACGGAAACCTCCGGCAACCCAGCCGCGTTCGATACAATGAGATCTGGAGGGACCTGGGCCGAGAGCGAGGCCGACTACCTGACCCTCTACCCCGCGCTCGCAAAATTGAAGGCCGCAGGGCCGAGAGCCAAGGCTTTCTGGAGCGTGCCGCTCGTTGCCGAGGGTAGAGCGCTCGGTCTTTTGGGTGTCGGCTTCTATGAGCCCCGCAGGTTCTCCCAAGAAGACCGGGCACTCGTTGAAACACTTACGAAGCACTGCGCGCAGGCGCTCTCACGAGCGTCGCGGATGGAGCGCGAAGACGAGGCCCGTCAATGGTTCACCACGACCTTGCGGAGCATCGGCGATGCTGTGATTGCGACCGACGCCGAGGGTCGCGTGACATTTCTGAACCCGGTGGCCGAGACACTGACAGGTTGGGCCGAGCAAGATGCTCGCGGGCGCCCCCTCGACGAGGTGTTCTGCATCTTTTCCGAACAGACGCGCGTGGTCGCAGAGAGCCCTGTGACGAAGGTTCTTCGCGAGGGGACCGTTGTCGGGCTCGCCAATCACACGGTTCTCAGGTCCAAGCGTGGCTTGGAGACCCCCATCGACGACAGCGGCGCGCCCATTCGCAACGAAGCGGGACGCATTCTCGGAGTGGTCCTGGTGTTTCGCGACGTGACAAACGAGAAGCGCAGCCGCGTTCGAAGCGAGTTTCTCGCGAAGGCCGGAGAGGCGCTGGTCTCTTCGCTCGACTATCCCTCGACGCTAGCTACCGTCGCTCGCTTCGCCGTGCCGACGCTGGCCGATTGGTGCGCGGTCGACCTTCTCGACGTAGAAACGATGCTGCCGCATCAAGTCGCGGTTGCTCACGTGGACGAAAGCAAAGTGCGCCTCGCGCGCGAGCTCGGCGAACGCTACCCGTCCGACCCGAACGCCCCAACCGGCGTGCCCCAAGTCATCCGCAGCGGCAAGTCCGAGCTCTATGTCGAGATCCCCCAGGCGCTCTTGGAAGGCACCGCGCGCGACGCCGACCACCTTCGCATGATCCGCGACCTTCGACTCGAGTCGGCCATGGTGGTCCCTTTGCGCGCACGGGGACGGCCCTTCGGGGCGATCACGTTCGTCTATGCGGACTCGGGCCGCCGCTACGCGGAAGACGACCTCGCGTTTGCCGAAGACTTCGCGCGACGCGCGGCCATGGCGATTGACAACGCGCTGGCGCTCAAGGAAGCCGAAGCGGCCCGGACTCGAGAGCGCGCGCTTCGAGGTGAGGCCGAGATGGCCAGTCGCGCCAAGGACGAGTTTTTGGCCACCGTGTCCCATGAGCTACGAACCCCGCTCAATGCGATCCTTGGCTGGACGGTGACGCTGCGCCGACGCAAGGTGACTGACGACGTGGATCGCGCGTTGGCGATCGTGGAGCGAAATGCACGCCTACAGACCAAGCTCATCGAGGACGTGCTCGACATCTCGCGAATCATCAGCGGCAAGCTCGCTCTCAATCTGGGCCCCACCAACGTCGCCGAAGCGGTTTCGGCCGCCGTCGAGACCGTAACCCCGGCGGCGGAAGCCAAGAACATCACGGCGTCAATCGATGTGCCCGACGGCTCTCTGACCATCACTGCGGACGCCGATCGCTTGCAGCAAATCGTTTGGAATCTCCTGTCGAACGCCGTGAAGTTCACGCCAAAACACGGCGGCGTCAAGGTGCGCGCGTACCGCGAAGGCTCCGAAATCTGCATCTGCGTGAGCGATACCGGTGAAGGCATGCGTCGCGACGTGCTGCCTCTGGTCTTCGAGCCCTTTCAGCAGGCAGATGCCTCCACGACCCGACGTCACGGCGGCCTGGGTCTGGGCCTGGCGATCGTAAAGCGACTGGTCTCTGCTCACGGCGGCACCGTTCGCGCGGAGAGTGAAGGCGAGGGCAAGGGGGCGACGTTTACCGTCCGCCTACCGGCCCGGTCGGCAGTGCCCGCGGTCAGCAGGGCGGCCCGCGCCACGGCAACCATGCAAACGGTGCAGAGCAGTGCCGACGACGTGCCTAGGCTCGATGGCCTCCGTATCCTCGTCGTGGATGACGAGGAAGACGCCCTGCGGCTCGTGAGCGAAGTACTTTGCGAACAGGGCGCCGAGGTGCACATCGCCGCGTCCGCGCGCGAGGCGTTGGAAAAGTTCGCGACGGTGAGACCCGACGTAGTCGTAAGCGACATCGGAATGCCCGAGGCAGACGGTTTCTCTCTGATCCGAAAAATACGCGCCCTGCCCGCCGAACGAGGAGGGCGTACGCCGGCCGTAGCTCTCACGGCCTACGCGCGAGCAGAGGACGCTCACCGCGCGTTTGCTGCCGGCTATCAGATGCACGTCGCCAAGCCAGTTGAGCCCGCGCAGCTCGCGACGGTCGTAGCAAACTTGGGCGGCCGCAGCCTCGACGCACAGAGTGAGCCTCTCACGTCCTGACGCCAAGGCGACGACAGCCGGCGCACGGTAACCGACTAGAATCCGATTTCAAAAAAAAGGGCGACCTCAGCCGTGGTTGCGCTTTGGTCGCGTCGGGCCCAACGCTATCGTTAGCGAGCCCTACAGGATCCCCATCTGGCAAGATGAGCAGAGCAAGCGCCCCGGTTCCCCCTGGCCATCATCGCCTCACCCTATTTTTGGGACTGGCGTCGCTCGCAGTCATCGCCCTCGTCACCGCCCCCTCCTTGGGTCGCTCGTCAATCACAAGTCTCGACGCCCTTCCGCTCGCGCAAGAGCGCCTGTCGCAACCAGTCTGGCTTCCTCACTGCGGTATGCAGGTCGTCGAATGGCGCGCAAGTCCCGCTTTGCGCGCCGAGACATCTCTGGGACAGCAGGGGCTTTCGGTCATCGACGCGACCTGCCGCGACGTATTCGCTCGATATCGCGACTTTCTGCAAGTCGAGGGCTTGAAACAGGTTCGCCTCGAACCAATCAACCTTCCGACGCTCTCTCTCTTACCCGGCAACGTTCTCCTCGACGGCAAATCGTTGCGAGCCCTCAACGACCTAGGCTCTCGTTTCGAGGCTGTGGCTCCAGGCTGCTGCTACTGGGGGCTGTATGTCGAGTCGCTCAACCACATCTTCATGCGAAACGACCCCCTCGTTCGGACTAACGATGGGCGGCTCGAGCCGAATCTGCGTTTCGTTCGAACGCTGACCCACGAGCTCTCGCACGTTCTAAGCTCGCGCCTTGGGGTGTGGACGGCCGGTTCGTTCGACCGCGAGCGCGACGAGAGTCTCGCCGAGAAGTTCGTCGCGTTCATGGGGTTGAGGTTTCCAGTCGAGAGCTCTTCGGAAGACCTCGACTTTCATTTTGGCGCCTTGCGACCCAATCTGGCGACTCAGAACGTACCGAAAGCCAAGAGACCGTAACCCTTTCCTCCGACGCTCCCCGTCCCGAGGTGCAGCGTCGGCCGGAGATCCGCCGCTCGTACAGTCTTAGTCTCGTGCACGGTCGTCAAGAATCCGCCGACGATCGTAAGCGCGCCTATGGCTTGAAATACCCCGTCGGTGATGAGCAGGACCTTGTCGGTATCCTCTGCGTTACACGACACCACTGGACCGCACCTCGGACGCTGAGTCAGATCCATCCAGGGGCCTGCCAACGGCACGAAGAGTGTCCGATCCGCGCCGAGGCTGCTCGTGGCTCCGACGACCACAGCCGGCAGATACGACAGCGCAAAGGTGCCGATGCCGCTCCCCACCATTTCCATGCTTGGTCCCGTCGCTTCCGAAATCGTATCGACTGTCGCTTCTTGAACCTGCGCCCAGGCCTCACCGGAGCGAAAGCTCATGATGAGCGCCGCAAGCGCGAAACCGGATACCAGGTGGCGTTTCATGTGATTGTTCTCCTGTGAGAGCTCCAAGGTGCAACGAGCGATCCACATCTTGGTTTGTTGACTGATCCCCGCTCTTGCGCGGTGTTGACGCATCGAGCGGTCATCTTCTTTGCGGCACGTATTACAAGCCGCAACAGTCGCTGGTAGGCGGAGTCATCTGGGGATACGTGGCCGACTGACACAATGTGGCGTGCGCGTCGCCCGCGGCGATCGCGTCCGCGGATTTTCATCCACGGAAGCCATGCGATATCTCGGGCACGATACCTGCTTTGGATTGCGACCTCGAAAGGGCAGCCGCCACGACTGGCGGACATGCGCCTAAACAAGGAAAAGAGGTACTCCAATGCTACGTCCTATCGTCTCATTGACAGCCATGACGGCTCTTCTTGCGTCGCTCGGGGCCTGCGAACAGCCCGGTCAGGCCGAGCGCCAGAAAGAGACGAACGCGAGCGAACAAGCTGTAAACGCTAGGAGCGAAGCCGAGCAACGGGCGCAAACCGCGCAAATCGAGGCCGACAAGCAAATAGCTTCCGCGCGTGCGGATTTCGCAAGAACGCGGGAGGACTACCTGCACGGCAGACGGCTTGATCTGGTAAGCCTCGACAGCAAGATCATGGACGTCGAGTCGAGGACGCGAACCTTGACCGGAAAAGCTAGAGCGGACCTCGACGCTCGTATCGAACAGGTTCTGAGCCAGCGCGATGTGTTTGTCCGCCACATGAGCGCGCTCGACAGTGAGGTCGCCGCCACTTGGGACTCGGCGAAAGCCAATCTCGACAAGGAATGGGATGCCCTAAAGGCGTCGGTCGATCATACGAAGGAATAACTTATTTCGCCTTGCTTTGGGTTGGCCGACGCCACCTGACCTTCGCGGGTCCGGTGGCGTCGGCCTTTCGGACAAGGATGGCCCCCGAGTACCAAATCGCCACACACTGCGTCGTAAATGCCATGTGTCAGCGCTCGTATTTTGCGAAAAACCGCGGGTCGTCGGCGGCACGGGCCGTGCTCCTAGGCTTCTCATGCATGCCGGAACGCACTCGTGGTCGATAGAGGCTGATTGGGTCAACGTCTCCGGGCAGCGTCCCTGCCGCGTTTGCGGCGCGGACGCGGGCTGTCGGTTTCATTCGCAAGAGCCATTCGCAAGTTGCACGAGTCGCCCATCCGAATGGCCTCTGACCAGTGGCGACTGGTTGCACCGAATCGACGCGCAAACTTCGAGATGAACGCCGATTCGTCCCTTGTGGCCGAGCGGGGAGCTCCCATCCACACGCCCCCTAGCGAGGCTCGCATGCTGCGCGGCCCAATTCTCGACGGCGACAGGCTCCGTCTGCACGCCGCAGAAGTCGCTGCATCTGCGCAAGACGAGCGCGTTCGACGTCTTCGAGCAGGCCCACTGCGTGGGGAATTCGAAGATCTGAAACAATCGTTGGCGAGCGCCTACCAGCTTCTGCGGGTGGAAGAGAGAGCCCGACGCAGCGCCGTTCCCGCCGAAGAATGGCTTCTCGACAACGTGCATGTGGTGACGGGGCAGATCCGAGAGATCGAGGAGGGACTCCCTCGCGGCTATCTCGTCGAGTTACCTCGGATTTCGGACGGCCCGATGGCGGCCTATCCGCGCATCTACGTCGCCTGTCTCGACTATCTGCGACACACCGACACGCGATTGGATCCGGAATCGCTTGCTGTTTACATGGCCGGATATCAGACCCGCGCCACACTGACGATCGGGGAGCTATGGGCCGTGCCCATCATGCTTCGAATAGGACTTTTACAGGTCGTGAGCGCGATTGCGCACGTCGTGGTCGAGGACACGGCGTACGCCCGCGCACACAAATGGGCGGAAGAGCTTCTGCGTGACACGACGACGACGCTTGCGCGCCTCGATCGCGAGACCGTCGACGCGTCGTTTCTAGTGGAGCTCTTGCGGCTGCTGCGCGATCAAGACGCGGCTCCGCGCGCGGTGGAATGGGTCCGCACCAAGGCCGCGTCGTTCGGAGGAACACCCGAAGAGCTCGGGCGCAGGCTGCATCTCGGGCGGGCCGCCGATCAAGTCTCGATCGCGAACGCGATTACGAGCATGCGGACGATCGATGCCTACGAATGGCGGAAATTCTTCGAGCGGACGAGCGTGGTCGAACAGGTCCTCCGTGAGGACAAGAACGGGATCTACGGCGCTACCGATGCCGCGTGCCGAGATCGCTATAGGAGGGGCGTCGAGCGCGTTTCGCGGCAAAGCGGGATGACCGAGGTCGCCGTTGCTCGTAAGGTCGTTGCTCTCGCGAGTCACCACGAGGACGGCGCGCGCGCGCAAGTCGGCTACTACCTGGAGCACCAGGGTCTTCGCGAGCTCGAGCGCGTTTGTCGGGCGCGGCTCCGTTTCAGACAGCGCCTCGCGCGCAGCGCTCTCGAGCACCCGAAGGCCCTCTACTTTTCCTGCCTGACCGTGTCGACGGGCGTATTGCTCAGCATTCTGTTCGCCTGGATTGCCGACGTCGAAAGCGTGGCTTGCGCGGCATTCGTGACGGCAGCTCTCTCTATTGCGTGTACCGAAGTCGTCCTGTCGGCCATGGCCGCCGTCGTCGTCGCGCTGTTGCCGCCGCGCTTGCTGAGCCGTTTTGCGTTCAAGGATGGCATCCCACCGGAGCATCGCACGCTGGTCATTGTCCCTGTGCTCCTGGCCTCGGTGCAGGGCGTCGATGAGCTCATCGAGCATTTGGAGATCCTGGCATTCGCAAATCCTGACGCGAATCTGCACTTTGGGATCCTGAGTGACTTCTGCGACGCGCCTGAGTCGCAAATGGAGAAGGATGCCGAGCTCCTGGAGCGAGCGAAGTCCGGTCTCGACCGCGTCAACGGGCTCCATGTTCTTGCGTCCGGCTTACCCAAATTCGCTCTTTTCCATCGAAACCGCGTTTACAACGAACGACAGCGCTGTTTCATGGGCTGGGAGCGCAAGCGCGGAAAGCTCGATGAGCTCAATCGCCTCATTCTTGGGATGCCAGGGACGACGTTTGCCGTCATCACGGCTCCGAAAGAGCTCGTGGAGAGCGTCAAGTATGTCATCACTCTCGATGCGGATACCGATCTACCTCGAACGGCAGCCCTGAAGCTCGTCGCCACACTCGCGCACCCGCTCAATCGACCCGTGCTCGATTCGAGCGGTATGCGCGTCGTCGAGGGCTACGGCGTCATTCAGCCGAGAGTAGGCACGGTTCCGGCAAGCTCGCGCCGCTCTCTCTACGCTCGGTTCACGAGCGGGCCGACGGGGATCGACCCTTACACAACTGCCGTCTCGGACGTTTACCAGGACCTTTTCGGTGAAGGCTCGTATGTCGGCAAAGCAATCTACGACGTTCGTGCATTTGCTAGCGTTCACTTGAATCGGATCCCCGAAAACTCGATTCTGAGTCACGATCTGTTCGAGGGCATTTTTGCGCGCACGGCACTCGCGTCCGACATCGAGCTTCTGGACGAGCAGCCGTCTTCCTATGGCGTGGTGGCTCGACGCCAACATCGCTGGATCCGTGGGGACTGGCAGCTTCTCTCCTTTCTCGGCTCAGGTGTTCGCGTGCGAGACGGGAGGGTGCGCAAGAACGACCTCCCCTTGCTCGGCTTCTGGAAAATCGTGGACAATTTGCGCAGGAGCCTCCTCGCTCCGAGCATCGTCGGCGCCCTCGTCGTCTCCTGTGTCGTGTGGCCGGCAGTCGCCGGTCGGGTGGCCATTTTCGAGGCGATCGTCTTGGCGACGCCGCTCGCGCGCAATCTGCTCGCCAACTTGGTGCGAAGCACGAGGTCCCGCACGATGCATGACAGCATCTGGGGTGACCTCAAGCCCAGGACGGTTCACGCGGCTATCGGCTTGGTCTTGCTTTTCGATGAAGCCGTCGTCGCACTTGACGCGATCATACGCACTCTCTACCGGCTCCTCGTTACCCGTCGAGACCTCCTCGAATGGCAATCCACGGGATTGGACCGGGGGGGGAATGGCCCGCCTCGCCGCATGTGGCTAGAGGCCCCGTTCCTTCTAGCGCTCGTAGGACTCGTCGCGGCGACCCATGGCCGACTCATGCTCGCGGCGCCCGTGCTACTCGCGTGGGCACTTGCTCCCTCTTTGACCACCTGGCTAAGCCGACCCCGCAGTGCGGTCGACCCGGCATCTAGACTGTCGGTCGAAGACCGTCGCCTTCTCAGGCGTACAGCGCGAAAGACGTGGCATTTCTTCGAAACGTTCGTGAGCGCGGAGGATCACTGGCTGCCTCCGGACAACTTCCAGGAAGAGCCCCGCGGTGTCGTCGCACATCGGACGTCGCCGACGAACATAGGCCTCTACTTGCTGTCGATCGGCGTGGCGAGAGACTTTGGGTACATCCGCTCACGGGATGTGGTCCGTCGCATCCGAGACACGCTAGACACGCTCGCGCGACTCGACCGAACCGAAGGTCACATACTCAACTGGTATGACACCAAGACTCTCAAGCCACTTGAGCCCCGGTATGTGTCCACCGTCGATAGCGGGAACCTGGCCGCCTATCTATGGGCCACCCGCCAGATGTGCGAAGAGCTCGTCGACCGTCCCATTCTTGGCCTCGAAGCCGTGGACGGAGTGGGCGATAACCTCGCTCTCGCGGGGATCGAATCGACTCGCAATGCGTGCCCTCCGGACCTCGTCGCGGTTCTCGCGCATCTCAAGGTGTGGGAGCTTCCTGCTCCGCCGACGGCGAAGAACGAGTGGTACGAACGGGCGGAGCAGTCGCGAAAGGCTTGGCTCGATGAGGTCGACACACTCGCACCGCATCTTCCATGGTTGAGCGCGACCCCCTCTACGGTCGCCAGCCTCCCGGGGTTTGCCGAGTGGCGCACCGATGTGGAACGCCATGCGAGTCCACGGCGCATCGTCACGAATGTTCCTCGCGCCATAGCGTCGGCCACTGAGCACGCAAGCCGCGCGACCGACGGACGGGACCGCGCGTGGCTTCATGAGCTGATCGATCGCCTCGACGCGGCCGCCGATGCGTGTGCTGCTTTGATGGACGACCTTGGTCGTCTAAGCGGGCGCATCGAAAACCTGGCCGGCGCGATGAACTTCGCGTTCTTGTTCGATGCCGATCGCTCGCTCTTCTCGGTTGGGTACAACGACGCGACCGCGCGCCTCGACCCGGCTCGATACGATCTACTCGCGAGCGAGGTCCGCCTCGCCAGTGTGCTTGCCATTGCGAAGGGCGACGTGCCCGAAAAGCATTGGTTTCACCTCGGACGGGCGCGTTGCCGCCTTCCGTCGCGGAGTGCTCTGGTCTCGTGGACGGGATCGATGTTTGAATATCTGATGCCACTTCTCGTGCTCAGAAGTCCCAGTGGCACACTTCTCGACGACACCCACATCGCATCGGTCGAGGCCCATCGGGCCCACGGCAAGAGGCGAGGTGTTCCGTGGGGCGTGTCGGAAGCCGCGTACAACGTCATGGATCTCGCGATGACCTATCAGTACAGGGCGTTCGGCGTTCAGTCCCTGGCTCTCAAGCCAGGCTTGGACGACGACCTCGTCATTGCCCCGTATGCCACCGCGCTCGCCGCGATGGTGCGCCCGGACTACGCGAGCGCCAACTTCAGAGCGCTCGCCATGGAGGGGCTCGACGGCCGATACGGCTTCTACGACTCAATTGACTACACGCCTTCCCGCGTTCCGCCGAATCGGAGAGGCGTCGCGGTCAAAACGTATATGGCCCACCACCAGGGCATGACGCTGGTTGCGCTGGCAAACGTTCTGCTCGGAGCGCCGATGCAGCGCCGCTTCCACGCAGACCCGAGGATCAAAGCCGTCGAGCTTCTTCTGGAAGAACGTATCCCCGTGGGGGCGCAACTCCTTGAGTCACAGCCCGCGCGTGCTCCGGCGGTGGCCCAGGCTGGGGAAGATTTATCCGCGGTCGAGCATGTCGCGCTGGAGCGACAGGGGTTGACCCGCGCGCATTTGCTCGGTCACGGGGATCTGGCCACCATCATCACGTCGGCCGGGACGGGAGTGACCACATGGCGCGGTCTCGACGTCTGCAGGTTTCGAGAGGACGGACGGCTCGAGCCCTACGGCACGTTCATCTACGTGCGCAATCGATCCATCGACCACTCGTGGTCCTCGGGGTTCGAGCCCACCCGGGTCTCGCCATCATCGTACCGGGCAGCGTTCTCGGTCGATCACGTCGAGATCCATCGACGCGACGGTGACCTCGAAACCGCCACCGAGATCGTCGTCTCGCCGGAGCATTGCGTCGAAGTCAGACGCATTTCGCTCACCAATCACGGATCGCATCCGTGCGAGATCGACGTCACGAGCTACGCGGAGGTCGCGCTTGCGCCTCGAGCAGCGGATGTCGCACACCGCGCATTCAGCAACATGTTCGTGGAGATGGAAGAGCAAGCTGATCTCGGCGCTATGCTCGCGACACGCCGAACGAAGGGGAGCGCGGAGAACCAACCCTGGATGGTTCAAATGCTGGCGCCCGAGAGCGGGGCCTGGGGTCCCGCCCAGTGCGACTCGAGTCGCGCCAGGTTCGTCGGCCGCGGGCACGATTTAGCTCAGCCCGAGGGTCTTAGACGCGACGAGCTCCCCGGCGCCGATCGCTATCCCCTCGACCCCGCGATCGTCCTTCGGCGAAGTATCGCGATAGAGCCGCAGTCCACGGTCCGCATCGCACTGGTGACAGGCGTCGCGGCGTCGCGCTCCGAGGCGCTTTCACTTGCACACTCCTACGTCGGCGCGGCACAAGTGGACCGAACGTTCGAGCTCGCCTGGGCAGACGCCCGGGTCGAGCTCGAGCACCTCCGCGTGGGCGCAGCCAAGTCCTTTCGCTTTCAGCGCTTGTTGTCATTCGTGTTGGATCCGCAGCCCATACTCCGTGCGGGAACAATGCCGTCCTTGTTGAGAGGGGACGGCCGGGCGGCTCTTTGGTCGCAGGGGATATCCGGGGATCTTCCTCTCGTCGTCGTCCGCGTGGACGACGGCGCCGTCACCGAGATGTGCCGAGAGCTTCTGCTCGCCCACGAGTTCTTTCGTCTCAACAACTTCTCTCTCGACCTCCTCTTCTGGAACGAGGAGCCACCCGGCTATCTACAACCGCTGCAAGACGAACTGCTCTCTCTCGTGCAGTCCGGGTTCGCGCAAGGGCACGTGGATCAGCGTGGCGGAGTGTTCGTCCGACGCGCCAACCACATCGACGAGCGCGAGCGCCTCTTGGTTTTAGGTGCCGCCCGCGTCATCCTGCGCACTTCGGCCGGTTCGCTCGCAAGGCAACTTCGGGCTGCGCTCCCTGAAACAAGGGCCCCAAAGGTCCCTCGTACACAGCGGCCCGAGACTCGACCGCCGCTCACCGGCAAGCTGCTCTTCGACAACGGCACGGGTGGCTTTACGCAAGACGGTCGCGAATACGTCGTGCGCAGCACTCCGCCGGCCCCCTGGTGCAACGTGCTCGCGAATGCCGACTTCGGCACGATCGTGTCGGAGACCGGGGGAGCCTGCACTTGGTCCCAGAACAGCCAAGGGCATCGCCTTACGCCCTGGAGCAATGATGCGGTGTCCGAGCCCGCCGGCGAGGCCATCTACCTGCGAGACCGAGCCGGATTCGTCTGGCGGGCCACGGACGGGACCGCGCGCCATTCGGCAAGCAGCTCTTCGTTCGGAGGCACGACGCGCGGCCTCCGGCACGAAGTCACCGTCTTCGTCTCTCCGGACGAGCCGGTCAAAGTGTCTCGGCTCGTTCTCGAAAATATCGACGACGTGCCCAAACAAGTCACGGTTTATGGCTATGTCGAGTGGGTCCTCGGCGCCTCGCGCGAGACGGCCAGACTGACCACGACGACGGATTGGGACCCGGAGCTCGAGACGGCTTTCGCTCAGAATCGAAACGCCTCCGCCTCGAAGCGATGCAGTTTCTTTCGGGCAACTGCCCATGTTGCGAGCGCGACTTGTGATCGCTCGGAGTTTTTTGCCGACTTCACGACGCGGGCGCATCCGCGGGGCGTCGATGGCAGCCTTTCCGGTGCGTCCGGGTCGAGCCTCGACCCATGCTCAGCGCTCGAGATCCCGGTCACGATCGCAGCGCGTGCGAAGGTCGAATTGGCCTTTGTCCTCGGCGACGCCGAAGACGAGGTCAAGGCGCGGGAGCTTGCCCGAGCTTGGGGAACCATGGCGCGCACCACGGAGGTACTCGCGCGAAGCCGCTCCACTTGGGACGACCTTTTGAGCACGATCCAGATCGAGACTCCAGACCGCGCGCTCGACCTGCTCGTCAATCGATGGCTCTTGCACCAGGTATTGTCATGTCGAGTCTGGGGCCGGACGGCCTTCTATCAGTCGGGAGGAGCGTTTGGTTTCCGCGATCAGCTTCAGGACGTTCTCGCGCTCGTCTACGCAAAGCCCGACGAGGCCAGGAGCCACCTGCTGCGCGCGGCGGCGCGGCAGTTCGAGGAGGGCGACGTTCAGCACTGGTGGCATGCGAATAGCGGCGAGGGCATTCGCACACGTTGCTCCGATGACATGCTCTGGCTTCCTTGGGCGACTGCGGAGTACGTGCGGATCACCCAGGATTACGCAGTCCTCGACGTCGAGGTGGCATTTCTCGTCGAGCGGCCCGTGCCCGTCGACCAGACCGACGTCTTTGGAGCGCCGCGGACGAGCAGCTACTCGGCTTCGCTCTACGAGCACTGCGCGCGTGCGATCGATGCTGGCCTCACTCGGGGCCCGCACGGGCTACCTCTCATGCGCGCAGGAGACTGGAACGACGGGATGGACCATGTCGGTGCGGCCGAACGCGGGGAGAGCGTGTGGCTCGGATGGTTTCTGTCCGTGGTCATGCGTGAATTCTCCGTTCTCGCCGCTTCGCGAGGCGATGAAGCTCGCGTGCAACACCTGGATCAAGAGCGGAGGCGACTTGCCGAGGCCCTCGAAACGTCTGCGTGGGACGGCGCCTGGTATCGCCGGGCATTCTTCGACGACGGGTCACTGCTCGGCTCCGAGTCGAGCCTGGAATGTCGCATCGACGCCATCGCCCAATCCTGGGCCGTAATCGCACGGGTGGGCGATGCCTCGCGAGCGCGGGCCGCCGTGGCACAGGCGGAAGCGCAACTCGTCAAGACAGACCCTCCGATGATGCTCCTCCTGACGCCGCCGTTCGACGGGCGGGGCCCGGATCCCGGCTACATACGTGCGTACCCGCCTGGCGTCCGCGAAAACGGCGGTCAATACACCCATGGCGTCCTGTGGACGGTACAAGCGCTCGCCATGCTCGGGGAGGCCGACCGCGCGTACGCGCTCTTATCGAAGCTGATGCCGATTCATCACGCTCTCACGCTCCGCGACGTCGAACGCTATCGCGTCGAGCCCTACGTCGTCGCGGCCGACGTGTATTCGGGCGCGTACGAAGGTCGCGGGGGGTGGACGTGGTACACGGGCGCCGCAGGGTGGATGTACCGCATCGCAGTCGAGCACATACTCGGGATTCGGCTCAGCGGAACCTCGCTGACCATACGGCCATGCGTTCCGACCTCCTGGAACGTCTACTCGGTCAAGTTTCGTTACAAGAGCACGACCTACGACATCCGAGTCCAACCCGGGCCGAACCTCGAAGTCCGCGTCGACGGTGTCCGAACGAACGACGGATCGATTCTCCTCGTGGACGACGGCAAGGCGCACGAGGTGCGCGTCTCGAGCGCAGCGGCGGCTCGGCTCGCTGTTTAGAATGGGCCGCAAGTGGCCACAGACGCGAGGTTTCTGGTCGCGCGCTAGGATGGTCTGAGTGACAGACCCTGAGAATCGAGCCAAGAGACCGCGCGTCCTTTTGAATTTCGCCCCGAGCGTGGACGGGAAGATCGCGCCCGCACGGAAACGGGCACCTTTCACCATGTCGCGGCACGCGGAGGATCGGAAGCGCATGCGGGCGCTTCGCCAGCTCGCCGACGCCGTGCTCATCGGCGCGGCCAATCTGCGGGCCGATGACCCCGACTTGATGCCGAGTCCGCTTCGCATCGTCGTGACCCGCGCTGGCGACCAAATCGCGCCCACCGCCAAGATGTTCGCCAAGCATCTCGGCGGCGAAGCAATCATCGCTCATACCTCCATGATGCCCGCCGCCAAGCGAGCGAGTCTTCAGGGCTGCGCGACGCTCGTCGAGCTCGGAGACTCTCAAGTCGAGATCCCACGACTGCTCGAGTGGCTTGCGCGCGAGCGTGCATGCAGAACGCTCGTATGCGAGGGCGGCGGTGTGCTTGCGGCGCATTTTTTCGCCGCCCGGGCGGTCGATGAGCTGCACCTGACCATCGTGCCGCGCCTCCTAGGAGGTGCGAACGCTCCGACCTGCGTCGAAGGGAGTGGTTTCGAGCCCGACGCTATCCCCGACGCACGCCTCGAGCGTGTCGAACGCGTGGAGGACGAAGTCTTTCTCGTCTATGCCTTTGAATGGCGATGACTCTCGGCCGCTCGACCCCCTAGCGACCCAGCGACGCCGCCCATTGCGCGCACGAGTCGACCCACGCGGCCCCGTGATGTTCGGCGGCAAGCCAGTCGAACGTCCAGTCGGGCCCAAACGATCCGTGCGCTGCGAGCACGGCGGCAGCCACAACGAGAAGCGAGGCCACGCCCAACGCTCGCGCTCCAAAACCAGCGCGTCGCCTTCGTCCCCCCGCAGACGACGCGCGATCGTGTGACGTCGAATCGCGCCGCTCCGCGTCGGGCGGAGTTGGCGTCAGGGGCCCTTCCACGGACCGGCGGATCATCGAGAAGGCATCGGCCATCTCGGAGGCAGACCCGAATCGGTCGTCCAGATTTCGGCTTAGCGCCTTACGAAACCACGCATCGAGGGCAATCGGTAGCTCGGGTCTAAGCTCGCTCGGATATGCGAAGACCCCGCGATCGATTGAAAGACACATTGCGCCGAACGTCTCGCCGGCAAATGGCAGGTCGCCCGTCAGGCACCGGTAGGCCACGACGGCGAGCGACCAGAGATCGGCCCTCGCGTCGACTTCCCGAGCGCTCAAGAGCTGCTCGGGGCTCATGTAACATGGTGTGCCGAGTGTCGTCCCGGTACGCGTAAGGCCCCCGGAGTCTGCGACGGGAGGTGCCTTGACGATGCCGAAGTCGAGCAGCTTCGCGGTGAATTCACCGCAAGAACCGGGAAGGAGGATGATGTTGCCCGGCTTGATGTCACGATGCACGACGCCGAGACCATGGGCCACTGAGAGCACCGAGCCCATCTGAGCCACGAGGCTCGCCGTTTCGGCGAGCGACAGAGGCCCCTGGGTTTCGAGACGCTTCTCCAAGTCGATGCCTTCGAGCAGCTCCATGACGATGAAGGGCGGCACGCCAGGCAATGTCCCGAAATCGAAGACCTGGGGCACGTATCGGCATTGCAGACGCGCCAGAGTCTGAGCTTCGAGGGTGAAGCGTTGGAGCGCCGAGGCGTCCTCAGCCATGCCCTCGGATAGGAATTTGACCGCCACCGCGCGCCGAAGCGGCCCATGGATGCCCGCCCATACTTGCCCCATTCCGCCCCTGCCGATGAGCGATCGCAACTCGACACTGTCTGTGACGCGGAGCCCTGGTCGCAAGTTCATGGTCTTCGACTTCCGGAACGTATTCCTTCTACCGAGCACGAATCACGCCACACCCCGGCTGATCGCGCGCTCGGCCGCACGCTGACCGAGTTGGAACGCGACGTGCTTTGCACACTTCCATCATGGCCAAACAAACTCTGGACCGACTCTTCTCCTTTGAGCCGTATCGGCCGCTCACCGGTCCGAAGTGCGACGAGCCGCTTGATGTCGACCTCGCGACCCTGCCGACGTGCTCGGGCGACGAGTGCGCGAGAGCGCTCGAGAGATGCGGGATGCTGCGGTTCGAGCAAGGGTCCGGCGTCGTCTGGATGGAATGCGGCGCCACATTTGTCGCGGTGCCAGCATGCGACGCCGTCCCTATCGAGACCCTGGTGGACATACTCGCGAAGAGCGGACTGTCACCGAAAGCCTTTCTCGGGCAGCTACGAGCCGAGTGAATCGGCACAGCTTCCGTCAACGTGGTCCGTCGCCACCAGTGACAGGAACGCCACACATGTGGCATTAATGCGGAACGGGGTGCGGTTCGGACCCTGCTCGCAAGTACGGCAACACCCGCAAAGAACACGACTAATTGGCCTTCGGACCCCGACGGCACGGCAGCTGCTCTTAGGCACCCGACATTCCGGCGAGCCCAGGAAGGTGGTGGTCACGTGGACGGACGCATTCTGATCATTGACGACGACTCGAGCCTGCTCGAGATGCTGCGCGCCGACCTAGAGCGCCGCCATTACGAAGTTTTTACTCACACGTCCCCCGAAGCCGCCATCCGGCAGTTGGCCGACGATGATTTCGGCGTCGTGCTGAGCGACATCAGCATGCGCGGAATGAGCGGTGTCGACTTGTGTCGCGAAGTTGTGGCGCTGCGTGAAGACACGCCAGTGATTGTCATGACCGCCTTTGCCAGCATCGAGTCGGCGATCGCTTCAATCCGCGCCGGGGCCTACGACTTTGTCACGAAGCCCTTCGATCCAGACGACCTCGTGCTGACGATCGAGCGCGCGCTCAAGCACGGCGCGCTACGCGAAGAGCTCAAGCGTCTTCGCCGCGCCGTCAGCGAGCTCCGGCCCTTTGACGACATGCTGGGTGAGAGCGCCGCGATGAAGAAGATCCGCGACGTCATCAGCCGCGTGGCCGAAACGGAAGCGACGGTGCTCGTCACAGGCGAAAGCGGAACCGGGAAAGAGCTCGTCGCACGCGCGGTTCACGCACGGAGCGCTCGTGCAAGCGGGCCGTTCGTCGCCATTAATTGCGCTGCGATGCCAGAATCACTCCTCGACAGCGAGCTCTTCGGCCACGTCAAAGGTGCATTCACGGACGCGCGCGCGGCACGTCCAGGTCTCTTCGTGAAAGCCTCGGGCGGCACGCTCTTTTTGGATGAGATAGGCGAGATGCCGATGGGCATGCAGGCCAAGCTCTTGCGAGCCCTTCAAGAACGAAAGGTTCGGCCCGTTGGGGGAGACGTCGAGGTCGCCTTCGACGCACGCATCGTTGCCGCGACGAACCGCGATCTCGAGGAAGAAGTGGAGCAGCGTCGGTTCCGAGAAGATCTCTTCTATCGGATCAACGTCGTCCACATTCACATGCCTCCGCTCAGACAGCGCGACAACGACGTCCTGCTCCTGGCGCAAACCTTCCTGCAGCGATGCCAAGCCAGCGGCCCCGCTCGCGTGGTCGGTCTCAAGAGCGCCGCCGCCGAAAGACTCACGTCATACCCGTGGCCTGGCAACGTACGCGAGCTTCAGAATTGCATCGAGCGAGCCTTGGCGCTTTCGCAGTTTGACCACATTGGCATCGACGATCTGCCCGAACGCATTCGGAATTTCAATTCGTCGCGGATCGCGCTCGAGAGCGCAGATCCTCTCACGATCGTACCCATGGACGAGGTAGAGCGTCGCTACATCAACAAGGTGCTCGAAGCGCTCGGCGGCAACAAGGCGTCCGCTGCGCGTTTGCTCGGCATGGATCGCAGGACGCTCTACAGGAAGCTCGAACGCTGGGGCAGCACGGCTCCTAACGACCAGGAGCGGCGCGGGGTCGCTGAGGGGCTTCCCAATGCAGTCTGTTGAGACCCTGGAGGACGCCGTTACGGCCGCCAACACCCACGTCAACCCGGACCTCCTATCGAGCATTTGCCACGATCTGAAGGCACCCTTGGCCTCCATCGTCATGGGAGCCGGGTTTCTGCGGCAGGTGGTGTCGCCCGAAAACGCCGCAGCTCTTCGCGTCGTTGATGCGATACGTCGCGCATCCGAGCGCATGAGCCAGCTCATCGTCAGTTTCTCGGACTTGGCAAAGCTCGAAATGCACGACCTGACTTTGCAGATCCGCCCTTACGACATCGGTGTCGTCGTTCGAACGGCCGTCGAGCTCTTCATGCCGGACGCCACCGCCCAAGGTGTGCCCGTTTCTCTCGAGCTTGGTCCCGAAGTGTCCGCCCTTCGCATCTCGTGCGATCGCGACCGCGTTCTCCAGATCTTCCGTCACCTCGCGACGAGCGCCCTACGCGTCGTGCCCGAGGGTGGAACGATCGCGATACGCGTCGACGCCGAGGGGGCCGGGCTACCTCGATTCGAGCTCGAAGCAAAGTGCCCGGAGGGCCCTGATTGCCGGCACATCGCGACCGAGCCTTCGAAACCCGACCTTGCCATCGCCAGAGGCCTGATTGAGCTGCATGGAGGTCGTCTCGTCATCGTGAGCGACGAGAACGCCCTCACGTTGACCTTCACGCTTCGTGGCACCGTCTGATGACTCATAACGGTGCTTCGGGCGAGGAGGCTGGAAAGCCGCCATCCCCAAGGCGAGCGCTGGAACACCACGGTGTCCAATTCTACGAAAACGACGCGGTCTTGTGCGAGACCGTCGGTTCCTACGTGGGCTCGGGCCTAGGGTCCGGTGAGAAGGTCATCGTCATTGCGACGGAGGCTCACCGGCAGGAGATAGCCGCGCGACTTGCAGGCAACGGCATCGACGTCGAGAGAGTATGCAGCTCCGGGCGCCTCACGCTCCTCGATGCGCGCGCGACCCTTGCTCAGTTCATGGACGGCGTGATGCCGGACGCAAACGCTTTCCGTGAAGTGATCGGGAGCTTGCTCGCGCAGGGCAACACTCGGCTGCGCGCGTATGGAGAGATGGTCGATCTTCTCTGGAGGGACGGCAATCCACGGGCCGCGATCCGGGTCGAAGAGCTCTGGAATCGTCTCGCAAGGGAGCACCCGTTTTCACTTCTATGTGCCTACGTCATGGCCAACTTCGACGGAGAAGGCCAGCGAGATGCGTTCGACGAGGTGTGCAGCGTTCATAGCCACGTTCTCCCGGCCGAAACCCACGTCGGCCTCGAGGGCGCGGACGCACGCATGCGCGAAATCGGATTCCTTCAGAAACGTGCGCGCGCGCTCGAAGAGGAAATCCAGCAACGCAAGCACCTCGAGACTGCGCTCCGCGATGCGCTGGTAGAGCGCGAAGAGCTCCTGGTGGAGGTCGAGGCGGATCGCATTCGAGTGTCGGAGAGCGAGGAGCGTCAGTTCGTGCAGCGGGCTCGTCTCGAGCTGCTCCAAGCGATTACGGCGTCGTTCGCACGTGCGTTGAAGCCGGGCGACATCGCCGAGGTCGTCCTTCAGCAGGGGACCACTGTCCTGGGCGCGCCGAGGGGCGGCATCTGGCTTCTCACCGACCGTGCGAGCGCGCTGGAGCTCGTGCGGTCCATCGGCTTTACGACCCAGGAGATCGATCGATATTCCCGTCTCGACTTGGATTCGCATCGACCGATCGCCGAATGCCACCGGAGCCGTTCGGAGATATGGCTCGAGTCTCGGGCCGAGTACGTGGAGGCCTACCCGGAAGCCGCGGCGGAAGACGGGGACGGCTCGAAGATGGCCCTCTTGTGTCTGCCCTTGATGGTCGAGGATCGCTGCTTTGGCGCCTTCTCGATGGCGTTCACGCACGCGCGCCCCTTCACCCCCGACGAACGCCGCTTCCTCGCGACCCTTGCCCACCACGCCGCGCAGGCGCTCGATAGGGCGCGGCTTTTCGAAGAGGCGGAACGCGTCCAGGCTTCTCTCCGGTTTCTCAGCGAGGCGAGCAGCGTGCTCGCGCGGTCGCTCGACTACGACGCGACGCTGTCCACGGTGGCCAGGCTGGCGGTTCCGTGGATGGCCGACTGGGCGTCCATCGACATGCTTCGACCCGACGGGACGTTTCGGCGCGTCGCGGTCGCACATGTGGACCCCGAGAAGGTCGAGCTCGGCTGGGAGCTCTCGCGCCGGCAGCCGCCCACACCGCGTGATCTCACCGGCCCCACCAGCGTGGTTCGCACGGGAAACTCCGAGGTCTTCGAGGACATCTCCGACGCGCTACTCGCCCAAGCCATAACGGACGCGGAAGTTCTTCGCATCATTCGTTCTCTGGGTCTCGTTTCGTCGATTTGCGTACCGCTCCACGTCGGCGGCCGCCCCGCCGGCGCGATCACCCTCGTGGCGGCAGAGTCCCGACGTCACTTCGGTGCATCGGATGTCGCTCTTGCGGAGGAGCTCGCGCGGCGGGCAAGCATGGCCATAGACAATGCTCGTGCGTACCGAGAGGCGCAGGACGCGAACCGACTGAAAGACGATTTTCTCGCCACGATGTCCCACGAGCTTCGAACGCCGCTCAACGCCATTCTTGGCTGGTCCACCATGCTGCGAACTCGGCCTGGCGTCGATCAGAAGAAGGCCATCGAAACGATCGAGCGAAACGCGAAGGCACAGGTGCGTTTGATCGACGAGGTTTTGGAAATCTCTCGGATCATGACGGGCAAGTTGCGGCTCGATCTCAAGTCGATCGATCTTGCGGCCGTTTTTCGTGCGTCGGTGGACGTCGTCGCGCCCTCGGCGGTCGCCAAGGGCATCACGTTGGACACCCGTGCAGTCGACCCCTGTCGGTTTTACGGCGACGCCGGTCGACTGCAGCAGGTCTTTTGGAACCTCTTGTCGAATGCGATCAAGTTCACGCCGAAAGGGGGCCACGTCGCGGCGCACCTCGAACGGTCGGGCTCGCACGTCGAGCTCACCATCACCGACAACGGGCGGGGGATTCGCAGCGACTTTCTGCCCGTCATGTTTCAGCGTTTCCGCCAGGCCGACAGCTCGACCACGCGAACCGAAGGCGGCCTCGGCATCGGTCTGGCCATCGTCGGCCACCTCGTCGAGCTGCACGGCGGCACGGTGCGAGCGCACAGCGCCGGCGAGGGGCACGGCGCTACGTTCAGCGTCGTTCTCCCGGTGCGGGCCATCTCGATCGAAGAGCCTCGACCCGCCTCGGCCGAGGCGCCTGTCGGCAAGCCTCTGGCCGGCCTGCGCATCCTCGTTTGCGAGGACGACGCCGACTCTCGCGATCTCTTGCACGAGCTGCTCTCCGGTGAAGGGGCAGTGGTGCGTGTCGCCGCGGCGGCACCCGAAGCCATCGACCATCTCCGCGAGTTTCGCCCCGATGTCTTCGTGAGCGATATCGGCCTCCCGGTCGTCGATGGGTACACGCTCATACGTCAGATACGCCAACTCTCCGGGGAGCAAGGCGGCTGGACCCCCGCCATTGCCCTTACCGCATACGCGGGCGCCGAGGATGCGCGGCGGGCTTTCGAGGCAGGGTTCCAGCTTCACATGACCAAGCCGGTTGATCCGAGCGAGCTCGCGGCTTGCGTCGCCAACCTTGCAAGACGTTCCGGGGCCGTGCCGGGTTGAGAGAGAGGCCTCGGATTTCAGCGGTGCTTGGCCGCCTTGCCGCGTCGTTCCGCGTCTCTCAATGAGGGCCCTTCGGGGCCCTTGAGCGCTCGCTCGGCCTCCTTCGCGAGCTCCTCGGTTCGATGTGTGCTCACGGTCGCGCGCTCCGCGCCGGCGTCATATCGCCGAGCCGCCGACCGACTCCCTTCGCCCTCGTTCTGGAGCTCCGGATCCGCCGTCTTCGCGCTCGCTTCTGTGCGTGGCTTTCTCATGGGACGTTCTCCTCATCGACTCGTGGAACGCCTGCCTACGCCTTCTTCAAGAAGTCATCGACCTCTCGTTCTGCGCGATCCTTGTCGTAGCCATAGTGATGCCTCAGCTTGCCCACCAACTGATCCCACTTGCCACCGATGAGTTTCACGTCGTCGTCGGTGAGCTTGCCCCACTTCGACTTGACCTTCCCCTTTACGTCATCCCAATCGGCTTTGATATGTTCCCAGTTCATTGGATTCCTCGCTTTTTCGTCGATCGTTCACTGCAACGCCGCTGTGAGGTGCAACTTGTATTCCGCGCGGACGAACCCTCGCGGATAGCGACCTCAGGAAGCGTCCGGGTGCCGTACCCCTCGGGGTCGCGCAGGATCGAGTCCGCGGGGCCGCGGGCAAAAATGCTGTCTCGTGGCGAAACACGCCACACCCCCGTCGTCGCTCAGAGTTCTTTGGTGTGGTTTTCGCTCGAAGGCGAAGCTTGCGTCTCGGTAACGTCCGGTTTGCGGTCTAGCGTCTGCTCGAGCGCAGAGAGGACGGCGTGCGGATCGACGGGGGCCTTCATCGTTTCTGCGACCTGATCGACCCGGTCGCGGACACTCGGCATGTCGCGTCGAAGCTCCTCGATGAGCTCGATGAGCTTCGCGATTTTTTGCTCCGCAAGCAGATTGACCTGCAGCTCGAGCTGCGCGCGTTGTTCCGCGTAACGCGTCTGTCGGTTCTGTGTGATGAGAATCGTCGTAGTCATGAGAAGGGCGCCGAAACCGACGAGCCCTTGAAGCCACTCGAACGGCGACGGGTCGAAGGCTCGTACGCCAAAGCCCGGCGCGAGCACATTGAACCCGATCCACGCCGCACCAAACGCCAGAATGAGATAGAAGCTATGCGGCCGACCGAGCTGCGCGGTGGCGTGCTCGATGCGGCGCTGGTGCGCGCTGACGCTTCGCTCGGCACGTTGACGTAACGAGGCGAGGGTCTCGACGTTCTCGTTGAGGTGCTCTGACAAGCGCCGGCTCCACCCACGACCTGCAGAAGGCGTGCCCAAAGCGGCACTCGCGCTCGGCCTTATCCTGCGAGCTTTCGGCGCGCGGCCCCCGCCGCCGGCCACTCGATGACGCGCGAGATCGCGATCAGCACCTCATCGAGGGTCACTGGCTTGGTCAGTTGGGCCTGAAACCCGTCGCAGCGGCCGCCCGGGTCGCCCTCGAGACTCGCATACCCGGTAAGGGCGATGGCTGGCACGTCCCAGCCCCTCGAGGCGGATAGCGAGCGCACCTTTCGAAGCAGCGCAAAGCCATCCTCGCCAGGCAAGCCAATGTCCGAGATGAGAACGTCAGGGCACTGTGTCTCGAAAAGGCTAAGCGCATCTGCGGCGGACTGAGCCGTCGCGACAAGAGCGCCGTTATGTTCGAGAATTGTGGCCAAAACGTCGCAGTTGTCCGCGTCGTCGTCGACCACGAGGACTCGCATCCCGCGAAGGTCAGGGGCTTCTATCACGCTCACGGCTACGGGCCGTAAGCTCACCACGAAGTCGGCATCGTGGCAAGCGCGCGGCCGGTGGCTGGAGCCGGACGTCAACGGCTCATCCGCGAACGAAGTGACGGAATCTACAGGAATGAAATCCCAAGAGTCATCGTGGGATACCCGATCCGCGCGGTGAACGACGCATTGTCGCCCATATGAATCCGCGCCCCCACGGCCAGCGTAGGAAGAAGACCGAAGTCGGACGGGGCCACGCAACCGGGCCCGTCTGCGGGTCCACATGAATCGAAGAAGCCCTTATAGACAAATACGCCACCCTCCGCGAACAAGCTCACGCGGCGCGCGACGAATACGTTCCACTGTGCGGCGACTGGCAACATGAGATAGTTCGCACCACACTCGGTTCCGTAGTAGCAGTTCTCATAGTGAATGATGTCCCCGCCGAAACTTATGGCGAGATTGTCCGGCACGTTCACTAGCAGGCTCGCCACAACTGGAATGGAAACCCTGAGACCTGCCCCAATGCCCGAGTTTCCGTAGACGTTGTCCGGGCCGAACGTGAAATGCGGCTCGATCTCGATCGGGTATGCGCTCGGCTCGTCTTCTATGGTCACCACGCGCTCCTCACGTTGTGCTCGCGCGGGCGCCGACAAACTGAGGGCGGCTATCGAGACTGCGGTCATCACACAAGGACGCAACAATCCATATTGGCTCATGGGCCTAGAGCATTGCAACGACCGCACCAACGAGATCCCCTTCTCGCTCGCGCCAACCCGTCGTCGCGTACGCGCGCTCGAAGCGCGTGGGCAGGGCGAGGACGCCACGGTCCGTACCAATACGCCCCAGACCTCGGCTCGCCTCACCGTGAGGGGTGCGTATCGAGCAGGCTCTCAAGCTTGTCGAGGAGCTCCCTTGGTGCGCAGGGTTTGGTCAGGAACGCGTCGCAACCCGCCTCTTTCGCGCTTCGCGAGTGTCCGGCGAGCGCATGTCCGCTCAGCACGACCACGCGCATGTCTTTCGTCCTCGGGTCTTGTTTGAGCATGCGCGTGGCTTCCCACCCGTCCATGACGGGAAGCGAAAGATCCATCACGACAACGGCGGGCTGCGCCTCCCGCGCCTTCTCGACGGCTTCGAGACCGTTTTCGGCTTGGATAACTCGATACCCGGCATGGCCGAGATATTCGGCATACATCGCTCGGCTATCCTCGAAATCGTCGACGACGAGAATGAGCGGGGAGACCGGCGCTCGCTTCTCCATCATCCCTAGGGCTTCCCCCTGCCCTTTCGCTCCACCGGCTCGCTACGCGCATGGGCGCGAATCCGCGTCCCTGACGCCGGTGGCCGAGCAACATTCGCGCTCTCTCCCACATCGATTCGGATTCGGCGAACACACGCCTCCAGTTGCCCGACTATCTCAGCGACACGGCGCACATCGCGCGCACCCGCCGCGCGCTCGAGGCTCTCGCCCAACGCGCTCAGCTCTGGAAATCCGTAGCTAACGGCACTGCCCCGCAAGTTGTGGCCAACGGTCGCTATCGCTGCAAAGTCCAGCCGGACGATAGCCTCGCGCACGACTACGATGTCTCTCTCTCGGTGCCCAACGAACTTTGGAAGAAGCGCCACGACCGCAGGCGATCGCGGGTCGGCCGCACCCAAGTGCGACGTCCGCGAGGGGTGGTATCGATGCAGCATCGAGGCGAGAACGTCTCCGCGGACAGGCTTGGTGAGGTACTCGGTGAAACCGCTTGCCAGGGCACGCTCTCGGCGGTCGGCGCGGGAGTCGGCGCTGAGACCGATGATCGGCACCGGCCGCTGATGGCATTCCTGCTCCGCACGACGCAGGCGACGAGTGGCCTCGAATCCGTCCATTCCGGGCAGGTTTAGGTCCATGAGCACGACGTCGAACGCGTGACCCCTTCGCGCATCGAGGGCGCTCTCGGCAGTCTCGACGACCTCGACGATCGCGCCCATGGGCTGGAGATATGCCCGCACGAGCTCCGCGCTCTCCGCCGAGTCATCGACCTGGAGCACCCGGAGCCCATCGAGCGACGCAAGAGGCCCGGGTTGAGTAGAGCCCGAGGGGAGCGCGGCTACGGCGCCCGAACCACCAAAGACTTGCTCGACGAGCGAGAGCAGGCGATTGCCCGCGCGTTCTAGGGTGCGCACGAGCCGAGCCTGGTCGGGCGAAAGACCGGTCGCGTCGAGCAGATCGACCATGCCGAGCACCGTGTTCAGCGAGGCTCGAATGTCGTGGCTCACCTTCGCGACCGATTCGGTGCCACGGTCGGTCACGACCCTTGCGGGCGTGGTGGGCTCGGGGCGATCGTCCTCGGCGCTCACGACGCGCTCCTTGCCGACGCCTCGGGCTTGTCGCCCAAGTCCTTGCGGTAGAGCGTCCGCCGATTGACGCCAAGAATCTGGGCGGCAAGCGTCTTGTTGCCCCGCGTCATCTCGAGGACGCGCCGGATGTAACGACGCTCGATCTCGTCGAGGCTCACCAGCTCTTCGGCGCCTTCCACGCCCGGCCTGCCTCGTACCGCGCGCCCATCACGATCCCGAACCCGACGAGCGCCGTCACCAACGCGAACATGCTCTGGCAAGTCGTCGACCGTGATGCGCGAGGCCCGCGCGAGCGCAACGGATCGCTCCACGACGTTGGCAAGCTCCCGCACGTTGCCGGGCCAAGCGTATCCCGAGAGCGCCGCCGCAGACGACGCGGTGAGCCCGACCACCGGACGTTGCATCTTGGTCGCGAAATGGTTGACGAAATGAACGGCCAAGAGAAGGACGTCTTTCCCGCGCTCGCGAAGCGCGGGCATCTCGACCTCGATCACGTTGAGCCGATAGAAAAGGTCCTCGCGAAACCGGCGCTCTTGGACGGCGACGGCCAAGTTTGCGTTCGTCGCGGCGATCAGGCGGACGTCGATCGCGACCTCACGATCCGCCCCGACCGGACGAATCGTGCGCTCTTGAAGGGCGCGCAGGAGCTTTGGCTGAAGCGACAACGGGAGCTCGGCGACTTCATCGAGAAAGAGTGTGCCCCCTCGGGCCTTTTCGAAAAGACCCGGACGATCCGATCGCGCGTCGGTGAATGCCCCTCGGACGTGGCCGAATAGCTCGGACTCGAGCAAGCTCGGGCTGATTGCCGCGCAATTCACCGCCACGAACGGACTGAGGCGCCTGGCGCTCCGTTCGTGGACTGCTCGGGCGGCGAGCTCCTTGCCTGTGCCGCTCTCTCCCGTGAGGAGCAGCGACGCATCGACCGACGCGACCCGACCGAGGAGCTGGACCACCTCGCGCATCGGGGGGCTGGTGCCAATCATCCCTTCGAAAAGCCGCGGGGCCTCGGCGGACTCTCCCTCGAGCATCTGGACTTCGTCCTCCAGCCGCCGGTTGTGAATCGCGCGCTCGACCGTCGCAGCCAGCGCATCGATGTCAGGCGGCTTCGTCAGAAAGTCGAACGCGCGCACGCGCAGGGCCGCCACGGCGACGTCGAGAGTTCCGTGCGCGGTGAGCAGCACCACGGGTAGATGAGGACGCGCGGCCAGGACCCGCTGACAAAGCTCTAGACCGTCCATTTCGCCCATTCTCAAATCGGTCACGAGGACATCTACATTGAGAGAGACGATGAAACGGAGCACACGCCCGGGATCCGTCTCGAACGAAGAGCTGAATCCGCGTAGCGCAAGCTGCGCCACCAGGAACTCGCCCATGCTCTCGTCGTCGTCGACGAGGAGCACCCGGGGCTGGCGGTGAGCGCCAGGAGCCATGCTCGTCAGGATGGCGGAACGTTCTGAAAGGTCAATCCTCTTCGGCCCAGATGTCTCGCGATGCGGACCAACCGTCAGCGAGACAATTAGCCACACTCTCACCCTCGCCGAATCCGCTCCATTTCCTACGGTATCTCGAGGGACTGCGTTGGCGCGCACCGTGCAGCGAGTTGGGGCTGTGCGTCATGAAAGCCCGCCTCCACCGCTGAGCGTTCTGGTAGCCGACGATGACGAGGATATGCGCTCGCTTATCGCCGACTCCCTGAGGATCGACGGTCACCACGTCATCGAGACCCGCGACGGCGTCGAGCTGCTCGAACGCCTCACCGAGGTCCTCAACGACCCGAGTAGGCGCCCGGCCGTCGTCGTCACCGACGTCCTCATGCCCAATCTCTCCGGCCTCGGCGTCCTCGCAGCGCTGCGCCGCGCTCGGTGGGACGTCCCAGTCATTCTCATGACGGCCCTCACCGACGATTCCGTTCTCACAGTGGCCCAGAGATTCGGCGCCGTCACCCTCTTCAAGAAACCGCTCAATATCGACAACCTTCGCACAGCCGTGCTCAATGCCAGGTTCGTCTTAAAGCGGCGTTCGAATTGACGGGGGCGCACAATGCACGTTTCCCCCTGTCCGCGACGAATTTGGACGTCTTGTGACAATTTGCGCCGCCCGCGATCCATAGGGTGCATGTACGCCGGGCGGCGTATTGCGCTCTGGCCGAAAAAGAGCATGATTTGGGGAAGAGTTAGAGGTTTGCCCGGCGGCCTTTTTCGATGAACTCGACGAACCAACCCTTGCGTGTCCTACATGTGGAGGACTCTGAGCTCGACGTCGAGCTCGCGCTCCTCCAGCTCCAGCGCAGCGGGTATGCGGCGACGGCGGTGCGAGTCGAGAGCGCCGAGGCGATGCGCGAGGCCCTCTCTTCGGCCTGCTGGGACGTCGTCCTCTCGGATTGCTCGATGCCTCAATTCGGCGCAGAGGACGCCTTGGCTCTGCTCCGCGAAAAAGCCCTCGAGATCCCCTTTATCATCGTCTCGGGCACGATCGCCGAGGAGACCGCAGCGGCCGCGATGCGAGCCGGGGCCCACGACTTCATTCGAAAAGACAAGTTGGCCGGGCTCGGGGAAGCCGTCGAGCGCGAGCTTCGCCGTCAGCGAGCTCGCGAGGCGCAGAAGCGGGCCGAGGATGGCGTTCGCGCGTCCGAGGCCCAATACCGAGCCTTGTTCAACGCGTGCCCAGCACCGCTTTGGGCCTACGATCCGGAGACGCTCGCCATTCACGCGGTCAACGATGCTGCAGTGACCGAATCCGGCTACAGCCGTCAAGAGCTTGCCGCGATGACGATGGCCGATCTCTCGGGCCAGAGCACCGGGGGGCACGGGGCCGAGGTCAACGTCGGCACTCGCGTCATCCACGTCGGCGCCCGAAGGCTGGCGATTTCGGTGGGTACGCCGGCACGAGAGCACGCCGGGCCCGTCGAAAGTGCCCTCGCAGGCGCACCTCGAGACGTGCTGGAAGATGTTCTCGAGCTCGCGTCCCGCGCGGGGCGACCGAGCCTCAACCCTGCTCTCAAGAACCAAGCGCTGGACATCGCGGGCCCTGCAGCCGATCCGGCTAGGGATCCCGAAAGGCTCGACGTCCACTTCGACAGGGCGCTCGATCGCCTGTGGATAGCGCTTCAGCCAATCGTGTCATGGCGTCAGCGAGCGGTGTTCGGCTACGAAGCGCTCGTGCGTTCCGACGAGCCTGCGCTACTGGGCCCGTCCGACTTATTTGCGGCCGCCGAGCGGCTCGGACGCCTGAACGATCTGGGTCGGTCGATTCGAGAGCGGGTCGCGAGAATCGCCCCGCTAGCGCCCACCGGGTGCCGCATCTTCGTCAACGTTCACTCGCACGATTTGGGAGATGCCGATCTCTTTTCGCCCTGGGCGCCGCTGACCGCCATCGCGCCGTCCGTCGTTCTGGAGGTGACCCAGTGCTCCTCGCCGGACTGGGTGGAGAGGCTCCAAAGTCGGCTGCAGAAGTTGCGGCGCCTCGGCTTTCAAATCGCCATCGACGACATGGGCTCTGGCCACACGGGGCTCTCGGCGTTCAGCCAGCTTGAACCCGAGATCGTCAAGCTCGACATGTCCCTGGTGCGCGGCATCGAGGCCTCGTCGAGAAAGCGCAGCGTGGTGCGGTCGATGCTGGAGCTCGCCGGCCGGGACTTGGGGATGCTGGCCATCTGCGAAGGGGTCGAGACCGCCGCGGAACGAGACACCCTCGGCGCTCTCGGAGCCGATCTCATGCAAGGGTACCTTTTCGCCAAGCCCAGCCGCGAGTTCGTCACGCCGCGCTTTTGGTCCCGATAGGCCGCACCCCTGCCCCAGTCGCGTTCTTGCGTTGGCGCGCTCCGCGGCTCGCTCATGCGCTCTTGAGCTCGTCGATGAGGGCGAGAAGATCGTTGGTGTCGATGGGCTTTTCGACTCGGGGGTTAGGGACTCGGTCGAGAAACTCGCGGGCGCTCGCCGTAAAGGCGCCCCCGGTGACGAAGATGACCCTCGCAGCCTGCTCGGGGACCAAGAGTTTGAGTCGTTCGTAGACCTCCATCCCTGTGATCTCCGGCATCATCACGTCGAGAAGGATCGCTTCGAAGCGTTCGCCCCTCGCGATGCACGCGAGCGCCTCGGTTCCGCTCGCGAGCGTAGTCACCTCGTGGTGCTGGGACAGGCGGCGCCGCAGCGCTCGTGCGAGCGCAACCTCGTCGTCGACGATCAAGACACGCGCTCCCGCGGCCGGCTCTCTGGCCTCGGCCACCTTCATGACGCCAGACTTCGCGGGCGCCGCCGGCAGCTCCATCCGAAAAACGGTGCCCCTACCCACCTCGCTCTCCACGTCCAACCGACCGCCGAGCTCCCTCACGATCCCATGACAAATCGCCAGGCCCAGACCGGTGCCGACTCCGACGGGCTTGGTCGTGAAGAACGGATCGAAGATGCGGGTGAGGTTCTCGCGCGGGATGCCGCATCCGGTGTCGGCCACCTCGACCAAGACGCGACCGTCGCCGCCGATCTTGGTCGTGACACGAATCTCGTGCAGATCGGCGTGCCCCTCCGGAATGGCCTGAGCGGCATTGACCAGCAGGTTGAGCAGCACCTGCCCAAGGCGTGACTCGTTGCCTTGCACGAGCGGCACATCGCCATAGTCTTTGACGAGCCGCGCGCGATGCCGGATCTCGTTCCACGCCATGCGCACCGACGATTCGACGACTCGCCCGATGTCTACCGGGCTGCTGGTCTGATCGTCCGACCTCGAGAAGAGCTTCACGTCGCGAACGATGTCGCGTATCCGCTCGAGTGCCTCTCGAGCATCGCTGAGCGGCTCCTGAATCTCGAGCAGAAACCTGCCCGGCGCCCCGCTCGAGCGACTGGCCTCCTTCCCGGTGTCCGCGCCGAGGCGACCGACCGCGTCGGCGATGAGATCCGTGTTGACGACGGCGATGGCCAAAGGATTGTTGATCTCGTGGGCGACTCCTGCCGCGAGCATCCCGGCGGAGGCCATGCGTTCGGAGATGACGAGGCGCTCGCGCATCTTGGCTCGCTCGCCGCGCACGGCCGTTTCGCGAACCTCGCGTTCCACCGCCACCGGAAGGCGGGTGAGATCCCCTTTGAGAACGTAGTCTTGTGCGCCCGCCTTGATGGCGCGCACGGCGACGTCTTCTCCAATCGTTCCCGATATCAGAATGAAGGGGATGTCTTTCCCCGTCGCGGCGAGATCCGCCAGGGCCTCCAAACCGCCATATTCGGGGAGCGTGTGGTCGGAAATCACGACATCCCAGACTTGGTCCTTCAGCGCTCGGAGGAAGACCTCCCGGGTCTCCACCCGCAGGCAACTCGGCCGATACCCCGCGCGCTGGAGCTCGCGGATGACGAGATAGGCGTCGTCATCCGAGTCCTCGACGAGCAAGAGCCTTAGGGGTCTCTCTTGGGACACGCGTCTATAACGATATCACTCCCAAGAACGTCGGCACCTTTTCGCGTCGAAATTCTGCGGGCACGTGTCCAGTCGGTAAAGCGGCCTGAACAGAAGGCGCGTCACGGGACGGCGGCAACCGTGCCCGCTCGCAGCAGAGCCTTGAGCGCCTCGCGCTTGGACAGGGGGCTGAGCCTGCGTCTATTGGCCCGAACGTACGCCAGCACTCTCCGGGGTTGAATACGTGCATACATACGAAGCGACCATCCAATCGCCTTTCGGAGAAAGAACTCCTTTGAATCCACCGACGGTTCGATACAAGCCAATAGAAGGGCCTCATCGGTCTCGTCCTTGAACGCATTTTGGCAGATGATCGACGTGCGGCGTTTCCACAGATGCGGCGACACACTCCACGTTCGCATCACGGGTTTCATCGACGCCGGATCGGCAAGCACGATCGGACCGACCCGGTGCTCCGCAATATCGTCGACGTAGTCCCACCACGCTCCGGTCACGATCATCTCCTCGTAGAGCGCAAGCGCGTCGAGCGTCTGAAACGCCGCGGCGGCCTTGTGACCGGAGAGCACGATGGCCCCAAAGCGCTCTTCCCGAAACGCGGCTCGGCGCCACATCGCTCGCACCGCACGGCTCCACGCGGCCGCGTTTCGGAACTCGACGTGCTCGAAGACCTCTCTACAGATCTCTCGAACGCGAGGAACGGTCACGCCGTGATAGGGCATCGACGACTTCATGTACGCCTGCATCCGCGGCGCCTTGTCGGCGTCGGCCTCTTGCGCCAAGCGCAGTCGAAGCGCCTCGAGAAGGTCGGAGGTCATGTCCAGAGCCTCGCATCCTCTCGCACGATTCGCACCCGCTGTCCCCGGGGCTTGGTCTTCGCATGCGGGTGGGGCGTCGTACGCCCTAGGGCGTATAGCCAGCCAGGCGTCGCGCCCCGTAGCCTGGGTGGCATGCAGCGTCTTCCATGAGCCGAAGGTTCATCGCGCTCGTTATTTTCAAGGAGGCGCAGGCTTATGCGGCTCGGTGCGCGCGTACGCTGGTATTGAAGGCTCGCGCCTTTCTCGAGTGTGCCCCCCCGGAGCCGGAAAGCCCCAAGACGCAAGATTCGAAAGGGCCACACCCGCCGAACTAGGCCGCCCGCGCACTCGCACCGAGACCCTCAATGAAGCGCGATAATCCCACGTCGCCGCAGATCCTCGAGCAGCGCAACCGTCTCGTCGGTCGGCATTCCACTCACGTCGAGCAAGCTCTCGACCGACATCACACCGTCGATGAGCGAAACCAGGAAGCCTGCTCGCCCATCGAGCTTGGTCGCCCGTAGGCGCACGGGGTCGACGAGGACCATGGGGATCCGGGAGAGCATCGCGCGCTCACCCGGCCCGGGCGCCACGCTCGGACTCCGGGGTGTGAGGGGGCGCGTCTCGCTCACGGGCTCGTTGAGGACGAGGTCCACCGGGGCCTCGGCGATCGCCGATCGGGCCGCGACTTGCGACTCAGGAGCACGCTCGGGTCGCTCCGCTCGAGAAAATAGACGCCGAAGAACGTTCAGGGCGTCAGGCTTCAAGTCGACAAACGCGAGACCGACATCGAAGCGTGCGGGTGCGCCCGGGCCGAGCACTTTGACCCACATGACCTCGGTGCTGAGGGTGACGGGCGCGACTCCCGAAAAGAAAATGTCGAGACTAAGAAACGCGCCGACTTGGTATTCCTGGTCGCTATACGTCCTCAAGCCCCCAAAGCTGATGTCGACGGGCTCTAGCCGCTGGGCGAAGAACTCTTCGCCCGCCGGACGGCAGTGGACCGGTGCAGGGATCCGCTTGTATTTTCGGCGATTCGCTCCGCTTCGAGCCATCCCTACCTTCGCCCCCTGACTGTGCCCGAGTATGGGACATTTGCGTACCGCGGTCACATGAATATGCGCGGGGCGCTTTACCTCGCCTCGCACCCGTTCTCGCCCCCTTGAGGTCGCAAGAAATCCGCCTAGATTCGCGCATCGACGAGATGAGCAAGGTCGGGCTTCTGGGCGGCGCACTGCTTTTGGCGAGTGGATGCAGGGGCGGCGACGCTGGGCAAGACAACGCTCAATCCGCGGCCGTTGCCGAGGCGCAAGCCAGTGTCGACGTCGCAATGTCCCGAGCCGCAGCCGCCCTCGCGGCGGCGAGCGCCCCCCGGCCACGCACGGCCGCTGACGAACGGCTCGCGCTGGCCGCCATGCCCGAGACCTACCTCAAGACGAGCGACGTGAAATCGGACGAAAAGGCCGCCATCAATCACTATCTACAAATGACCTCGGTGACCGTGTCGAACACGTCCCATTTCTCCGTGAGCGATCTGCGAGGCACCGTCACGTGGGCCAGCACGAGCGGGGTGAGCGTCGCCTCGTCACCCTTCTCGCTCACGGGATCGATTCTCCCTGGAGAGACCAAGACGTTCTCGACGATGGCCGGCACCCTCCTCAGCCCGGGAGCTCAGGGTGTGGCCGCGCAGTCGAGCATCTCCTTCCGGCGCGTCGCCATCTCGAACTAGGACCGCGTCACTCGTGCCCGTGCCGGTGGTGGATGTCCACGCCGTGCGAATGCTCGTGCTCCGTGCTCTCGTGCACGTGCGGGTGGCTGTGCTCGCCGACGACGAGGGGCGTGTGCAGATGGTCGTGATGACCGTCGTCGTGCCGGTGCGAATGCTCGTGATCCATCGGTGGGTGCCGATGGCGATGATGATGCGCCTCGGTCGCGTGAAGGTAGACGGCGATGGCGAAGAGCGCGCCCGCAGCGACCACGACCACGGTGTTCTCTCGGTCGCCGAGGGCATAGGCCAACGCGGCTCCCACGAAAGGCGCGAGCGCGAAGAGCGACCCTGTCCTGGCGGCCCCGAGAAACCGCTGCGCGCGGAGGTAGAGGCGGAGACTGAGACCATATCCGACCATGCCGCAAGCCAGGAGCACTGCGCCGGCCATCGGTGCCGGCCATGCCTCTCGAAACGCGAGCGCAATCGCCCCCGAGAGCACGGTGCCGAGGACCGATTTGCCGAAGACCACGGCGCTCGGGTCGAAGTCGGCGAGCGGTCGCGTGAGCGTGCTGTCGAGCGCCCAACCGACAGTCGCGCCTACGATCGCCGCAAGGCCGAGCGTGCTCGAGCCGCCGCCGCTACTGCCCCTTAGCGCGAGGAGCACGGAGCCCCCCAACATCAGCGTAACTGCAACCGCCATACGCGGACCGCCGGGCTCGCGGTAAAGCGCGCGGGCGAGAAACACCGTGAAGATCGTTTCGAGATTGAGAAGCAGCGACGCCGCAAGGGCGCCGGTGTGCTGCAGGCCCCAGGCGAGGCTCGCGGGAGCAAGCGCGGCGCCGAGCGCGGCGACGAGCGCGATGCGGCCGACCTCACGCCCTCCTAGAGAAGGCTCGCCGGAACGACGAGCTGGACGTCCCGCACCGATCGCCGCCCCGGTATAGAGCAAGGTCGCGGTGGCGAACGCCCCGACGCCGGAGCCGAAGTGCTTTACGAGCGGTGTCGTCACGCCGAAAAGGACCGCCGCGCCCACGGCCGCCACAGTGCCGCGCGCGATGGGGTGGGCTGAGGAGGGTTCGAGCTGGGTCACGAGTGATCGCTGGGTGCCTAAACCCGGTCACTATATCTCGAGCGTTCGTCGCTGGAGTCCTCGTCGCTGGCGCACTGGCACGGACGTTGCTCGCCTCTCACTTGAAAGCGAGTTCAAAATGCCCCCTACTTGTGGCGCGCTAGCCGCCCTGCTCTTTCTTTCCGTCATCGGTTACTTTTTTTGGCGTGGCACCGTGGTCGTCATGAACGCCCGGCACCTTGTCGATGACCAGGGAGCGCTGCTTCTGGATGTAGGGACGACGGCGCAGTTTACGGCCGCTCACATCGCAGGCGCGATCAACATTCCTGCCCCGGATGTCGCATTGCGACAGGTCGAGATCGGCCCCGTGGATCAGCCGATCGTCCTTTACGGGCGCTCGGCATCCGAGAGCGCACGAGCCGCACACGTTCTCCGGTCCATCGGATACCACTCGGTCACCAATGTGGGGACAATGAAGAGATGGGGAAGCGGGGCGACTGGGCGCTGGGAGGGCGATCCGCCTCCGGAGCTCGTCGGTAGGGCTCCCGACTCGCCGTCCGCGTCGCCGCCCGCGTGAGCCGGCGGCCCCCCGCGAAATTCTCTTTCGACCAAATGGCCTCGCCAACCACGAGGCCTTCCAATCATGGTTAGGGTGGGACGCGGGCACTGAAGAGATCGCACGAAGATGAGCAACCTCCAGGATCGGACTTTCAGCGATGCGCTGGCGAGTAGCCGAGCCCGCATTCGGCAGCTGGAACGCGAGGCGATTGAGCACAAAGAGGACGCCGATGAGGGGCTCGTGGCTCATTTGGATCGCTATAGGTCACTCGTCCTCGCGATCGGCCAAGTCATCTGGACTCAGGATTCCAAGGGGGAGATGGTCGGCGAACAGCTGAGCTGGGCCATTTATACCGGGCAAACATTCGCGGAGTACCAAAACAAGGGGTGGCTCGACGCCATACATCCCGCCGATCGCGCTTCCACCGTCGAAGCGTGGACGCGCGCAATAGCCGACCTCAAGCCCTACGAGATCGAGCACCGTCTGCGTCATCACGACGGGGAATATCGATATTTCTCGGTGCGCGCGGTGCCCGTGCTGGCCGACGACGGCTCGCTTCGTGAATGGGCCGGCATCCATACCGACATCACCGAGAGAAAGCTCACCGAGCAGACTCTGCGCGACGGCGAAAGACGATTCCGAGAGCTCGCCGACTCGATGCCTCAGATTGTTTGGGCGGCCGGTCCCGATGGCCATTTCGACTACTACAATCGACGCTGGTACGAGTTTACGGGCCGACCCGAAGGGGTCAGCGGCGACGAGAGCTGGACTGATGTCGTGCACCCCGCCGATCAGCAGGCGTGCCTCGCGCGCTGGCATTCGGCCACGCAATCGGGCGATGCGTATGAGATCGAGTACCGCCTGAGGGAGAAAAACGGGACCTATCACTGGTTTCTCAGGCGCGCGCTCCCGGTACGGGATCCGGCGGGCCGAATCACGCGCTGGTTTGGCACGTGCACCAACATCGATACCGTGAAGCGCACCGAGGAGGGCCTCCGGCGCGCGAAGGTCGAGACCGACGCCGTCAACCGCGAGCTCGAAGCGTTCAGCTATTCGGTCGCCCACGATCTGCGGGCTCCCTTGCGGAGCATCGACGGCTTCAGTCAGGCCATCCTCGAAGACAACGCCGACCAGCTCGACGCCGAGGGCAAAAGCAATCTCGCTCGAGTGCGTGCGGCCGCCCAGCGTATGGCGCACCTCATCGACGATCTGCTCTCTCTCTCGCACCTTAGCCGCACGGAGCTTCATAGAGAACGCGTGAATCTCTCCGCGGTCGCCCACACGGTCGGAGACAGGCTTCGCGAGAGCAACCCCGGGCGAGACGTCGAGCTGGTCGTGCAGGAGGGCTTGGAGGCCGAAGGCGACGCGAGCCTGCTCGCCGTCGTCATGGAGAACCTTCTCGGCAACGCCTGGAAGTTTACGGGCGGACGGGCCAAGGCCCATGTCGAGGTTGGGCTCACGTCGATCCACGGAAGGCCGATATTCTTCGTTCGTGACAACGGGACCGGCTTCAACATGGCTCACGCGACCAACCTTTTCGGAGCGTTCCAGCGGCTGCACTCGGTCTCCGAGTTCCCTGGGACGGGCATCGGTCTCGCCATCGTCCAGCGCATCGTTCGCCGGCACGGCGGCCAGGTCTGGGCCGAAAGCGACGTCGATCGCGGCGCAACGTTCTTTTTTGCCCTCGGCCCGGGGGGGGCAAGCTCATGAAAGACAAGGTCATCCTGCTGGTCGAAGACAGCGCCGACGATGAGGCGCTCACACTGCGCGCGCTCAAGAAGAACAACATCCGTAACGAGGTCGTCGTCGCTCGCGACGGAGCCGAAGCGCTCGACTACCTCTTTGGCCTAGGCGCCTACGAGGGGCGAGACACCTCCGTGCTCCCTCAGGTGGTCCTGCTCGATCTCAAGCTCCCCAAGGTGGACGGCCTGGCGGTCTTGCGAGCCATCCGCGGCGACGAAAGAACGAAGCGCTTGCCCGTGGTGATCCTGACATCGTCGAAGCAGGAACGAGATCTCCTCGATGGCTACGAGCTCGGAGCCAATAGCTACGTGAGAAAGCCCGTAGACTTCACGGCCTTCGCAGAGGCCGTACGCCACCTGGGGCTCTACTGGCTCGTCCTCAACGAGTCCTCACCCGCGCAAAGGGTGCACTAGCATGGCCGCGGCGGTGGCACTGGCAACCACGGCAGCCGCAAGCGGTTCCGACGGGCCGGCCGTCGCGACGCCGCGAATGCCACTGAGAGTTTTGCACGTCGAGGACTCGGAGGACGACTCCGCGCTCGTCATGCGGGAGCTTCGTCGGGGCGGCTTCGACCCGCACTGCGAGCGCGTGGACACCCAGGCCGCTTTCAAGGATGCACTCGCGAACAAAGACTGGGACATCATCATTTCGGACTATGCGCTGCCGCTCTACAACGGGCTCACGGCCCTCGCAGACACGCGAGCCGCCGGCAAGGACCTGCCGTTCATTCTCGTGTCGGGCACGATCGGAGAAACCGGCGCCGTCAACGCGATGAAGGCGGGCGCGCAGGACTACGTGCTCAAGGCCAGGCTCGAACGGCTCCCTCTCGCCGTCGAGCGAGAAGTGCGAGAGGCCGCAGTGCGCGCAGCGCAGCGCAAGATGAGCGAGCAGCTCGCGATCTCCGAGCGCATGGCTTCCGCGGGCATTCTGGCTGCGGGCGTGGCGCACGAGATCAACAACCCCCTGGCCGTCATCATGGCCAATCTCGACTTCGTGACCGGAGCTCTCGCGCAGCTCGCTCCCGATCTGCGCGCGCTCGAGCTCGAATGCCGAGAGATGCTTGGTGAAGAGAGGCCGCACGGACGACTCGAGAGGCGCCTGCAAGAGGTCGATGGGCCCCTTCGCGACGCTCGCGAAGCGGTCGAGCGCATTCGAGGGATCGTCCGCGACGTCAAGCTCTTCTCGCGCTCTCACCAGGAAGAACGCGGCGCGGTCGACGTGCGGACGGTCATCGAGTCGTCGATTCGGCTCGCGTGGAACGAGATTCGACACCGCGCCCAGCTCGTCAAAGACTACGGCAACGTCCCGATGGCCGATTCGAACGAGGCCCGCCTCGGTCAGGTGCTCCTCAATCTCCTAGTGAATGCCGCGCAAGCGATGCCCGAGGGGCGTGCGAGCCACAACGAAATTCGCGTGGTGACCAAGACCGACGAGAGCGGGCGCGTCGTCATCGAAGTGCGCGACACCGGAATGGGCATTCCGAGGGCAGACCTCGCCCGCATCTTCGACCCCTTCTACACCACCAAGCCTGTAGGTGTCGGCACGGGTCTCGGATTGTCGCTCTGCCATCGCATGGTCACGGATCTCGGTGGCGATATCGCGGTCGAGAGCGAAGTCGGAAAAGGCTCGCTCTTCCGGGTCACCCTACCCGTCGCTACCAACGAGCCACGGCCAAGCGCCCGGCCGAGAGCCCTCGAGCCAACCGCCCGAAAGGCGCGAGTGCTCGTCATCGACGACGAGGTCGCGATGGGTCGGGCGCTCAAGCGTGGGCTCGGGCCCCATCACGAGGTGACGGCCATGACGAGCGGAAGAGAGGCCTTGGCGTGCATCGCGTCTGGCGAGCGCTTCGAGGCGATCCTCTCCGATCTCATGATGCCGGAGGTGACCGGCATGGAGATCTACGAGGAGCTCTCCCGGATCGCGCCCGACCAGGCCAAGCGCATGATCTTTCTCACCGGGGGTGCATTCACGGAGCGGGCCCGCGAGTTTCTCGATCGCGTGCCCAACCCCCGTATCGACAAGCCGTTCGAGATTGCGAACGTCCTCGCCATCATCGCCGGCGCCGTGCCCCGATAGCGCGCCGGCCTAGGCCTCGGTCGCTCGCGGCTGTTTCGACTCGGTCACGCTGAAGGTGCCGCTTGCGGCGTCGGCCGACTGAGCGCCTCGTGCCTCGATGACCTCGCGCAGTTTTCGGGTCAGCGTCTCGGGCGTGATCGGCTTTTGAAGAAACGCCACGTCCGAGTCCAGGATGCCGTGACGGACGATGGCGTCGTCGGTGTATCCCGACATGTAGAGCACCTTCATCTCGGGGCGTAGAGAGGCGAGGCGCTCGGCGAGCTTTCTGCCGCTCATGCGGTGCATGACCACATCGGTGAGCAGGACGTGGATGGTCGCCTTGTGCTGCTCGCAGATGAGGAGCGCGTCGCCGCCGCTCTGCGCTTCGAGCACGTGGTAGCCGTGCCGTTCGAGAATCGTGCGTGCGAGGGCGCGAACCGGCGCCTCGTCCTCGACGAGAAGAATGGTCTCCGACCCTCGCCGCGTTCGTGGCTCCGGGAACGCTTCCACGGCGCTCGCGACGCCAGAGTTGGCCCGAGGGAGATACACTTTGACCGTCGTGCCCTCGCCCGGCTCGCTGTAGACCCAGATGTGCCCGCCGCTCTGCCGCACGATTCCAAAGACGCTCGACAGTCCGAGCCCGGTGCCTTTGCCCTTGTCCTTGGTGGTAAAGAAAGGCTCGAAGATCCGCTCGCGCGTCTTGACGTCCATGCCCGACCCCGTGTCGGTCACCGCCAGCATGACATAGGTGCCGGCCACGACGCCGGCGTGGGCCTCCGCGTACGCGGAGTCGAGCTCCACGTTGGCCGTTTCGATCGTCAGCTTGCCGCCCTTGGGCATGGCGTCGCGAGCGTTCACGACGAGGTTCATCAAGACCTGCTCGACCTGTCCGGGGTCGGCATTGACGGTGCCGATCCCTCGAGCGTTGACTACGCTCAGCTCCACGTCTTCTCCGACCAGGCGCCTCAGCATCCTCGCGACGCCGCCGATCACCTGGTTCAAGTCGAGAATTCTCGGCTGAAGGATCTGCTGCCGGCTGAAGGCTAGAAGCTGCCGCGTCAGGTCGGCGGCGCGCTCGCCGGCCCCCGAGATCTCCTCGAGATCCTCACGCATCGGATCGCCCGGCTGGAGACTTGCGACGAGCATCTTGCTGTAGCTGAGTATGATGGAGAGGATGTTGTTGAAATCGTGGGCCACCCCTCCGGCGAGATTTCCGATGGCCTCCATCTTTTGAGCCTGTCGAATCTGCCCCTCCATCCGGTTTCGCTCGGTGACGTCGAGGGCAACGGCGAGAGCGCATGGCTTGCCCTCGAGCGCGAACTCGTGAACCGTGATCTCGACGTCGATCGGGCTCCCGTCCTTCTTCAGGTGCCGCCACAATCCGGGCTTGGTCGCCCCAGACCCGCGCGTGGTGACGCGCGCCAAGACCCCTCGAGCATCTTCCCGAGGTCGAATGTCCTCCAGGGTCATGTCGAGAAACTCTTCGCGCGAATATCCGTAGTGAGCGATCGCGGTCTCGTTGACCGCGAGAAACCGGAGCGTCCCGGGGTCGTAGAGAAACTTGGACAGCGGGGACTGCTCGAAGAGGGTGCGGTACTGCCCTTCGGAGGCCCGCAGCGTTTTCTCTTCGCGCTTTCGTTGCGAGATGTCGGTCACGTAGCTGATGCACTCGGTCTTGCCTTCGAGGGCGGCCGCGCCGACCAGGGCTGCGATGTGGCGCCCGTCCTTGTGCACGTACTCTCTCTCTCGAAGCGGAAGAAACCCCGTCGCTCGCAGCTGGGCGCGAGCCTCGGTATCGGGAACCAGGCGGTCGAGCGGGGTGATGACTTCCCAGTTCAGCCGCCCGGCCAGCATGTCTTCTCGCGTGTAGCCGAGCATCGTCAAGAAAGCGTCGTTGGCCTCCTTGAAGTTGCCGTCCAGGTCCGAAATGGTAACTCCGGCGACGCCCGACTCGAAGAGGCGCCGAAATCGGAGCTCTCTGTCCCTGAGAAGCGCGTGCTGCGTGACGAGGCGCTCGGCGATGAGAATGCGGGTCTGGAGCGCTGCAGGCCCGAGCGAGGTCGTATAAAGGTCGGTGGCGCCCGCATCGAGGACGGCTGGAAGCTCGTCATCGCAGCCCGTGATGACGAGAATGACCGCATCGAGACCCCCAGGCGTCGCTCGCGCTTGACGGCAGAATTCGCTCGCGGTCATGTCGGCGAGCGGCTCCTCCACGACGACCAAGGCTGGCGAATCGCGCCGAACGGCGATGAGCGCCTGGGCGCCGTCGACCGCCGCTATTTCTTCGTGGCCGCGGGTAGCCAGGACGTTGGCAACGATCGTTCGCGAGCCTGTCGCGACTCCGACGAGTAGGACTTTCATGGCGCCCCTCTCCCCGGGTAACGGCAACGTAAGCACGCGCAAGCGCCCGCGCTCGAAAAGAAGCGCAAGCCGCGGAGAGCTTGACCGCGGGGGCGCCAGATTTAGCCTCGCCTCGAACCCGAGAAACCGCCATGCACCCCCTGCCGACCCAATCTCTCGCCGCAACGCTCATCGTCGCGTCGTCGTTCGTCACCTTGCCTACACGCGCCCAGACCAGCCCTGGCTCGTCGCCCCCACCTTCGATCGACGGCTCCGAGGCGCCGCGGCCTCCTGAGCCGCGCGTCTTCGACGAAGAGGCGGCGGCCGAACACCTGACCTTCGACGAATGCGTCCGCCGGGCCTTGTCGCGAAATCCTACCGCCCTTCAGGCCCAAGAAGAGGTCCGGAGGTTTCACGCGCTCATGGAAGAGGTGCGGGCCGCCTCGCTTCCGACTCTGATCGGCTTCGGGACCTACACGCGGCTCGACCACAACCGAGTCTCGGGAGGCGTGGTCGTCATTCCCGAGAACGGGCTAAACCTCGACGTCACCCTCAATGCTCCACTCATCTACCCACGGGGTTGGGTGCAGTGGGGCCAAGCGGGCGACCAGGTCGACGTGGCGCAGGCCAACGAAGCCGACGTCCGGCGAACCATCGCGGTGTCGACCGCGCGCGCTTACCTCACCATCATTACCGAGAAGCGGCTGCTCGAGACCGCGCGAATCGCGCGCGACAACGCGAGGTCGCACTACGGCTTCACCCACGCGCAGCGCGTGGGCGGCGTCGGTAACAGGCTCGACGAGGCTCGCGCGGCGCAAGAGCTCACGACCGACGAGGTAACGCTCCAAAACCAGCACGTGGCACTCCTCAAGGCGCGCGAGGCTCTGGGAGTTCTGATGGCCGCGCCCGCGCCCGTCGATACCACCGACGAGGGTGTCCCCACGCAAATGCCGTCTTTCAACGACGCGATGAACGAGGCCGACAAGGTGCGCGCGGACGTCGTGGCGAGGCGCCACGCGGCGAAGGCCGCGGAGCGGACCGTGCACGACGCGTGGGCGGACTACTTACCCTATCTCAATCTCATCGCGTTCCCGTTCTACCAAACGCCGCCGACCCCCACGATCCCGCAAACGGGGTGGCAGGCGGAGCTGGTGCTCACGGTCCCGTTCTATGACGGCGGTCTGCGCTACGGGCAGGAGCACGAGCGCGACGCGAATGCCGGCGAGGCGCGGCTAAACGCGGAGGCGACGCTTCGACAAGCGAAGAGCGAGGTACGGGTGGCGTTCGAGGAGATGCAGCGAGACGACATCGCCCTGGATCAAGCCAACCAGTCGGCGGGGTTCGCGCGCCGGGCCCTCGAGCTCGCGAACACGGCGTACCGCGCGGGCGCTACGACCAATCTCGAGGTCATCGATGCGGAGCGCCAGTCGCGCGACGCCGAGACGCAGGCGGCGATCGCGGAAGACGCATCGCGCGAAGCGCGGCTGGATCTGTTGGCCGCGAGCGGCAGGTTCCCGTAGTCGCTCGGCGGGCAGGCGTTCGGTGCTCGCGTCCGGATGGGTAACCGCGCGCTCGGCGGGCAGGCGTTCGGTGCTCGCGTCCGGATGGGTGACCTCCCAGAGCCGCAATCGGGTGACCTGGGTGCTGGGTCACGTGGGTGAGGCTCGTTGCTCGCGTTGCTTAAGGCGGCTCTGGGCCCCTCCCCATTCCGGCCGCTCCGCCCCGAACGCCCGCCCGCCGAGCTCACCAACCTTCGAAGAGGCGGCCGCTGCGCGCCGAACGCCTGCCCGCCGAGCTCACCAACCTTCGAGCGGTCAGCGAAAGGCCTGGCTCGCGGCGCGAGGGCGAGAGCGGATAAGCGGGCCCCCTCCCTTGCCGCGAAACGGGCGACGCACGCATCCCGGGGTCCTTCGCTCAACCCGGAGGCCGCGCAGCAAGAGTCCCGGGATCCTTCGGTGGCCACTGAGCAAGCGAGCCGTGGACGGCGGGGGCCCACACTCGTAGTCGTCGATGCGACCCTCGCATCCCGAGGTCTTTCGCTCGTTTCGAGGGCCACGAAGCTCGCGCCTCGAGAGGCTTCCCTCGTTTCGAGGGCCACGAAGCTCGCGCCTCGAGAGGCTTCCCTCGTTTCGAGGGCCACGAAGCTCGCGCCTCGAGAGGCTTCCCTCGTTTCGAGGGCCACGAAGCTCGCGCCTCGAGAGGCTTCCCTCGTTTCGAGGGCCACGAAGCTCGCGCCTCGAGAGGCTTCCCTCGTTTCGAGGGCCACGAAGCTCGCGCCTCGAGAGGCTTCCC